>Ga0181463_1000210_pt1 | contig 14909 bp, 8 predicted proteins | sample InSIn1gowninarea_FD_119071 | JGI IMG/M metagenome (GOLD analysis project Ga0181463, IMG submission 119071) | Clean room microbial communities from NASA Spacecraft Assembly Facility at Jet Propulsion Laboratory, Pasadena, California, USA -... ... | reverse complement strand
TGGGAAAGTACTACTCAAAAGAATTTAGGGTTAGATGTAGGCTTTTTTAGCAATCGCTTATTAGCCTCAGTAGATGTTTACCAGTAAAGACTTTATATAAGCGGTGTCTTTAGCCGGGCAAGACTGTAGCGCATTGATCAATGATTCCTGCGCTTCTTCAGCCGCTATTCTTGCTTTTTTGAAATCACTGACATGTTCATTGGTATTTTTTAAAAAGTAAGTTGAAAAAGGATTGGCCCACATTTCTACAAGTGTATGCCTCGAATTATTGCCCAAACATTTCTCCAAATAAGATTGAGAAGCAGCCAGCTTTTTAAATGCATTATCCATAGAGCCAGCGATAGAAGAATAAACAAGTTTAGAATAGTTACTGATAAATTCATTTCTATCAACCGGAGGTGTTTGCCAGGCGCCAATACACCCGTAAGCCATAAACATCCATGTATTGCGCAGCAATGGTTGTACCGCATCAGTCCATACAGAAGTTATGTAACCTATCGCCTGATTTTCATGTCCTGCTTTGAAACACAAGTCAATATTATCATAGGTATAGTCAGAAGGATAAACATGTCCCCAGCCATCAACAGCCGACTGGATAAAAAAAGGTAATTGCTCTTTTACAATCGGTTTTATCCAATTGCTCATTACAGTTGAATCATTAGAGTACTCCCATACCACTGGAATAATTTTTTTAGGAAACTGGGAAATAATATCAGGGTGACTTCTTGAAATATCTGTCCATACCATTACCTTTTTACCATACCCCTCTAATGTTTTTGTTACGAGATTAAGTTGCTCTATGTAAAGTTTCTTGGAATTAATGCTACTATCGGTAAGGGATAAACGCTCCGTTTCCCAGGTTTCATCAAAACCTATATGTATAAAGGGGCTGGGAAATAATTCGGCATATTGTTTCATCCATTCTTTCAGCAGAGTTTGTGTACCGGGATTACGTGGATCCACTTCATGGCCATAGTTACCAACTGCAAGATTTGCATATTTCTCTACCCGGAGTAATTCATGCAAATGGCCGTACAGTTCCACAAAAGGAATGACATCCATATGTTTTTCCTTAGCATAGCCAATGATTCTTTTAATTTGTTCCTGCGTATACTGTGCCCGGTAGTTCACCAAAGGATAGCTCTTCATTTCAATATTTACTTCGTTGTAGAAATAATATTGATTCATTTTCCACAGTGCTAAAAAATCGATCTGTTTCTTAATTTCCTCTTCTGTTAGTAAACCACCATGTGAAAAATCCATCATGACGCCGCGGTAGGCAAAAGCAGGATAGTCTTCGATGTTTACTTCAGGAATAAAGCTTTTTTGACCTTCTGTTGTAATTAATTGCCGAAGCGTTTGCAGTGCATAAAAAAGCCCAGCCTCCGACTTGGCTGTAACAAGCACTTTTTTATCAGTAACATGAATCTGGTAAGCCTCCCGTGATTCTTTACCAGTCTTTTCATCAGGAACAGGCAGGGAAGATCCGTTGTGTTCAGATGTAAAAACAAACAGCGGTGTTGTAGCATCATTGGCATTTGTGGCTACAAGAGATATGCCTGTCTGCTCTTTTACAAAAGCAATGAAATGATTGATAGCTCGCTGATCATCGGCAGAAAAATTTTTAGCCTCCAATATCCTTGCATGGGAAAGCGAAAATTTGTTTGTGCCATACTGTATCATTTGAGGCAAGGGCATTAATTGCTTCTGTGCAACAAGTAAAGTAGGCAGACTAATACATACCCAAAACAATATAACGGGATGGGATAAACGATTTCTTTTAAACCAGTTCCTAATGTTTATGAAGTGCATACTTCAAATGTAATTTCTTATGAAAAGGAGAAGCTTGCATTTACAATCATATACCTATACTTTTTTAACAAGGAAGACCATAATATTCCTGGAGAAAATTGAAATGTTTAAATAGTGGTGGAATCCATTTAAGGTCATCCAACCTTACTATTTACTATCCGAAGGAGACAGCACAAAAATCTCGCATTCATGCGGTTGTAAGTCAGCGGAAAGGGTTCCGTCTGCTTGTTCGGCTGATGAATGTTTCCACACATCAAAAACAGTATAGTGTGTTCCCGGCTCTATTTCCAAATCCTTCCAGGAAGCCGTTAGTGTTCTAGCTACCGAATTGCGATTGAATAAGGCAATGGCTATCCGGTTACCCGTGAGCGGTTTTTCCCATGCTTCAAGCCCGTCTTTGCTCATTACCCGGTAGCCTTGCTTTCCCAAGACATCCTGATCAATGGCTACGATATCTTTATTCAGGAGGATGGTCTTTGTCGTTTCATTCATGTTCCGGATATCACAACCCACCATTAGGGGAGCAGCAAACATGCACCACATACTCATTTGCGTACGGTACTCAATATCGTTACAGCCACCTCCTTTAATAAAACCGGTGTTATTCAATCCTACTACCAGCATGTCCGGGTCATTCCATCCTCCGGGACCAGAAAAACGGCCTAAATTGGTCATGACGTCTATGGAAGTGAGTATGCCAATGGGGCTGCTTTCATTACGGGGCATGTCCCAAATATCATGTACATCGTAAGAAGTGCGCCACATATGACCACCCACTTCTTTACCCCAAAGCCACGGCGAACGGGGACCCCATTCACAGATGCTAAACAGGATAGGCCGCCCTGCAGCCCTGAGGGCATCTCCCATGGCTTTATACCGGCTGATAGCCATCCTGTAATCGTTGTTTGCAGAACCATAATCCTGACAAAAACAGTAATCGTATTTGAGAAAGTCAACACCCCAAGCTGCAAAAAGTTGGGCATCTTTTTTTTCGTACCCATAACTGCCGGGCATTTCACCACAGGTTTTAGTACCGGCATCGGAATAAATGCCAAACTTCAATCCTTTGCTATGCACGTAGTCAGCCAAAGCTTTTATACCGGATGGAAACTTTTTAGCATCAGCATACAACATACCGGTTAAGGAGTCTCTTCCTCCCTGCCATATATCATCAATAACAATGTAGGAAAATCCTATATCCTTTAAACCAGTATTAACCATAGCATCTGCTGTTTCACGAATTACCTGCTCATTCACATTTTTTCCAAATGCATTCCAGCTATTCCAACCCATGGGGGGAGTTAAAGCCAACTTTTGTACTGTTGCTGTTTCGCTGATTTGCTTATTGCTATTAACGATACTTTTTACGGCACATCCTGTAGTTAAATACAATAAGGCGCAAACCAAAACCAATGAACTGCTACTAAATTTTATTATGTCTTTTTCTCCTAGCATTTAAAAAATTATTATTTATAAAACAAATGGTACAACAACTATGGAACAGATTCATCCATCTTTTACTGCTGGCCTTTATCAAAGTTTTAGTATCTGTACAAATATTCTATTGATTGATTCTTCAGGCACCGGAATTATTTTACCCTATCAATCAGTATGAAGTCATACTCTTTCAGCAAACGTTTATAGGTGCTTTGTAGGTAATTGTCTCTTCAAACTTTTTACTCTTCTTATTATCCCATACTACCACATGGCTTGTGTTTTAAGGAGAAGGATAGCCGAGGTTTTGAACGAGCAGCTTATTCAATCTTAAATCATTTTCCGGTATGGGAAATAAATAGTCATTCTCAGAAAAATTTTGAATGTATTTTGGACTGTTCTCGGGAAGAATTCTCTTTCTGCACAAGTCGAACCAGCGATCAAATTCGAAACATAATTCCCAGTTTCTTTCCATAATAACCCTTCTGTCGAATTCGGTTTTAGATAGTGCAGTTGTGAATTGTGGGTGACCGGGATTAATCACATTACCATTAGCTCGGTTTACTATTTTGTTAATAGCATCACATGCTTCCTGGGTTGGGCCGCCGTTAGCCATATTAGCTGCTTCTGCATATATTAACAGAACATCGGCGAACCGAATAATAGGCCAATTGGTGGCGCTTGTCCAGTTATCATAATCTGATTGCGGCATATTTGGGGGGAGCCATTTTTTACAAGTGGGCCGCTGGCTACTCCATTCATTATACTTTTTACCGTTTATTGACGTAAGCAAATAGGCATCTTTACGAGGCTGGTCTGGCCATAACGTATCCATTCTGGGGTCAGCGCTAAAGTTTGCCCAGCCATTTAATTCTGATGGTGCCCACAGTTCACCTTCAACAACCAGGTAATTATAGTTTGCATTAAAACTCCATAACTTTTCTGATGCATATTTATTTTCAGCTTTAAATACATCATAAATGTTAGGTATCAGTGTGTAAGAACCATCATCAATTACTTCTTTAGCCACCTGAGCTGCTTTTACATAATTTTCCGTTGCATTTAATGGTGCAGTTGCCATGGTAAGATAAGCCTTAGCCAAGAGGCCTTTTGCTGCACCTTTGTTAGGCCTCCCCCGCATATCATTTGGCCATACAGAGGGAAGTACAGCAGCAGCTTCTGTAAAATCTTTGACAATTAGTGCATACACATCTGCTATTGGAGTTCTGGGTTGTGGATTGGAAGCAGGATCGTCCATCTCATCTGTGTACAGGGGCACGTCTCCGAAAAATCTTACCAACTGAAAGTAATTATATCCTCTAAGAAATTGAGCCTGGGCTAGAACTAAATCAATCTCATCTTTCGAAGCGTCTTTAATACTACCAGCTTTTACTTTCCTAATCATAGTATTAAGGTTTAAAATATTTGCATAATGAACCTTCCACAATCCTGTACCATGATTGTATGGTATATTTAAATCTCCCCCATCAATCTGATCGTCATAAATAAAATGATTCCAACCCCAGGAATAACCATCATCTCCCCAATAGTTCCATAAGGTTTGCATACTGCCTGCAAGTACCGTCTCAGCCTGTTGTAAAGTATTATAATAATTATTGGGGTCTGCAAAGCTGGTAGGCTTCTCTTCCAGTTTTGTACACGATGTAACAAAGAGAATTAAAATGAAGAATAGAATATTGGCAGGTGCATTATAATTTTTCATAAATCTCATTTTTAAAAAACAACTTAATTTATAAGTTTATATCAATACCAAACGTGAAGGTTTTAGCTGAAGGGTAATTGCCCATATCAATTCCAACCTGTGCATCGTTTTCGTTATAAGAACTAACCTCCGGATCGTAGCCGGTATATTTAGTGATTGTGAGGAGATTGGTAGCACTTACGAACATTCTGATTCTGTTTATTCCTATTTGGCGGGTAATTTGGCTTCCTATATTATATCCCAGCGTTATATTTTTTAGTCTCATATACGAACCGTCTTCAACAAATCTGCTTATGGCATTTGCATCTATATCGTTGATGTTGATTTTATTTGTCAGTTGTGCATTTAAACGTGTGAGATCATCAATAAATGCAGGCACGTCAGCATTTTGATTTTCGGGTGTCCAACGATTTAATAATTGTACACTCGTTCCCTGACCAGGACTTTCTAAACGGATCTTTGCCATATTGAAAATACTATTGCCCTTTACACCCTGGATGAGAAAATTTAAATCAAATCCTTTATATGAGAAACGATTGGACCATCCATAAATAAACTTAGGTAATGCATTTCCTATTACTTTTTGATCGAGCAAATCAATTATCCCATCATTGTTAACATCAGTATAGTGTATATCTCCAGGCAGTTGACCATATTTGTAGGCTTCTTCTCTTTCTTTCTCTGTCCATAAACCTTCTGTACCATACCCATACATTTGACCAAAAGGCTGGCCCGGCACTAAAAACATTAAATTGGAAACACCGTAATTACCGCTACTACTTATAAAACCAAGTTTTGTAGTGGTACCTAAATCGATAACCTTATTTTTATTCCAGGAAATATTGAATCCAGTATTCCACCTGATAACGCCTGTTGAAGGATCACCACTAATGGACAATTCAAGTCCTTTGTTTCCTGTAGAGCCAACATTATCAATTATAGAGGGAAGCCCCGTATAACCAGCAAGAGTCCGATATAATAAAAGATCATGTGTATTTTTTTTGTAAACATCTACTGAGGCTAATAAGCGATTGCTAAAAAAGCCTACATCTAACCCTAAATTCTTTTGAGTAGTACTTTCCCATTTTAGATTGGGGTTTGCTGCCTGGCTAATCTGGAATCCATAGTCTACCTGGTCACCTCCGTTCCATGGATAATTTCTGCCGGAGGCAAGAGTAGCTAAAGACTGGTAAGGACTAATTGCCTGGTTACCAACAATACCCCAGCTTGCTCTAAATTTCAGATCTGAAAATAAATTCAAGTCTCTAATGAATCGCTCTTCAGATAACTTCCACCCTAGTGCAACAGACGGAAAATAACCCCATTTATTATTTTTGCCAAATACAGAAGAGCCATCAGCACGATAACTGGCAGTGAGCAGGTATCTGTTATCAAATGAATAATTTACCCTACCTAAAAAAGAATTCAGGGTTCTTTTATACGCTCCGGATTTTACTATTACATTTTTAGCGCTTCCAATATCATCAAGAGCTGTTTGTAGATTAGTAAATCCCTGAACATATGTATTATTTGACTGATAGGTCTCTTTTTGCTGTTCAGCTACACCAGTAAAAGTCAAATGATTTTTGCTGAACGTTTTATCATAGGTTAGTATGTTGGTATTTTGCAATTGGTCCAACTTACTTATGTCTAGGTATCCTGCGCCAGCAGCACCATTTATTGCTCTTCCGCTTAAAGTCTTATCGTTGAAAAATCTTCGATTATTGGTGGCTGAGAAAGTACCGGAACCCATGATCCTAAGTGTTAGCCCACTTAAAATTTTAAAATCTACATAACCGTTAATTACGTTATTAGTACCAATATTTTTGGTCGTCGTTTCTAATAGTGCGGCCACCGGATTCGCTGAAAAAGGATCGCCGTAATTACTGGGGTGTTTTGAATAATTTCCTGATGAATCATAAATGGGAATGGTAGCATCCCAAAGAGGAGCTTGTACAATTGGCTGACCTGTTAAATCAGTAACTGCGCTTCCCTTTTCACCAAATGGCGGTGTATTTCCTGCTGATCGGACAAAAGCAATATTTAATCCGGCACTGGCCCATTTATTAATATCGGATTTAAGATTGCCGCGTATATTAAACCGATTATAATCAGAATTTAATACTATCCCTTTTTGATTTAAATATCCTGCAGAAAAAAAGTATTTTGTTTGTTCTGTACCGCCACTTACCGAAAGTGAATGATTTTGCATAGGTGCAACCTGGTAAATTGCATCCTGCCAGTCTACTCCTGGATGAGTTTTAAAATATGCTATCTGATCTTCATTAAACACAGGCGGCGGAGTGCCAAGACTATTATTAAGTGCCGCATAAGCGTTCGTTTTTTCTATAAACTGGCTTGCATTCATTAACTCGAGCTTATGACCGAGTTTTTGTATTCCATAATTGTAAGAATATGCAACTACCGCTTTACCTGTTTTACCACTCTTTGTAGTGATCAATACAACTCCATTAGCACCTTTAGCTCCGTAAATAGCGGTAGCTGAAGCATCTTTTAAAATTTCTATTGACTCTATATCATTAGGGTTTAATAAATTAATATCTCCTCCCTGCTGTCCATCAATTACCACCAATGCGTTATTACCACCGGTAATTGAATTTGTTCCACGAACACGAATCCTGGTATTACCACCAGGCGCTGCATCAGTATTTTGAACCACCACTCCTGCTGCCCGACCCTGTAAAGCCTGGTCGACTCTTTGTGTTGGCAACTCTTTTAAATCAGACGCTTTAACCGAAGATATTGAGCCCGTGATATCGCTCTTCTTCACCGTGCCATAACCTACAACCACCACCTCACCTAACTGACCCGATTTAGATTCTAACTGAACATTGATAGTTGTAAGACCATTTAATTTAATTCTCCGGGTTTCAAGGCCCACTGAAGAAATCAGCAAAGAGGCATTAGCATTAGAGACATTTATTGAAAAAATGCCATTTTCATTTGCCACCGTTTGATTTTGGGTTCCTTCTTCCTGAATAGTTGCTCCTGCAATAGGAAGGTTGTCAGCGGTTAAAATTTTACCGGTAATTTTTAATTTACCTTGGGAATAAACATTGGTAATTAATAAGAGGGAATAAGAAATAAAATATAAAAATATTTTTCTCATACTGTGCAGTTTTTTTATTATCAAAAAGAACTAGAAGCGAATATTTGTAATATGCCTTACACCAAAACTCTTAAATAAACTTTTATTATTCCTGCCATAAATAATCAATTACTTATATTTTTTTAACATCGTAATTCTAACTATAGAGCTTGGTACTATAGTTTATCATAGTAGCGAATTTCACGCAGGTAACTAACACAAGTCCATAGCAGAGCCTTTGTATTTAGAAAAAGGAAGGAATAAAATTTCTTCTATGTCTGCCTTATTCCATTGATTTTAGCTACTAACACCTTTCTTTCTTCTATACACAATTTTGTTATTTCGGTTTGTAAACTTCCCTTTTTTTAACCTTCGATATTGCTGCCAAAAGAATAGCATTACTTTCCATAGGTTTGGTAACAACTTTACCGTAATCCTGCTGCAAAGCCTGGTAATGGTTTGACCCGTACATATTTACCTCTTTTATCGCTTTGCCAAACCGTTTATTTACCCATTCAAATGCAAAAAAGGCAAGACTATCGGCAGGTTGTGTAGAACATCTTATTGGATCCGCTTCATAACTGTATGCCTTTTGCGGTGCGCCGGTCTCTCCTACCAATGTGTCAAGGCTTTTCTGACCGCCCGGATTCCATTCTAATATATTTACTCCGTATTGAACAGGAACTGTTTCTTTGAAACCGTCTTCGTAAACTATCTCATACCATCCCAGCAAATCTGGAGAATCAAAAGTGTTGGGTATATTAAAGTAAGCTTTCTGGTTGCCTGCTGGCCGGGCACAGGCATGCAGGAAGATAAGGCTGCTTACGTCCTCATTAATCGGAATACCTATAACATTGTTAGGCAGGGTATTTTTTTCTTTACCTTCTGCACCTACGGCAATGGCGCATTTTCCGGAAGCTTCTGTTGCATTACTTAGTTGAAATAACTTTGGCCCATTTTGAAGAGCTCCTGATTTGATATTACTTAAATTCATATCAAACAGTTTGGAATCTTTAGCCAAATTAAAATGAGAAGAAATATCAATTGGCTCAACGGTATTTTGATCTTCGCTTGGAATTCTTGTTCCTTTTAAATTAGCCCGTATTGAAGGCATTAATTCCCAAACAATCGCCGGTTGGTCAATTTGTTTAATCGTATGAGAAGACCATAATAAATTGGCACAACCAAGAAAATCAAGCATTAAATCTTTTCCAAAATTAAATTCATTGGTAGATGTCCAGGAAGAAGGTGCTCCTCCTGCTAAATCAATTTTCTTTATTCTTTCATTCCAGTTACCAATGTTCGGCGTAAAGTTTCCGTACAACTGCTTAAACCCAAATTTCTTCAACTCCATTTCTTTATTCTCGTCTATCCAAAACCAATTGAAGATTAGTATGTCCTTGGGAATGGATTGTTTCACCACTTCAGGCCGCAAGCCTCCCGGACTTAAATACTTACCACCAATGGATGAAGTTCTTTGCTGCGGCCCTTTTCCCCGAACACTTTCCAGTAAAAAGTCGCCCCACATGGCCAGTTTGATTCCTCTTTTCGTTAAATAATCATGCAGCTTATTCACATCTCCTGCATATAAATTTGAATAATCTTTGTTCCTGCACAGCAGGCAAACACCTAATGGAGCACCCCACCATTCATCGTGCCCAATATGCACCATTTTTGGTTGAATCACATCCAGGTATTCTTCATAAACATCAAACAAAAGATCGTAGGTTTTTGGATTAGAAGGACAGTATGTATCGGGCCACTTGTCTCCGGGATATTCTGCTAATTCATGATGGTTGGTTAATAAGTAATAGGCATGTGTTAACGATGGTATTTCCGGAATAACCTCGAGAAAGTTTTCATTGGCAAATTTTACCAGATCCCGTACATCCTGCTTTTCAATAATAAAGCCATCTCCCGCATCATAATGACTGGAATTCTTCTCTTCACCATGCACACCTTCAGTAGAATTGGAACGGGAATATTGCATATATTTTACAAACTCCTGCCAGCCTGTGTTTACTTCAGGATGCTTGTCAAGGCGCATACAGTTTAATTCGATAATAATCTTATTGTATTTGTATAGAGCCATAAAGTCTCTAATAAACCTCTTAAGAAAAGCCATGTTCTCAGGACCAGGAACATACATCCTAATTGCTCTAAATGGTAAGGCCGGCCAGTCCTTTACCTTTACTCCCTGAACCTTCATTCCGTTGCGGGATTGTATTAACTGGCGCAACGATTGCAAACCATAAAAAGCGCCTGCATCATCCGATCCTCCAACAACTATGGTATTGCTATTCACTTCTAATATGTAGCCTTCTGTCCCCGGGCTTTTTTTTGTTAAGTTTAAATTTTTGTCACTGCAATATTTTTTTATCAGGGGATTATCAATGGTTCCCATCACTACCACCTTTTTATCTGCTGGAATGTCGGAACGTGTTTCAACTTTTAGTGCAATGCCATATTTATCGTTAAGCTCACGAATCAGAGCATGAGCAAGCGAAATATCTTTTTCACTTGCTTTAGCAGGAACAATTATCATTACCGATTCATCTAAAACAAACGGGTTATCGGTTACTTGCATTTGTTGAGGAATAGGAAATATTAAAGGCTTTTCCATACCTATTGCCTTATTTGAATATACAAATGGCAATAAGTAAATGGCTATGCATGGAATAAGGTGGAAAAATTTTTTCAATTGTAATTTCATAAGTTGTTTGTTTACAGAGAAGAGGTTGCCTGTTGCTTAATTTTATTTTTGTACTGCAGAAGCTTTACAATTTGTATTTCTCAATACAATGAGCATAATGATCAGTTACGTAAGCACTTCCATTTTTCGCTATTACCACTCCTAATGGAAAATGTCTGCTATCGTCGAATACGCCTGATGAAGTCCATTGCATTTGATATTCTTTTTTACCATTGAACTTTTGAATACGGAAATTATAACGGTCGCAGATAAAAATATCTCCGCCTGCACTTATTGCTAAACCATGTGGTTCACTGAATTGCCCTCCTGCTGCTTCCTTTCCCTCACCATATTCTCCAAAATGTTTTATCAGTTTTCCATCATTGGAAAAAACAGAAATTCTATGATTTTGTCTATCGCTTAAAATCACATTTCCATCCTCTGTTACAGCTATTTCATGCGGCATATATAACCGGATACCAATACTTTCCTGTGATCCCCATTTAGAAAGAAATTTGAGATCGGAAGTAAACTTTTGTATCCTGTAATTGAATGCATCAATTGCATATAAATTGTCTTGGTCATCAATTGCAATTCCATAGGGATATTTGAATTGTCCATCTTCTGTTCCATAAGAGCCCACCGAGGAAATATAATCTCCTTTCGAAGAGAACTTTTGTATTCTGTTATTATTCATATCAGATACATAAACATTGCCTTTAGAGTCAACAGCTATGCCGTATGGGTAATTGAATTGTCCTGGGCCATTTCCTAATTCGCCCCACATTAAAATAAAGTTTCCATCCTGGTCAAATTTCTGAACACGGTGATTATGCTGGTCAACAACATAAATATTTGATGCATTATCGGCTGCAATCAAGGCAGGAAATTTCATTTGACCAGGCTTATCACCATATTCACCCCACTTTTTCACTTGCACCGCATTAGATTGCGAAATAGCAACTAATGAACTAAAAAGAAAAACGGCAACAGTTATAATTATATGTAAATTCTTCTTCATCAACTATCATTTCTTTTATGACTTCTGAAACTTAGATTTCTATTTTGTGTTGTCTATCACTGTTATGAATTCTTCGATTACTTCCTTTGGCTGTGTTTTATTTCCTGTTACATAATCTCTTCCTTGTGCACCATTTTGACTTACATGCTTGTTAAGGGCTTCATATTTGGTCTTTAAAAAATCTTTTACATCAATATGAACATCTGGTTTTCCTCTGCCGCTTTTCTGCGCATCTTTATCTAACAGCCAACCGTTAACCGTCATCCATAATTTACCTACGGCAATATTTTGTTCCATCGCTTTTTTAAATGCCCGGTAAATAAGATAACCTGCATTTCCATGGTCGAGCTTTTCTCCTCCCATAGTATGGGTTATAACAATTTCAGGTTGATACTTTTTCAGCAAATCGCAAACAAAATCTACTTCTTCATCCATATAAGTAGCCATAGCAACAAGCGGTCTGCCCGGTGGTGCATATTCATCATACTGATCTGTACCGTAATAAACCATTTTGCGGCCTATATAAAAAGTCGGTTCCTTAAAATTTAGAAATACTGGTGTTGCGGGATAAACAGCAGCGGCCTGTCTGGCTTCTTCCTCTCGAATCTGGCTCGTTTCCAAAGCCCCAACCCGATATTTATGCGGAGAATTTGAAATGGTAAATTTGGGCCCTTTATCATACCAGGGTGTAGTTTCCAGGTTGCACCCGTCAAGATTATTTATAGCCACTACATATATCCCTTCATAACCCATGGCAACATATTTAGCCAGCGTACCTCCGGCATTTTCATCTGCGTCATCAGCATGAGCGCAGAAGATCATAATACATTTCCGCGGCTTATCTTTCTTTTGTGCGGAAAGAAAATTAAAATGAAAAAAAATTAAAGGAAGAATGAGAAATCTGTGTAATCTCATAAAGCAATTTGATGAATGATTGTTATATAAGGATTATATTTTGATGAATATTTTATGTTTGTATAGCCAGTAACATAAATACCAGAGACCAAACCACGTAATGAGAGCAGTGCCATATTCTATTCCTCTTTCATTGGTCCAGAAGAAAAGAGCATAAGCGAAAGGCCCGGCTATATGAGACAGAAATGATGCACCTCCAATTTGTGCAAACAGATAAATAAAGGGTTCATTCCTACTATTGCAAAAAACATCGGGATTCTATGAACCTTTTTAATGTCAACTATCCAATAGGAAAATGCTAAAGCCAATAAACAAGCTCCGCCTGTTAATAATGTTATGGAAGCAGTTGCGATTCTTTTTATCATTGGAATAACAGGATCTAATGCAAGGCCTGCAATTATTCCAATAACACCTGCAATTAATAAAATTGTAATCTTTTGCCGGTAAGTTCTATCGCTTCGCAAAATCAATCCGGCTACAACTCCCCAGATTGTAAAAGCTGCAGTAGGCACCACATTAAATGAAACCCAATGATCTCCTTCCAAAACACCCATAACTTTTAAATCGAACCATGACCCAAAATTATGGTCTGCCACATAAGGCTGGTTAAAGCCTTCTACAGACCAGAAACAATAAAATAAAAAACTAATGAGAATAAGCACAAAGCTTACTATTAGCTGAATTTTTATCGGTTTCCTCATTAGTAAAAATGCAAGCATATAGGTAACTGATACCTGTGTAAGAACACTCCAAAGCCGCCATACCGGATGCCCTGCTCCATTGCTGTAATCAATAATACCCAGGAAAAATAATATAACAGACCGCTGTAAAACATGCCTGAAGATTTTGCTCCACTGTTCTCCCTTTTCCAATCTGTTCATTACCGAGAAAGGAATGGCAACACCCACTATAAACATAAAGAATGGTTCTATAAAATCATAGAAAGTCAGGCCATGCCAATACCGATGCTCAAATTGCCAACCTAAAGCTGAAACAGAAGTATTACCTGAAGTTTGCATGATCTCATATAAATGAGTTGCTGAGGCGATGAGAAAAAACATGGTAAACCCGCGAAAGAAATCAAGGGATAAAAGTCGTTTTGCTACTGCCGACATATCGCCTGCAGCTATTCCCTTATCAGGAAACACGATTTTCTCCGGCTTTACTGCTATCATGTTTTAAAGGCATTGATCAATAAGAATGAGGTTTCAAAAACAATCGACTTTCCAAATATAATTTTTAAAACAGGCCGAAAGCTCGTAAATCCAATCATTTACCTATACTTTTTTAACATGGCTAATATCTAATCTTTTACTTTTACCTGATTTTAGGATACGGCGTATCATATCCCCTGACAGAATACCAAATAACTTTATTCAGTTCATCATCATCAGCTTTATCCACTTCACCCAACGGCATTTGCATTGACTTTTCTGCCCAATATGACTGCTTTCCTTTAAGTGATGATAATTTCGGATTCATTTGATCGAGAGGAATTTGATTAGGCAACGCTGTATAAGATGTAAAATCAGGTTTGTCGGTAAAACAATCGGTCATAGGCGTTGCAACAAGATCAAACTGGCTCATAGGAGTTAATCCTAAAATCAATTCAATAGTTCTTAAAATACTGTTTTGATTGTATTGAGTGCTGATTACTTCTCCTCTTTTAGTATAAGGACTTATACACAATGCAACAGTGCGTTTTCCATCTACATGGTCAAGCCCTGATTGAGGATCATCCTGTATAACAAATATGGCTGTTTCCTTCCAGAATTTACTTTTACTAACTGCTTCCACAATCTGTCCCAACGCAAGGTCATTATCAGCGACGGATGCTGCGGGGGTTGGATAATCTGGTGTTGTGCCTGTAGTGTGGTCATTTGGAAGCAGCATAATCATAAAGTTCGGCAGTGAATCATTTTTTTCATACTCATGAAGCTCTTTTATAAATTCACGTGCCCTGTACACATCAGGAATTGTAGACGGAAAGCCTATGAATGTTGGGCATAGATATGGCCTTAATGTATGCAGTTCTGCAACGGGAGTTACTTTAACAGAATTTGAATTGTTCTTATAATCGTTATAAGCATCGATCCACTTTATATTTTCAGGCTTAACTATGCCATGTACAAACTCCCCATAGTTTCTAAAAGTAAGTCCCTGCTGTAAAACTTTGTCCCAGATAAAACCAGAGGATGCATAT
>Ga0181463_1000078_pt2 | contig 14916 bp, 14 predicted proteins | sample InSIn1gowninarea_FD_119071 | JGI IMG/M metagenome (GOLD analysis project Ga0181463, IMG submission 119071) | Clean room microbial communities from NASA Spacecraft Assembly Facility at Jet Propulsion Laboratory, Pasadena, California, USA -... ... | reverse complement strand
TTTTTTTTTGATAAAAGTATTAATTGTATTGATGATAAGCGATAAGCGTATGATATGGTTATTGCTTGTCTTGTGGGTATAGCCTTTTACGATGATAGGCAAACTTACAAAAGCGAGTGAGACATGTGAACGCAAACGTGAAGCATAAAATTAGATTCCAGTTTCCACTTGCACTTTTGAGTTATAAGTTCTAACTTAGAACTGCTCTGCTACATACTACATAAGAATGAAGGTATGAAATAAAATTCTTGATAATATGATTGTGATTATCGACATGCAATCATGACATGAGGCATGCAAATTCAAATATGGCATGACTTGTGCCTGCGTAGGACAACTTTCCAAAGAGAAGTTTTATAACAGTGTTGGTAAAAAAAGTTTTGTATTTAATAAGTACGCTTGAAAGTGAAAGTTTTTTGCTTGACATATCTTTTTATCATAAAGTTACGACCCTTCGGGAAATTATAATGATATGATTTAGAATTAGAGGAAAACCATTGTACACTTCCACCCTTTTCTACGGAAATAACAATTTAAGTCTCCTAGTCGTCATCCTTGGTCAAATCGATCACAGTTGTAGTTGTTGTTGAGGACTCCATACTAGATGGACCCGTGCTGAGGGAAATAAAAAATTAAGTACTATCTATTTCCAAGATACCTTTTCCTGAATTATTTAAGTTTAAATAGTTTATCTTACTGCTGTGTTAGCAAATGCTCACGAAATTCCTTCACTGTGGTGAATTGTATCCCACAGATACGACAGTTTATCCAATGATCCCGGGGAGGCTTTCCCTTTTCCTTTTGTGAGGGACCATCTTTCGGAGCTCCGTCTGTCGGGTTCATCGTGGTTGAGTCAAAAAGACTGAAGTCACTTTGTGCTATGTCAGTAAATCCGAGATAAAATAATAATAAAATAGTAGTCAACAGTTTACGGTAAGCTGTTTAGCTATCAAAATGAATATGAATGATATCTATACAAGATTAATGCTTTTATTAAATAAATAATTAATTACCTTTTGTTGTTTGGAGTAATCAGTATTATACCTGCTTTACGTTGGAACTTCCTCTGGGCAATCTAGTCAGTCACATGTGCTTTACCGTCATCCGTCATCCAGAATATTTGCACGGCATGTAGCACAGCATGACAATAGATCAAGCAACTAATAGATTGTTTGGTGGTAGTGATGTTGTCTGTATGATGTGCAAGTGTTGACAGGTATGCCGCATAATGTATTTACATTTCGGGGGGACTTGCGACCTTGAGATTTTTCATTGCCAAATGCCACCACTTGCACTGCAAATATCAAGACTTCAGAATTCTCTTTGTTTTTTGTTCTGAGAACAAGCATCCTTCATCTTTTGCACTATGTTCATCCATCCTATTGTCTAAAAAGATGCAGAGCCTGAGGCATTCAGCTATGAACAACTTACACTTTCACCTTTGCTGTGTAGTTATATGTATGCTGTAAAAATGTAAAATTTCATAGATAAATGAAAATGGACTATTTCTATTCTAATCCAAAAACGTCAAAAGATTACAAAATTGTAATGGTCAAAACTAGTTGACATGAATTTCTTATAATTACATAGTTATATTTTTTACTGTTTATTACTTTAATAGCATAGCAGAAAGGCACACTTACATTGACAAGATAAACAATTACAATTATTTTAATTACAACGACATACATAGTCTCCCTTACTAATTCTAATCATACAAAGTGACTTACTTTAGACTTCTTCAAAATTAATGGTTAATTAACAGATATTTAATGGTTGATTAACAATTATACAAAACATTTTGTATCAGATATACATAATTCAGCTTACATACAACTGGCATAATAAGAAGACTCTCATGATTTCACCGTACCTGCCATTTTAAATCAGTATCATTTCACCAATAAATTTCAACCTACTGACGATTTACAGCATTTTCTTTACATTGAAAAGTGATATGCCATGTTAGCTCCGCTGAACTCTCATCCTCCACATAATATGTTTCAAGATGTGTTAAAGGTATGGTAAAAATCCGTTCAAGTCGCTGTTTCAGTGGTAAGGACACAAAATCATGATATTTGGTTATATCCATTGACTTAACACTCCACATCATACTCGGTACAGATTCAGTACCCCATAAAGGTCGTATCTTTGATTTTGATCTTTTGTTTTTCATAAGATAAAAATCTGCTGTTATTTGCTGTTGCTGCTGTGGTGGTCCCACCAGAGACACCAAGTTCCAAGAGAGTAAACGTCCATGTAGTCCCAAGTCCAACTTTACAAAAACCACGTAAACGCCAAGAGTCCTTCCACTGAGGTGATCCGTCAAAGAGAAAATGTAACTGATTTGGTTGCTATCTGTATTACTCCAGTTGTGCCAGTGATGTATTTTGTGGGAGGATGATTTCTGGGTAGTGGTCTCGTTTTTTATAGCGCCATGACAATAGGACATGTGGATCATTAGGTGTTTAACTTGATCCGAGTCTTCTAGCATGGCCTTTGGACTGAATTTGGAGGAACAACCGATGGATAATCTTGAAATCTTGCACAACTGCACGGCTTCCGGGCTTAAAAATAATTATTAGCAAACACATTTTATTTAGTGAACAATGAATGATAACAACTGTTAATTTAAATTAATTATTTTTTGTTGCTTACTTATAAGGACATTGAGCCACATGAGCAATAAGACATGATCTACGGAATCCTTTTTGAAGGCATCCTTCATCTTTCCACTCACACGGAAATTTCATTGAATCCAGTAGAGCTTCTATTGCATAATTTCTAATTGGTCCAAATCTGTAAGGCGTCCGACAGGTAGGACACAGTTTTATCTTTAAAAAGCAAACATGGCAAACTGAGTGTCCGTTTGGGCAAATGAACACCTGCTTTCGTGGAAAATGCAAGCAAATTTGACATTTCAGAAGGTTTATATCAGGTCCACTGTACTGGGAAGCTTCTTGTGTTTCCAATGATCCTAGAGATCGTGTTGGGAATTGGGTGCGGAATAAAGACGGTTTTGAACTTTCGGCTGTCGTGAGAAATGGTATCCTCGCTCCTCCACTCCGGTCTCCACTCGTCATTCTAAAGATTCTTGAATTTCGGCGTTAAAAGTTATTTTGAAATAAACTACTATCAACTTCCCTGAAAAATTACAATTTTTTTCTGTTCCAAACAAATTAGAAAGATTTATGATTTTTCACTTTGAAAAGTATTTACACTCCAAAAATAGTGATGAAAAGCAAATTTTTTTTTCCTGTTTACTATCTATGAAATCATGAATGATCATAATATGATATTATTACGTAATCATAAAACGTGTAATTATTTTAAGAAGTTGGTATTTGATTTATGCAGGACGCATCGTGGAATTCCTAAATTATCTATTTATGTATATTACAGGTTTTTGCATACCATTAAACTTACAGAGCTGCAACAAGGCCTACTTTACATTCTTGCATGCCTAAATTAGTGGCTTGGCATAAAAATCTGATGACTGGAAATTCTAATTTAAAATTGGTTATTTTATAATTTACATTTCATCCTCCATTGATCTTTGTCTCCTTTCGCTCTATGATATCGTTGCGAGTAACAAAAGGTTTGTTTCTAATTTTGTCGTAAAACTGGTAAAAGTAAAAAGATAGAAAATATATTTGACATACATATATATGGTTGAATGAGGTTGATATACAGTACAAAATATCCGTTTTAGGTACGATGTGACGTTCGCCATATTATTGTAAGAACTTGAACTTTGAATTTGAGTGGTAAAAGGAGCTTTTTAAGGCCTACAACTGCATTAAAATTACATGGCTTATCCTTAATGCATTGGGTTTATTTTTATTTTTATACTGACTTCTTCTTTCTTTAGTAATTGAAAGGTTAAAAATCCTTTGTATGTACCCGTTCAAGATATACATGAACAACTTAGATAAAACAGCTCGATTCTCTATGTGTAACTTAAAAAATTGTGGAAATTGTACATTACCTCTTGGTGCAAGAGCATCCTTTAAGAGACAATGACTGACTTATGTATTTCTGTGAATGTCGAAAAAATGATACACAACCCAAAGATATGTAGATTGTGTAGTTAAAGGAAACAATTAGTTTTATAGGATACATTAAGAATATGCATAGTCATAATAATTGTGAGTATTAATGAATGTGTTTGGCATAGCTAAATACACGTAGAAGGTGGATGAATGCTAAAAAATGGTCTCTGCTGGTCAATTGAGGGTTTAAGTCAGAATAAAACTTGCAGCCAGTTGGTTAGAATCAAAAAACAGTTTTCGGTCATAATAGTATCATTGATAGTCTTAGCACAATCATGGAACCCAACTCCACGACATCTGCAGGTGAATTGTCCCCCGATTTTGAAATTATATCTCACCCATCCGATTCGGATGAAAGTCTCAGAAATGCCCTGGGTACCCTAGCACGAAACTTTGATGACTGGACTGAGCAAGGCCTACAGATCTCTGTACTTTTCAAGAGCTTTCAAGGAGCTATACTCAACAAAGAAAAAGTTGATAACGCAAAACTTCAAAATTTGGAGCAAGACAAGTTGAAAGAGGAGATTCGGAGGAGAGCAGCGGAAAAGAAATTAGAAGAACTGCAGAAGCATTTGACAGACTCTACTTATCGCATAAAAGAATACGAGCAGATAAACGAAGATTTGCTACAACAAGTGACTCAGCGTGATAGCAAGATTTCCCAGGAAAATAAACGGTTTTCTGAGTTGTTCAACCGCTGGAAAGAAAGTGAACAGTTGGCTCCATTTATGGAAACTTGGGAGAATGGCGAAGGTCTCGATAAAGTAGGAAGCGAATTACAAATGCTCGAAAACAATATGGACGTCCTTGTCAAGTTTGGTGAGACAATGGAAACTGTAATGAAGAACGAAAAAGTTGACAACGAAAAGAAAATAACGAATCTAATAGATGATATGAAAAAACAAGCTTTAGCCATGTTTTCCCCGAGTGCTCAGTACCTACAAGCATCAACGAGACCCACTACCAGGCACGAGCAAGGAACTACCAACACGCCGGTTTCTAAGGGTCAACAGGAATCACATCCCAAAATCTCAACCAGGTCTGCCACATCTAGTAAGAGAAAGATGACTGTATCATCATATAATTGTTCAACAAATGACGCCACTGCAACCCAAAAACGTGGAAGACAATCGGAACCTAGCGATAGTGTGTTGAAACACTCCATTCCGTACAATATCTCTTCTAAAGAAAATCCAGAGCCCCGGGCAAAGGTTGGCGATACCGAAAGTGATGATGACTGTTTTCTGCCATTTGTTGTCAAAAAAAAGGTAAAGAGAGAAAAGCCGCGAGGAGTAAAGAATTAGAGTTAAGTTTATGAAACTGCGTGAGAACTTTGAATTATGTTAGTTTTTTTTTGCACTTCGTTTTGTAAATAAACAAATACTTTAGTATGTTTTTATTACAATTGAACTTTTTTTAGCCATTTTATTGTGCATAGAATAATTGACACTGAAAATCAGTTACTATCATAAGAAAATGCATTTTTCTATAAATCATAAAAACAATTCGCTCTTTAAATGTATGCACGATAAAAAAATACAACTCCATGCATTATATAAGACAATAAATGTACTACCTAAACAATATTTGAAGCAGAGGTGAGAGGGAAAGAATTTTTGTCAAAAAAATCATTCAGTACAGTCAAAGGTCACAGTATTCTGGATCGATCCCAAGCATAAAAAAATGGGTCGGTCGGTTGAAATTCGATTCTTGGCTGTTTGATGTTGGAAAGTAAGAACATCTATCGTGCGTATCTGAAATTGTAGAACTCTAAAAAATTCCAATAATATTTAGTGAACTTAAGGTCATATGAACATGATGAATGTTTTTGCTATGAGAGTCATTAAATCGATATATGTTGGTTGGAAATTATTCTTTTTATCAGCTTAAAAGTACGTTCCTTGTTAGATGGAACAATAATCCTATTGAATCGTGATTAACTTGGGACGCGCGCACTGCCAGTTTACTATCATGTACATACGTGACAGACTTCAAATAGTAGTAGCATACATACGAAAGTATTTTCACTATCAATAAAAATTTAATGAATGCATTTTTGACAACTTTAAGACTTGACAGTATCCTATCCCATGTTGTTAATCCTAACAAGTACCCGAAAGCGTTTCGTTCTTTCTTAAACAAAGCCAGCGTTATATGGTTTTTATAAAATATTTTTCCTTTCCTTTACTTTAAAACGTCAACCAAAACCAAAACTATTTTTTATACTGTGTAATGCATGCATGTAAAGATTTCTCAAACATCAAACGACCTTGTGGGTTTTACGGAGCTGAAAGCGTCGTATTACTTTTAGCATGTATGTCTGTCCTTCCGTCTCTCTCTTCATGTCCATCTGGGGTCAAAAATCTTAATCGAATAATGCAACACCATCAAAAATATCATTTTACATATCATTTGAAAGCGCATTCGATTATCAACGACATTGTTTATTCTATGTCACACTGTCAGCTCCGTCATCATGATCGCTATTACAGCGGGTTTGATCTCTTATATATGCATCGCAAAAATAATATTTTAGTAAAGTTTTTAAATTAGGTATCCTTTGCCTAACCTACTCCAGTCCAATAGAAGAATTTATTTATAAAAAAAATTAAAATACGTTTGATCAAAAGTTAGTTGATATAAATAAAATGACTAAAATATTACAAAAATACAATGTTTTTCAGTCCATATGAGCGTTTTGACAAAATAAGAAGCAAAAAATGATTACGGATAAACTGAAAAAGCAGTTGGGATTCCAAATAGGTATCTCTAATGAAATGGGGACTGGTCACATATTTTGACTGGGATAGAGACACTGAGAAAATTGTTCCTCCAAATATTTACATCTTGTTTAATATGTAAACTACACGATATACATTGAAATTGAGAAGTTGGAAATGATTGTAAATTGATTTGTCTTTTAAAACTGTATTTTTTTCTGTTGTTTTTTTCCTCTGCTTAATTACTTTAGGTACTTGTGAAGTGTTCTTGTATTAATATATCCACTAACGCACATAATTCAGATGTACTTAAAACTACACTACCGACATAAAGATGAGCATGAAAACAATATCCCATTCAACACAAGTGATTTTGCAACCTTAGTTATAGCATGGGGAGAAATTGCTCTTGGGTTAAGCTTCTTCGGTTTGAATTTGTGCGTGAGTAGAAACTGGAAGCTTATTGCATATCTCATCAATCAGCTTATCGACTACAGTCAAAGAATTTTTGGTACAAAATATTTGCTAACATTTAAATTTACAGTATAAGCTCACTCTTTGTATAAATTTAATTTTTATTGTCTATTAAATGCCGTGCAGACATGATGCAATCCAAAAATATTGTAATGGATGACACGCATATGAAAGTCTGCCGTGAATATGAGTACAGTACAATACTTCAACTTTTTGTCCATATTTCTCCCATTTGGACTTCTTCTCATCTCGTTTCATCCTCTGGAACCTACCAACCGCCTTATTCGAGACTGGTTAGAAATCGACTTTTCTCCGAGCCTTATTCTACTGCCTTGGATAATTCTCTTCATGGTGGGTATTATGGGTGCTGCTAATATACTTGTAATTTTTGGTTATTTGGCCCTCTGTTACAGCGTCATCACAATAACAGTTCTCAAAGACCTTACTCCCCAAAGAATTCCTCCTGGGGTGAATCGTAGGTTACGTTAGTCTCTTGAGACAAGCTTTTAAGGAAATTTTGGAGGATGTTGAAATCATTCAAATGTACAGAGAATTGCGTTTGTATAATGTAATCATAAATGAAATTTTGGCTTCATTCTGGGTTTCCATATCCATCAAGTTGGATGTCTAGCAACATTTACCGTCCTCTTGTATTTTGGAATAAAAAATCATGTTGTCTTGGGTTATGGCTTACTTGGCATATTCGTTGTGGGTGGAAGCTTTATCTCTCCATTAGCTGTGGTTTGGTATCAAAGTGACTTGTTCGGTGAATTGGCTGAAGTGTCGGATCAGTTCCAAGAGGAAGGTAGTAATCTGATGCCAAGTAGGAAGAGCTTGTACACAAAGTTTGCTCGCAGTTGTGAAAGGTTTTATGTGGAGGAGGCTTACCCGTTTTATAAAATTGGGAGGGACACATTTCTATCGTTTTGCGCACAGGGATTAGACCATGCAATAATTTTGTTACTATGGCAACAATAAATAAAAAATAAATATTGTACTGTTCATTTTGTAATATTGTACTGCTAAAAAATCAACAATTTATAATTTTATTCGCTTTCAGAATTTCAGAAATGGATACACATTGAATCACTCAGTATTCTCAATAATCACATTGTCTTTCTCCTTTGAACCTAATATGTATTAAAAAAATAATAAATCAACATTTTGCAGATGCATAGAACTTTAAAAACTTCCAAATCAGTCATTTTTTTCCACCTGAACGAGTATGAGGATCCAAACTTCTTTTATATCTGATTAATGTATAACCTTCAGGAACTGCGTCAATGGAAAATCGCCCATAGAATCCTGAAATTTAAAGCGATAACACTCCCAATCAAAATATGTTCTGAAAAGGATTATATTTAGTTTTCAGTTTTATGGTATATATTATGCATATATTATATTCATGTATATTTTTAAATACTAACCGCTTTTATCAGGTACGCTTGGGTGAACCCTTACTGTCCCATCATCCTCAATGCTCTCAGAACGATCAATAACTATTTGACCAGTGGCCAGTCCAGCAAATAAAACTATGAAAATGACAAAAATTTTATTCATTTTTAATACTGGTGTCAAAAGTTACACGTCACCCAAAACAACGATTTCACAAATAATATATATTTTCAATCGTGGGCTATGTTGCGCTGTGTGGATAAAGTAAGTATATTATTTTACACCAATAACTGATTCTACTGTTGTTAATTTTTGGAAAAATAAATCAGTTTCCTGTAAATTATTCCTGGAATAATAAAAATCAACGTTCATTGTAGTTGACTGAGATACGCACTAAGTACAATAAATCTATTTAGCTAATTAATATAAACGAACGCTACTAGTTGCAGAATGCAGATACCTATAAATAAATTGGGGAATCATGAGACTCTACGTTTATGCAGCAATTTTTGGCTTGAACAAAGTAAACTTTATGTGCTTAAATGACACTGTTATATTTATAAAAGTTAATTTCTTATTTGTTTGTTTGTACCAAACTTTTTTTTAATTCTTCAAAACTAACAATAAAATATCATTACATATATTTTTAACCACATTAAGTCCAACTAAATGAATGTATCTAAAAATGTGCAGCCTGAAATACGGTAAATGCATTCATACCAAAACTTGTGTATTTTTGTGTGCATGATGAGAGTGCAAGCTCTTTGTAAGAAACGGGGCCAACTGAGACACTGGCGACAAATTGTGAGTTGCTTTACTAGTTTTATCATGCCAATTATGACCACAAAATGACATGTATTGGACGTATTCATACTTTAATTAAGTTTTAAAATGAATTCAAAGGCATTTTTGAAATTTGAATAACGATAAGGTACCAGTACAACACAACGGTGCCAATGGAAGGGACAATCAATGAAAGACCGAGAAAATTATGTGGTCTAAGTGTAAACAACCAGTAGATTTTGTTAAATTAGTTTAAAGTCGTTTGTCCAGAATGAACTAAAATTACTTACTAGTATTTCGTAGAAGTGTTCAGGTCTCAAGTTAATGGCTACGCCTACTGTACACGCATTAATGACGTTCAAAAACACTGTGAAACAGATGAAATATGGTTTAATGGCCACTTGTCATATGACACCAAAATCTCTACCTTTCGTTATCACTCTGCCAGCGAGCCAAGACCACACATGTCATTCATTCTATTTATTTTCATCTACATAAATTGAATAAGAAAAATCTGACAGCAGTACCAACAACTTTTAACTGTTTTTTTTTTCTCTCGAAATAGTATTTGAAATTCTGAAGTCTAATTATCTCGAATATGCATTCTTTTCTTTCATTAACTTCCAATGTACCGTATTATTGCAATGCGTGAACTATCAACCAATTCCTGTTATTTTCATTTACCTTAGTTGTTCCTGTTCCTGGCACCTGGCGATAATATGTTTCCCTGTTCACCAGTTACCTACTCAATCAGGCAAGTAAAATGTAGCTGTGGATGAGGGCTGATGCATGCAAAAAGTTCTTTATTTTTACAGCTCATGTCGAGTCGTGGGTGTAAAGGTCAACTTTTAAAAATATGATTACGTAAATGATAACAGTAAATCACTTAAAAAGCAACACACAAAATAATACTTCATATTTTTTCACAGTCACAAGTACCCTCTACTGCTGAACATGTTACTTGGTACTTACTTGGTTAAAAGAATTGTCAACATTTTCTTCACATGCCACCTCCGATCAGAATGTAGAGAGCAACAAAGACTGAGATCACTATGTTAGGCACGGGGCAATATAGAATAGACCGACCGTACCACAATAATATCCATACTTGATTGACCACCACCACACTTCATTGCTTGAACTAAAATACGCATCAATGCGTCATTTAAAACTTGCATGCAAGAGATATAAAACTGCAAGAAAAAAATGTAACACAAAATAGGAAAATTTTTCCAGTGAATAATATATTTCCTGCATTTTCTGTTTGACATACATAATTTTGTGTTTTTTCAGTATGTACCTCAAAACAGGGTTTTTCATTTAAATGAGAGTATTAGGTCAATCCGAGACAGGTCAATGCTAAATGTTGTCATAAAAATATAATTCGGAAAGGATTACTGTTTTTAAACCAGGAAATGCATCAAAATATTTGTTATGCTGCAACCCACCCGAAAAAAATGTTAGGTCATGGCTACGCTTTAGAAAAAACCCTTTATTCCCCTTTTTTGTGAAATACATGAATCAAGAATGCATAAAAGTAAAGACTACATGAATACTTAGCCCTAGCGTCTTCCAACGTAGCGTAATACTTTTTAGGTAAACAGACCAGACAAGACAGGTGTGCTGGTGGTGTGCGTGCCAGGTTCAGGTAGGGCTTAAGATGCTTCTGCAACGATCTTCTAAACTGACCCCCTCCTAACAAAAAAAGGTTTGATTTTGGTAAAGAACCATGTCAAGTTCACGGGAAAATTGGATGTTGATGATGATGATGATATGAACAAACATGTTTTTCCTTTTTATAAAATCTGTTGTTGTCAAGTGAAATATAAACGTTGGGATAGGGGGAATACTGCATACCTGTGAACAGGTAAGAAAACTGATAAGGAAGTAAGTAAAATGTTGCACCGAAACAGTGAATGCTTTTTTTTGTGAGATGCTCCCTTTTTCCTGAGTCCTTGACTCTTACCCTTAAGCAAAGCTGGAGAGATGCTACTTAGGAATTCAAAAAAATGGAACAAGGGTCCGCCTTAGTGACCTTGCAATAGATTTTTATGCGTACCTAGCATACTGCATCGTGTTGAATGTTTTAAAAAAATTGAAAAGGGGCTATCCAGCACATAGTATTCCATTGAGAAGCTCAGGTAGAAAAACGCCAGTACCTGCCTCAACATTTCACTTTCTGGCTTTGGTCGTCCTACAGTCAACACTGACTACTTAAAAGGAGTTCCCAATTTTCTGAAAATCATTACAACAATTCAGTGAATAATCCAGTGAAAAATTCGGATTTCATTCTCTACTTATTTAAAATATTCGGGTAATTTCTCAAAATTTCCAGTTGTTACTTTCGGTGAAATTACAATTATAAATTGTGAAAAAAATCATTAAATATTTCCCAGTTATCACCACGTCCAATCAAAATGAAGACTGCTTTTCTTCTCACAATTTTTGTTGGAATGGCTGCTGCTGCCTCCCAACAACCACGGTACCAACCTCAGGTGACGCACTCTGGATCCACTCCTTCAAATGTGAATCCTGCTCCTTCTCCAGCTACTCCAATGGGAAAATCTACCCCTCTACCACCATCACCTCAACCCCCATTCCCCATGAATGCTCAAGGAGGACCAATTGCAGAAGCGAGGGAGAGTTTGGGCACAGACGCCTCAATGCTACAACCTCATGCCGTTTCTCCCAATAATGCTAACCCTGCACAGGTTTGTGTTATATACTTTCTACTCTAGATATTTAATTGGAAATGAGTGACTATAATAATTATCGCCAATTGATTTTAATTTTTTAGAACTACTATGTGTACTACTACCCCAACCAAGATCAAGGTACTGCCGGAACTGCCGTAGGTCAACCCAACAGCTCCGACATTTTACGATGGGATGGATTGAAGCAAGACGTAATTCCTGGAGTTTTGTGTGCCGGAGCGGTTCTCGCTGGTTCTTACATCCTCTACACCAAATACTTCAAGGAAGTTAAGGCCAGAGCCCTACGACACCTTAAAGATATCTCCATGGATGATGCTGCCAGGATGGCCAGGAGTGTGATGAGCGCTATTGAAAAGTTCTCCAACATGAACAACAACCAAGCTTAAGCCTCTTCTATTCATCTGCATGAATTTTGTTTCAAGGTGTGAAGTATGATTTCTACTATGCAATTTAATCATTAGTTTTTAAACTTACATGTTATATACACTGCTAATTATACTTGTTTCTTTATTGTCAGTTCTAATTTTTTTAAGAATAAACTATACTGGAATTATAGATTATATCTTAATTATTTTTGTATATAATTACATTTTATAACTATATTACACATCATGACAATATTAATTATCATAAGCAGCAAAATGGTAGAAATTTTGAATAAAAATTATACTTTTTACTACTTTACAAACAAATTATAATACATGTGACTAATCTTTGCCTAAATTGATTTTTTGCCTAAAGTTCTTGGAATTGTTTACCAATCATACATCACATGAGAAAAAACCTGGAAACCTGAATCTACATTTTGTATATTTTTTTTGTCTCACGTGGGAATTTTATCATATCACCATTAAAAAATCATCAATAATCATCATCAACATCATCATTGCTTTTGAATATCCAATATCCAACTAGTATAAAAGTTTGACTGGCCAAAAGAATTGCCATCATATTCCTTCTTTCCTTCTAGTTAGACTCAGATCTGAGCTGCATTCGTCTTTCTAATTCAACAACGAATCTAATCTAAAAAATCATGGGGTTCGCATCTACAGTAAAAACTTTTATAATGTTGACCATTGTCTGTCTTGTTGTTTTGGAACGCACTAACGAAGTTTCCGCAAGGCCAAGTCCAGGAGCTCGTAAGAAGATCATCTTTAGAATCTTTAGAATATATTATAGTTTAAAAATTAAATAACGCAGGGCTAATTTTAAAAAATTGATTGAAAACTTGAAATTCGCAGCTGCTAATGGGGGAGGGGGGACAGGTCTAGGGGATATCATTGCCCAGTTTCCAACAGTGCCAACACATATTCCGTCCATGACAACATGAGACCTTGTTATGTCTGAGTTCCACAAATGAAAATGTATTTTCAGTTTTAATTATCTCGTATCTATGTACATTGTTTTTCAAAGCATAAAAAGCTACCGTTAGAATTTAAGGCATGATTTTAATGCGTTCTGTGTTAATGTTATCCTGCATCCAATAAAAAATGTCGTAGTGCCATGTGCCTTAGTGCTGCACTCCATTTTAAAATGAATGAATGTTCATCCCGGAGTAACCTTGGATTGATTCAGGATGAAACATATTTATTGTTAAATTTTGTATTTTTATTTGATACATCATAATATTCTCTGACATTATAATCTTTTGTAGCTACTTCGTTCGGATTAGTAATGGCAGATGGTATAAGTTCAGTGTTGAACTAATCAACTGAATGTGCTCATAGTAGAGATTTAGATTTGGATTTTGTCATGATTCTCGAAGCTTTTCATAATGTCTTCAAAGTTCAGTTCAGAATTGAGCACATGAGTCAATCTCTAGTTTACATTTGAGAATAAGAAGAGTCATTACACTTATTGCAAGAAAAAGTCTAAAAGGGATTAACTGTTTGTCTCCAATGCTAAACAACACTTCGAATGTACCTGAAATGTGTATTTCTTGATATTTAGTTATTTACGATATGATAGAACCTACTATATATGTATGTAATATGGACTGTAAATAGTCTACTTCTGCATTGTTTGTTGTATTATATTAATACTATCGTTGAGGTTTACGATTTACGACTGCTTTCTTGAAATTCGATGGCAAAAATTTTTGTCCGTTAGTTGACCGGAAGCCATTAACCATTACCTCGTTTACTGTTCAATCCAGAGATAAACATTTAAATTAAGTGCATATTAAATGGAATTAAAATTTGGAACCTCTACGCTCTAGTAGAAGGTGGATGGAAATGCATCAATTCTTGCAATTGCGATGTGCTTTGGGGCATTATGATACTCTGGGTTTTCTGTTCTCCCATATTTTTTGACGTCCATAAAATTCTTTTAGGTCACTAGCAAGTAATCAGATAACCCATTGAGGAAACCGAACCTTCGAAAATGGATTGCAGAAATGGTGCTAGAACAGTAATTTACAGACCCCGCTCCCTATCTGCAAGGCAGCAAAAGATATGCTGTAATTTGTGATCATTAATGCATGTAAAAAATACACTAAAGTTAAATGTTTTGTGAAACTTGAGAACTGAAATACTATTCTTATTTTTAGTGAAATTGTATTGATGGCTTGTTATTTATGTTGTAATATTTTACATTAATATCACAGTTTACAAACTGATACTTCAAAAAAACGAATAATCTGAAATGTTTACAAATAGGACAAATTAAAAGCAATAATAAATGAGAACGAATGGTTTTACAAATATCAGCCAAGTAATAATTTCCACAGATTTTAATTTGACTTCTCTCCCTCCTTGACATTTTCTTTGAACTCTTTCT
>Ga0181463_1000032_pt3 | contig 14952 bp, 14 predicted proteins | sample InSIn1gowninarea_FD_119071 | JGI IMG/M metagenome (GOLD analysis project Ga0181463, IMG submission 119071) | Clean room microbial communities from NASA Spacecraft Assembly Facility at Jet Propulsion Laboratory, Pasadena, California, USA -... ... | reverse complement strand
GGCACATGATATTACCGGAAAAGATTTGGCAAATCCACTGGCCTCTATCCTATCGGCAGCGCTAATGCTAGAAATTGGTTTCGGATTAAAAGAAGAAGCCAAATTATTGGTCGATACTGTTGACGAAGTCTTGAAAGAAGGTTTCAGAACACATGATATTGCCGACCAAACCACCAACCGATTTAAAGTTTTAGGCACCGCCGAGATGGGTAAATTGGTATTAAAATTCTTATCACAAAAATCAACTACAATCCCCAAGCATAATGATACACGATCCCAATAAAGTATATATTTTCGACACCACCTTGCGTGATGGAGAACAGGTTCCAGGTTGCCAGTTAGATACCAACCAAAAAATTGAAATCGCTAAAGCTTTGGAATTACTTGGCGTTGATGTAATTGAGGCAGGTTTTCCGATATCCAGTCCTGGCGATTTCCAGAGCGTTGTAGAATTATCAAAAGCAATAAAAAACCCAACCATTTGTGCGCTAACACGTGCAATAAAAGGGGATATAGATGTTGCGGCAGAGTCTTTACAATATGCAAAATATCCACGCATTCATACCGGAATTGGTTCTTCTGATATGCACATTAAATACAAATTTAATAGCACCCGAGAGAAGATTTTAGAAAGAGCAGTTGAGGCTGTAAAATATGCTAAGAAATTTGTGGAGGATGTAGAATTTTATGCAGAAGATGCCGGAAGGGCAGATAATGAATTCTTGGCTCAAATGATTGAGGCAGTAATTGCTGCTGGTGCAACGGTTGTTAACATACCGGATACAAATGGCTACTGCATGCCTGATCAATACGGTTCTAAAATTCTTTACCTTAAAGAAAACGTAAAAAATATCGACCAAGCCATTATCTCTGTTCATTGCCATAACGATTTAGGTTTGGCAACAGCAAACAGTATTGCTGGCGTAGTAAACGGTGCCCGTCAAATCGAATGTACAATTAACGGTATCGGTGAGAGAGCGGGAAACACCGCCCTTGAAGAAGTTTCGATGATTTTAAAAACCCATAGTTTGGGTTTACATACAGGCATCAACAGCAAACATTTCACCGAAATTAGTGGCATGGTAAGCCGGATGATGCACATGCCAGTACAACCAAATAAGGCAATTGTTGGTAAAAATGCCTTTGCACACAGTTCTGGTATTCATCAGGATGGATTTTTAAAACATCGTGAAAACTATGAAATTATCAATCCCGAAGATGTAGGCTTAAACAGCGCCGACATTATATTAACTGCAAGAAGTGGTCGCCATGCGTTGAAGCACCACTTAGAACGCTTAGATTACGACATTGATAAAATTAACATCGATGATGTTTACGAGCGTTTTTTAGTTTTAGCCGATGAAAAGAAAGACATTACCGATGACGATTTGCTTTTTTTGATGAGTGATGGAGAAACACCTTCATACCTTAATGGTTATAAATTAAACTTGCTTCAAGTAGTTTGTGGCGATTTGGTAAACCCAACGGCTACGATTAAGCTGCAGTATAACAACGAAGAGAAAGAAGCGAAGGCAGAAGGAAACGGACCAGTTGATGCGACCATTAATGCAATTTCAAGCTTAATTGATAAAGACATTACGCTTAAAGAATTTACGATACAAGCCATGCATGGTGGAAGCGACGACGTGAGTAAAGTGAATATGAAAGTAGATTACAATGGCAAATCCTTCGTAGGCTTTGGTTTTAGCACGGATATTGTAAAAGCTTCGGCGAATGCATATTTAGATGCGATAAATAAGTTCTTGTAAGAAAGGTTGCAGATGGAAGCAAAAACGGAACCGTCATTGCAAGGTACGAAGCAATATTAATGCGAAAGATTGTTAACCCATAGTTGTAAGATTGCTTCGTCCCTCGCAATAATAAATAGAGAAAAGAACATGATTAAATAATTTTGAGGGAAGCTCCCCTCCTTATTTTCAAGGAGGGGTCGGGGGTGGTTTTTACTTCCTTTTACAAATCAATTCCCTAAAATTGCAACGCCTGCCGGACAGCCAAAAACGGCAGAGCTGCAACAACCGAACAAGCACTGAACCTGCTTTTGAAGAAATTACCAAGATATATACACAATACTAAAAGCCCCTTTAGGGGTTTGGGGTTAAAAAATGAACGACACCATAAAAAATACTTTTGATTTTGAAAGCGCATACCATACATTAAAAGGTGTGGTAAAACGCACTCCTCTCGAGCTAAACGAAGGTTTATCTTTAAGATACAATGCCAACATTTACCTTAAAAGAGAAGATTTACAAATTGTACGTTCTTATAAACTGCGTGGTGCTTATAACAAAATTAGCACTTTAAACGCTGATGCCTTGCAAAATGGAATTGTTTGCGCCAGTGCCGGAAACCATGCACAAGGGGTTGCTTATTCCTGCAAAAAACTGGGTATTAAAGGCGTAATTTTTATGCCCGAGATAACGCAAAGCAAAAAAATTAAGCAGGTAAATATGTTTGGTGGCGATAACATTGAAATTGTTTTGGTGGGCGATACTTTTGATGATTGCCTAAAAGAAGCTTTAGCTTATTGCGAAGAAAAATCATCAACCTTCATTCCTCCTTTTGATGATGAAAAAGTAATTGAAGGGCAAGCAACCGTTGCTATGGAAATCTTTCAGGATTTACCTGAGCTTGATGCCATTGTAGTCCCGGTTGGTGGAGGTGGTTTAGCTTCGGGCGTAAGCGCTTATTTACAGACTGTAAAGCCCGATGTTAAAATTTTCGGTGTGGAACCCATGGGAGCACCTTCGTTAAGTGAGGCGCTTAAAAATGGCGGTCCAATAACCGTTGAAAACATTGAGCGTTTTGTTGATGGTGCAGCAGTAAAGCGAATGGGCTGGATTACCTACAACTATTGCAAAGAGTTATTGAGCTCCACTTATTTAATTCCCGAAGGACAAATTTGCACTACCATTTTAAAACTTTATAACGAAGATGCAATTGTTGTAGAACCTGCTGGTGCACTTTCGGTTGCAGCGCTGGAACAGGTGAAAGATCAGATTGTAGGGAAAAACATTGTTTGTGTAATTAGCGGCGGCAATAACGATATCGAGCGCATGCAGGAGATTAAAGAAAAATCTTTACTGTTTGAGGGCTTGAAACATTATTTCATTGTTCGTTTCCCACAGCGTCCGGGGGCTTTAAAACTGTTTGTAAACGAGGTTTTAGGTCCACATGATGATATTACCCGTTTTGAGTTTATCAAAAAAACAAATAAAGAAAATGGACCGGCTTTAGTAGGTATCGAATTAACCGACAAAGATGATTATGCAAGTTTATTGCAACGTATGAAAGATTTCAAATTTGAAATTATAGAATTAAACCAGGATCAAACTTTGTTCGAGTATTTGGTTTAAAAGATTAACTGCTCTGAAAAGATGGTATTTTTTAGAGCAGTTACATTATGATTCTTTAACCAAAATTTCTTTGGCCATAATCATCGGAACACTGATACATTTCTTCTCCATGTAGTTCATCACCCGTTCTAAAACCTCACGAGAAGCTTCATCCATCTGGCTGATTTCATCGGCAAACACGCCATTTAAAGCTGTATTTTTAATTTCCTTAATCTTCCTTGGCACTTCTTGCATAGCCAGCTCAATGCGGCGTTGCTTTAAAACAGTAAAAAATTCGGTGATGTTGTTGTTAATGATATCTTCCGCATGAACCAACTCGTTGTAACGTTCCTGGATATTTTTGCGGGCAACCTCTTTTAAAGATTCAACTTCGATGTAATGAACAAGGTTATTATGTATTACTGCAGGCGCAACATCATTCGGGATCGCTAAATCAACGATTACCTTCTTGCCAGTATCGCCATTCAGCAACTTAGCATAAAGTTCTTCATCAATAATAGCCTCTGTAGAACCTGTACAGGTAATAATCACATCGAAACCAGCTGTAAAATTTTCTAAATCGCTTAAAGGATAAGCTTTGCCGTTTAGCTCCGCAGCCAAAGTTTCAGCTTTAGAAAGCGTACGGTTAAAAATAGAAAAGTTAGAATATTTATGTTTGTTAAGGTATTTGGCAATATTCTGATTGGTTTCGCCAGCGCCAATAATCAGCACCCTCGAATTGCCACACATATTTAATTCTTTAAGCTTACGATAAGCCAAAGAAACAACCGAAACAGGGTTTTTTGAAATATTAGTATGGGTATAAACCTCTTTAGCCGTCTTCACCACCCTATCCATAATCATACGCATGTAGTCGCCTGTAAAACCTGCATCACGGCAGTTTTCATAAGCTTTACGTATTTGAGCAAGAATTTCCTTTTCGCCAACAACCAAACTCTCTAAAGAGCAAGATGTTCTTAACAAATGATTAAAAGCTTCTTCGTTCTCGTAAACAGTTACGTTATCCAGAAAACGCTCCATAAATTCTGGAGGTAAGCCCATATCCAAAACGGTTAAAAACCGGGTAACAAATTCCTTGTCAGTTTTCTCTTTAGTAAGAAAAACAAACTCTACACGATTACATGTACCAATGTAAAATATTTCACTAACCGGAAGTTCTGTTTGAATATTCTTCAACCTGCTATCTAAACTTTGATCACAAATAACCAATTTCCCTAAAGATTTTAGGTCGATGTGGTGATGCGTAAAAGCTATTACTTTTAAATATTCCAAGTGCTTCCGTTATTAACTATTATCGGGAAACAAAAGTAACATGGTTAGCGGTTGCGAACGTCATTAATCTGTAATTTACATCAATTTAGAACGGTTTTAAATAGGCGCATTCTGTTGACAAAATCTTTAAATCGCTTTTATAAAAGCAAGAACAGTGTTTCATTTTAATGTTCATCCCGCTTTCCCTGCAACACAATGAAAAAATTGTGGCTTTTCGTTCAATCAGGTTTAGATCACTCAAGTCGATGCTCAACAATAAAACCCAACTTATCCCATCGGGAACTTTCCGTTGAAAACAGGGATGGTACGCCCCTATGATTGATACTCGGATTAAAATACAACAAAATTATAATTTGTAGGTTTATGAATTGTACCAATACCTTAAACGATGATTATACAAAATGAGTTTAGCCTTAGTGGTTCAGATGGAAAATTAATTATCGGCGACATTACTTTCGACGATAAAAACCCCAACACGCCTATCGTACTTTTTGTTCATGGCTTTAAAGGTTTTAAAGACTGGGGTGCCCATAATCTTGTTGCCCGCTATTTTGCAGCAAACGGTTATCGCTATATTAAATTTAATCTATCACATAGCGGCGTAACAACTGATCAGCCAAAAGATGTTACCGACCTGGAAACCTTCGCCAGCAACACTTTTTCGAAGGAGCTATTTGATGTTAATGCCTTGCTGGATTACATTGAGAAAGCGTATGGAAAGGAAACGGGAGTAAATATGATTGGGCATAGCAGAGGCGGCGGACTGGCGATTATCGAGGCAGCAAACGATTTAAGAATACAAAAGCTAATTACCTGGAGTGCGATTTCAAGTTTTGATAGTTTATGGAAAAAAGAGCAGGAAGCCGAATGGAAAAAAACAGGTAAAATCTATGTGGTTAACGCCAGGACTAAAGAGCAAATGCCACTAAATGTTACTTTGCTCGAAGATTTTAAAGAACATGCTGAAACTTTCAATATTATCGATGCAGCGAAACGCGTCAACATCCCATGGTTAATTGTTCAGGGCGATGATGACGTGAATGTTCCATTTGAAAATGCTCAAAAGCTGGCTGATGCGAATCCGAACAGCAGGGTGGTGAAGATTGAAGGAGCTAACCACGTTTATGGTGCTTCCCACCCTTATGAGCATGAGACTTTACCTCCGCTTTTATTTAAAGTTTGCGAGAAGGTTTTGACATTTTTGGGGGAATAACAAGGCTCGCTGTCATTCTGAGGGATAATTTATTTCATAAAATCAATATAAATGACGTTAAGAACGATCGTCATTGCTTGCCTGCGGCAGGCAGGCGAGGCACGAAGCAATCTCATTTGATAGCGCAATATCGCGAATGAGATTGCTTCTCCCGATGAAGAATCGGGATCGCAATGACGGAAAGTTAAAAACGTCAATGGTAGTTTGCGAAGAATCTGCAGGCGATGAAAAGCAATGATCAATTATCCTACACCTAAAAAATGGAATTCTGTATTTTAGGGCAGAGTCAATAACTCAGGGATTCTTCACTATGTTCAGAATGACAGCAGCAAATTTTAATCATTACCTCTTCCTACAAAACCTCGCATGTCGCTTCCACTCGGGCTTTGAAAAATTTCCAAATCGAAATAAGGGACTGCAGCAAGTAAATGATCGAAAATGTCGGCAGCAACTTCTTCAAATTTCTTAAGTCCTTTCTCCTTCGAAAACACATAAATTTCGATGGGTAAACCATTCTCCGTGGCCTGTAATTGCCGAACCATGAAGGTTAAATCAGTATTGATGTGTGGATTGCTCTCCAAATATTTCTCCGCATAAACTCTAAAGGTTCCTATGTTTGTCATGTGCCGTCCGTTGACCAGATTATTCGGATTTACGGTATTCTCCGCATTGAAAGTTTCGATTTGTAACTGCGTTTCTCTTAAATAATCTTTCAGGAAATCGATGCTTTTTAAACGGCCAATCAACTCATCATCGCAGAATTTAATGCTCGAAATTTTAATGTTAATGTGTCTTTTAATTCTCCGCCCTTCGCTCTCTTCCATAGCCCGCCAGTTCTTGAAAGATTCACTTACAATGGCATAACTTGGCACTATCGTTACGGTTTTATCCCAATTTCTAACTTTTATAGTCGTTAGATTAATTTCGGTCACTTCGCCATCGGCACCGTATTTTTCAACTGTAATCCAATCGCCTACCCGTACTAAATCAATGGCGCTCATTTGTACAGAGGCCACAAAACCTAAAATCGGATCGCGGAAAACCAAAATAAAAACCGCTGTTACTGCACCAAAACCTCCAAAAATATACAATGGAGACTGGTTTAAAATAATCGATAAGATCAATACAAACCCTACGATATAGAAAACAATTTTTGCTACTTGCTTATAACTTCTAATCGGTTTATCAGCATATTTTTTGGAGGCTTCCATGATGGAAACTAAAGCGTTTAAGAATGCATTTACTGCAAACATCACCGCTAAAACAATGTATATTTTAGCGAAAATTGAGGCGTAGAACAACCAAACCTTAAAATCGACAAAGACAAAAGGAACAGCGTTATAAATAATATAGGCGCCAAAAATGAGTGCAAAGGCCCTAAATACTCTAAATTCGAAAAGTGCACTCTGCCAGTTAGACTTTGTTTTGGCGCTTTTTACTACAGCAATGAAGGCTTGCCGTGTTAAAAATATAGTTATAAAAAGAAAAAAAATAACCCCGACTAACCCAATGAAAAAATAAGAATAAACGAGTTCGCCACCAGTTAATCCTCTACTCAAAAGCCAGTTTCTAAGTTCACCAAAAATAATTTGAAATTCAGGGATGCGCATAGCGGTAATTTAGGGATTTATTGATTATAGTTTTAGGATTGCTTTAATAATGATCTGTTAGGACACAGACCATGGATTTGCGGATGGTATATACCTTAACCTCTCGGTCTGTGTCCTCATAGATCGACTTAATACAACGTAATACAGACCATGGGTTGAGTTGTAGATTGCACATAAAAATAGCCTACCTAAATTCCTATTAACTCCCTGGTTGAATTAATAAGTAAAATTAGGCCAATGAATACTAAGATAATTCCAAAAACTGTATAAAACTTTGGATTACCAATCTCTTTTGACTGAATATTGTTTTTCAAAAAATTACAAGGTTCAGAAGTCGAATGAACTGAGGGTGAATCTTTATCAAACCAAACAGATATGCTATCCTCAAAAGCTCCTATAGGAGCTGTACGATTTAGTTTGTATGTAGCTCCATTTGCCAAATAACTATATTCTAAATTATATGTGTACTTTATATTTTTGTTTTCAATTGAATCTGTCAAATATCCTTTCGTCATCATTCCGCTTTCACAAAGATTTTTGTACTTCTTTATTTCACCCTTATCAATCATCTCATTGGTATCTATCCCCAATTTAAAACCGAAATACATCAACAACAGTCCTACAAAAATTTTTATTACATTCTTCATTACAATTTGGTTAACTAGTAATTTGAGTTATAGCTTAATAACTTGGATAAAATAGTAAAACCAATTAACAAATCAGCATCATGTGTCTTATGATGAAGTGATTTTAAACCTTCTATACTTCGGTCTGTGTCCTCATAGACAGAAATTGAATGGATTATAATGATCTCTTAGGGCACAGACCATGAGGTCTAAAACATTTTTAAACCTTCTCTATCCAATTCCCATCGCCTTTGATAATGTCGATCAATTCATCTAATGCAAAGGCTGTATTTACATTTTTCTTAACTACTTCCTGCCCACGATACAAGGTGATCTTATCAGGACCCGTTCCTACATAACCATAATCGGCATCAGCCATTTCACCTGGACCGTTTACAATGCAACCCATAATCCCAATTTTCAACCCTTTTAAATGGTCAGTACGTGATCGGATTAACTGAGTAGTTTCCTGTAAATCGAAAAGTGTTCTTCCACAACTCGGACAAGAAATATATTCAGTTTTACTAATTCTTGTTCTGGTTGCCTGCAAAATGCCAAAGCTGGTCGCATTCAATAAGGCTAAATTTTGTCCTGCAGCGTCAATCCAGATTCCATCGCCAAATCCATCGGTAAATAAAGCGCCTAAATCAGTGGCGGCATACAATTGCAAATTATCTGCATCCAAATCTTTGTAAGTTCTCTTAATAATTACCGGAATTTGTAGATTTTTTTCTTGTAGCGCAACAAAGAAAGCTCGTTGTTCGGCCATACCGTGTTGAGCAGAAGTATTTAATATAAAAACAACATTTACCAATTGATGTAACGATAGGTGATTGAACTGAGTCGCATCAATCTCTACAAAGTTTAAATGCTCATCCTTTATGGTGGAGGCATTAAATTCATCTAAAGAAAATACAGGATGGCAGTTATGTTTGTCTCTTAAAGCCAACCATGTTTTATGGTTATAAATTTGTTTTAAGTTGCCGGGGAACGAAAATGAGGGCAAGTTATCTCCCAAGAAAACCAAATCGCAAGCTTGATCTGTTAAGTTGTACTTATCTAATCCTGCGCTATAGTTATATCCCACAGCATTTAAAAAATAAGGGTCTTTTAAATTTTCTTGCGACACATCGATCATCACTACCGGATGGTGGTGGCCACCAATATGTTGTACGGGTTCAGTAACTCTGCGAGAATAGGCATATGGTGAATAAGTCTGTAGTCTAAAGTCCGAAGTCCGAAGTCTAGATGCGTCATCAATCTCTCGACTTCCGACTTCAGACTTCCCACTTCTTAAAGCATATCGATCTGCCAATGCTTTAGCAACTGGCGCTTCAAATTCAGGATCTTCGGTTAATGAAACGCGGATGGTATCACCTAAACCATCTTCTAGTAAAGTTCCAATTCCTACAGCTGATTTGATCCGACCGTCTTCGCCATCGCCCGCCTCGGTAACACCTAAGTGTAACGGATAATTCATGCCTTCTTTTACCATGGTTTCAACCAACAAACGGTAGGCCTGAACCATTACCTGTGTGTTGCTGGCTTTCATGGAAATAACGAGGTTGTAGTAATTTTCCACTTCGCACATGCGGATGAACTCCATCGCAGATTCTACCATTCCTCGTGGCGTATCGCCATAATGGCTCATAATCCGATCAGAAAGCGAACCATGATTGGTGCCAATACGCATTGCTGTTCCGTACTCTTTGCAGATTTTGATTAACGGTATGAATTTTTTGTTGATTCGCTCCAGCTCTGCGATATAAGCATCTTGAGTATACTCTAAATTTTCAAATTTCTTTTTATCGGCGTAATTACCAGGGTTTACACGCACCTTTTCCACAATTCTTGCAGCCATTTCTGCAGCATTTGGTGTGAAATGGATATCGGCAATTAGTGGAACATCATATCCACGGAAACGCAACTCTTTTTTGATATTGGCTAAATTTTCGGCCTCTTTTATACTTGGAGCGGTAATTCGAACATATTCACAGCCAGATTCTACCATGCGTATGGTTTGTTCAACCGTTCCGATGGTATCCATGGTGTCAGTAGTGGTCATCGATTGTATTCGAATGGGGTTGTGACCACCCAAAGCGATGTCACCGATTTTTACTTCACGAGTTAAAAACCTCGAATAAGTGGTTAAACTGCTACAATAACCGCCTTCTAAATCATGCTTTACCGATAAATTTTCCATGTGATTGCAAAGATATAGATAGAAATTTGAATGAGAGAATTTTGAAGGAGAGAATGACTTTTATTCTATATCAGCCTATCTTTAATCACCAGCGCATCGGCTGCAATATCATGCCAGCACTGGTTTTTCTTATTGAGGAAGCTGTACAAATAACCAAAAAAAACTGGCACTACGGAAAGGATTTTGGAGAAATTTCTGGCTAAAGATCTACCAAATGAAATCCGTGATCCCTCGAGATCAGTTACTTTAATGTTGAGTAATTTTTTTCCGATTGTAGCTTGTGAAGCAGAAGATTCGGCAATACTCCCATAAATAAGCTTGATGATAAAAATTGATGGAAATGGAATCAGAAATGCCATTATACGGGCATCCTTCCCTTCGATAAAAATAAAACTAAATAAAATGATAACCGAGTAAAATCCAAAGATGATGAAATGGTCAATCACCGAAGCCAGCAATCGCTGATCGAAAGCGGCAAAATATTGAGGTGCTGTCTTTTGATATTTAAAACCCAAAAGCTCACGCAATTCTTCCATCGCGTGAGCTTCTTTATAGTCATCCATTCCCGGTTTGCGAATGAATGTATTGGGTGTAATATCTAAATTTTTAAGTTCAGCTAAACTATATGGGCCTTGAGGTTTTCCATTAATTACAACTGTGTATTCCATAAGCCCCTCCCAACCCTCCCCAGAAGAGAGGGCTTTGTATGATTAATATCTTATTTACGAACATCCAGCTCTTCGCTTTATTCTTTGAGCTTTCTAGTACCTTGACACTTCAAAGCTACTTAATCCGCCGTCTAAATTGATAAAAATCTTTTTGGTTGATGTTTTATAGTTTGAGGTTTCATAAACGCCATCGCTTAGTTTTTCAAAACCTTCAAAATCTTTTGCAGATAAGCCTGTTTTTGTTTTAATGCGACAACCAGAATTGGTTGGCACTTTAATTTTCACATCAGCCACTCCCGATTTTACAATCACATCAGTAATGGGAAGTAAGTCGCCGAATTTAATATCCAGCGCTGCTGCACCACCATCGAAACGGAAAGTACGAACTTTGTAATCGGCGAAATCGAAATTGGCTTCACCAGCACCAAGCTTCATTAGAATATCCCAATTGGCAGCTTTGTTCAATTTAAAATCTACATCGTTACCATTTTCGCCAAATTTCCATTTGCTTTTTCTATCATCCATGCTAAAAGTAAGCACAGTTGCCGAATCGGTAATTAATTTCTTCAACGAAAAGTTACCATGGCTTTTTTTAACCTGGGCATTAATCAGTTCAGAAGTTTCGCCGTCCAGGTTGAATGAAATTCCTCCGCCGGAAATATTTAAAACGGTTTTCTTAGCATTTTCCGCTTCAACAAAAGGCTCCGCCAATTTCAAGCTATTAAATGCAGTATCGGTATGGTCACTTTCATCATCGTTGTCATTGTCGCTATCATCGATATTAATATCGATATCTTTCTTAAACTTATGGCCCCACCAACCACTTTGACTAGGTTCTTGTTGGCCTTTATAAAACAAAAATGCTAATGCCACAACTAAAACTCCAACCGAAATGATGCTACCGGTTTGCGAATTGTTTCTGTTGAATAGAATATTTAAACCAGCAATGATTAGAAACACTGGCCAAAAGCCCCAAATGCTACGCCAGTAAAAATCAATAACACCAAAGTTTTCTAGTAGAAGTACACCACCAATAAAAAGCAGTAAAATACCCCAAATTAATCTATCTATTTTCATAATGTTTATGCTTGAGGGTGAGTAGTTGATGTAGAATTGTTGTCGCTTTTGGGTTCCTCTTCTACCACTGTAGTTTCAGTAAAATCGGCAGCCTTTTTTTCTTCCTCCTGGGCTTGTTGATTTTGGAATGTTGCCCATTCATTTTTCCTTTTTGATTTAGCAATGATGCCAATTCCTAAAGCGATAAAAATAAGTGGCCACATAAACTTGAAGAAGTTGCGAATGGTAAACCATTCGGGAATAAAGTCAAGCTCCCGCATTAAAAATATGCAACCAATTACCAAAAGGAGTAAACCGGCAACGGTTCTTCCAGCATCGTTCGGCTTGCTCATTTTACCAAAATCTGGCTGCGTTTCAAATGGTTTCTTCTCCGTTTCATTTATCGGTTGAGACCAGTTTGTGTTTCCAGTATTGGTAGTTTCTCCAAAAGGATTTGGATTTCCAAATGGCGGTGTATTTGGATTATTTTTGTTAAAATAATCATTAAATTTTGTGAATTTTAACGATGGGTCATTGTTAACCGGCACGATAATCCACATTACGATATAAGCAATTAAGCCGGCTCCAGCCATAAAAATGGTTGATAGCACAAATAATAGCCTCACTATGGTAACCTCTACTTGCATGTAATCTGCAAGTCCAGAAGCTACACCGGCAATCATCTTATCGTGTTCGTTTCTAAAAAGCTTCTTTTCCATAACGCTGTTCATTTTGTATGTGTTTAAAAATTCAGCGGAGTAATCAAAACCTCATCAACATTTACCCCTTTACTTAAGTTTAAAATGGTAAATAAAGTTTCTGCAATATCTTCGGGTTGTACAAATTTTTCATCCGGAATAGTTGTTCCCTCCCATGATGAGGTTTTTGTTGAACCCGGCAAAAAAGCAGTTATTTTAACGTTGTGAGGTGCTAACTCTTGCCGCAATACATTGTTAAGACTTAACATCGCTGCTTTTGTTACACTATAACTTCCGCCATTTTCTACAGGGGCTTTACTTGCTACCGAACAAATATTGAATATATGCCCACGTTGAGCTGTACGCATTTTTTTTCCAAAAAATTTACTCACATAATACGCCGCATTCACATTAAGGGCTTGTTGTTTTTCGAAAGCTTCATCGGCTTCATCCAACATACTTCCAGGTAAAAAAGCACCAACATTATTAACCAATACATCAGCGAAACCAAAATCGTTTTCTACATCATTTAAAAATTGATAGACTGCATCTTTATCTGCGCAGTCTACCGCGTATATTAAAACTGTTCTGCCAGTGAGAAATAATTCATCTCGTAATGCTTTAAGTTCTTCCAAACCCCGAGCTACCAGCGCCAAATGATAACCTTCGTTCCAAAGTTTAATTGCAATTGCTCTACCAATTCCTTTTGTTGCTCCTGTTATTACCGCTTTCATAGTTATTAATTAATTTTTGTTGACAAAAAACCATATTTATATTCTAAACCACGAATATTTTCGCAATTATCAAAGCGCTCCAACTTTTTTATCGTTTCTTTGTAGTAATATAAAATGATCATTTAAATTAAGCAATACATACGGAATGAATTTTACCAATTTCGGCAGATACATCCTGCTACTCAAGTCTGTATTCAGAAAGCCGGAAAAACTGAAAATATATCTCAAAGAAATCGCGAAACAAATGGATTATGTTGGCGTGGGTTCTTTGGGTTTAATTGCCATCATTTCTACGTTTATTGGCGCTGTAATGACTTTACAAATTGCTTTCCAGTTGGTAAGTGATTTTATTCCTAAAACCATTATTGGATCGGTAAACCGAGATTCGAGTATTTTAGAGTTGAGCCCAACCATTAGCGCTATTGTTTTAGCAGGTAAAATAGGTTCGGCCATCTCATCAGAAATTGGTTCGATGCGTGTTACTGAACAAATTGATGCACTGGAAATTATGGGAATTAATGCACCTGGTTACCTCATTCTTCCAAAAATTATATCTGGAATAACAATGGTTCCCATGTTGGTTATCATTTCTATGTTTTTAAGTATTTCTGGTGGTTACATAGGTGGATCAATTTCCGGAGCAGTAACCCCATCCGAATATATCCAAGGGATTACAACAGATTTTAATCCTTACACAATCGTTGTGGCCTTAGTTAAGGCTTTTGTTTTTGGTTTCATCATTACCTCGGTGCCGGCTTATGAAGGTTTCTATGTTCGTGGTGGTGCTTTAGAGGTTTCACAAGCAAGTACAAGAGCGGTTGTTATTAGCTGTATCTCTATTCTTGTTTGCGATTATTTGGTTACTCAACTGTTATTGTAATGATTGAAGTTAAAGATATATACAAATCATTCTCTGGGAACGACGTTTTAAAAGGCATTTCAGGAAAATTTGAAGAAGGAGTAACTAATTTAATTATTGGAGGCTCAGGATCTGGAAAAACAACGCTCTTGAAGTGTATGGTTGGCTTGCATCAGCCAGATTCGGGTTCTGTTTTATACGATGGGCGTGATTTTACGCCAATGACTTACGAGCAACGTATTGAAGTTCGTAAAGAGATCGGCATGTTATTTCAGGGATCGGCTTTATTTGATAGTATGACGGTGGAGGATAACATCATGTTTCCTTTAAACATGTTTACTGATCAAACCCGTAAAGAAAAAATAGAGCGTGTAAACTTCTGTTTAGAACGCGTAAACCTGGCAGGTAAAAACAAACTTTTTCCTGCAGAGCTTTCTGGTGGTATGAAAAAGCGTGTGGGTATTGCCCGGGCTATTTCGATGAACCCGAAATACTTATTTTGTGATGAGCCAAACTCAGGTTTAGATCCAAAAACATCTATCGTTATTGATGAATTAATTCAAGAACTAACTGAAGAGTTTAAAACCACCACCATTGTTGTTACTCACGATATGAACTCGGTGATGGGGATTGGTGATT
>Ga0181463_1000209_pt1 | contig 14953 bp, 14 predicted proteins | sample InSIn1gowninarea_FD_119071 | JGI IMG/M metagenome (GOLD analysis project Ga0181463, IMG submission 119071) | Clean room microbial communities from NASA Spacecraft Assembly Facility at Jet Propulsion Laboratory, Pasadena, California, USA -... ... | reverse complement strand
CAGCTTCCTCTTCCTTCATAACAACTGACTCTCCAAATAACCGATCCACTCTTTTTTCTGAGCCAACGTTTCGATCTGAAATATACCGACCTGAATTTACTTATCGCAAGCAGAAGGTAAAGTGTAGTTATCATTTTTGTAGGTAACATTCTCGATAGATCAAAAAAACATTTTTTTAAAAAACCTGTAAAAATTGTTTCAACAACAGAGCGATAAAGTTTTTGTCTTGAAGAATTTTGAACTAAGCCTCTTCATATAAGTCTGTAGTTTCAGATAATATTTCACGGTAGCGGTTAAAAAGTTTTGATTTGGAAATAAACCCTAGAAATCTGTTACTTGAATCCAGCACCGGCAGGTTCCAGCTATGCGTACTATCAAACTTTTGCATTACCCTCGGCATACTGTCCTTATCATAAATCACCGCTTGAGGTTGTTTCACAAGTTTTTCTATGCAAAAAGATTCCTCAATGCCTTTGCCTAAGATCAGGTTTTTTACATCATTCAATTCTATTATTCCTGCAAAATAATTTTGCTCATCGTGCACCGCATATACAGTGGTGTTACTGTCATTTATCATCCTGATTAAATCTGACAGGTTGCTGTTGATGGATATTATGTTAGACGAGTCGCCCAGCATTTCCTGCACGGAAATGGTATTAAGTATATTTTGCTCCTTTTTATGTGTAAATATTTCACCCTTTAGTGCCAGCAGTTTTGTCTCCATTGAGTATGGTTCAAAATGTTTTACTATAGAATATGAAATAGATGAGACTATCATCAGCGGAATAAATAATTCGTACCCGTTGGTAATTTCTGCGATCAAAAAAATTGCTGTCAAAGGACAGTACATCACTCCGCTCAGTACGCCTGCCATGCCTGCAAGACTAAAATTTCCTTCAGGAATTTGAACCCAGTTGAGGCTGTTAAATAAACGGGAGAAAGAGAAACCCAAAAAAGATCCTACAAACAATGATGGCGCAAAGTTACCACCATTGCCCCCGGAGCCTATGGTAATACCTGCAGCAACCGGTTTTAGAAAAACAACACTAATGGCAAATATGAGCAACGTCCAGTTTTCTCCAGCATAAGCGAAAATATATGAGCGGTGGGTTGTACCTTCTATTTCGCCTGTTGCCACCTTTTTTATACTTACATATCCTTCGCCAAATAAAGGTGGAAGGGTGTAGCACAAAATCAATAATATAAGACCGCCTACAATCGCTTTTACGTATGAATTCACCTTCCATTCATGCAGGTAATGCTCGGTTTTTTTAAAGCTTCTTGCATAATACAGCGCAACAAAGCCTGACAAGACACCCAACATGATGTAGTAGGGAACAAACCTGTAATTAAAACTCTGGGTTAAGAAGAAGTTGAATAAAAAACTTTCCTGCAAAATAATTTTAGAACACAAGGCACCAATAACGGCAGATATGATGAGGGGAATAAAGTAGCTTACAACTGTCTCTACCATTAAAACTTCTATAGCGAATATAACTCCTGCTATGGGGGCATTAAATACTGCCGCTATACCCGCCGCTGCACCACAAGCTATCATCAGTGATCTGTCTCGGTAAGACAGTTCATTAACTCGGCCAATATTGCTGCCAAGGGCAGAACCTGTTGCTACAATCGGGGACTCCAGGCCTACAGAACCACCCATCCCTACCGTTAAAGCACTTGTAATCACATGCAGGTAAGTATGGCTCCGCGGTATAAAAGAAGACTTTTGTGCTATAGCATTTAGTACCATGCCTATGCCCCGCTTGTACCCACGGTGAAAAAAATGATTAGTAATAAAAATAGTAAGTAAAAGCCCGATAGCAGGAAAAATGAGGTAGGCCGGCGGCGCGGGAATATCTTCGATCCATTCCTGCAGATGATGAACCAGTTCCTTTAAAAGTACAGCTACTAAACCAGATGCAAGCCCCACCAGGGAAGACACATAAATTACATATTGTGCCTTATTTAATCGCGCCCGCAGCTTTCCGGTTAAAAACTGGTAGATGTATTTTAAGTAATTCATGTTTTTATGACCAGGGCTTTCATTCGATGAGCAAAGATATTACTAGATAAGGGATATGTAATTCGCCATTTAGTTTAAAAGAAGGCGCCAAAGACTTTTAATAACCAGCATTTAATTTACTGAAAAACTTTAAACGCTACAGAGGGGCACAATCCCTTAAAAAAATAGCGCTTCCTATAAACCTTTTTACTATAGAAATAACAAAACAGCATTACAAAATCAAAACCAGCGGTAAACAGAATAAAAGTATTTACCATATAAATAAAAAATAGTTGGAAAATTAGATGTACATACATACATTTGTATGGTGAAAATTGAAGAAGCTTTGAAGATGACACGCTTTCCTTCCCAAAAGCACAAAGCGAGTCTTAACCTGATGTACACGGCGTGGTGGTTGAAAACAATGATTAGTCAAGAGTTGAAATCGGCAGGACTGACGCTCGAACAATACAATGTGTTGAGAATATTAAAAGGAAAACATCCGCAGCCAATGTGTGTAAGAGATATTGGAAGCCGAATGATAGAGCGAAATTCAAATGTTCCAAGGATAATTGACAGGCTGGTTTCAAAAAATTTAGTTAACCGGTCAACATCAGAAACTGATAAGCGGGAGACAGCTATAAAGCTTACAGATATCGGTTTAGACAAGCTGTTGGCTGCAACAAAAAGAGTGGATCGGTTATTTGGAGAGTCAGTTGTTATGAAGGAAGAGGAAGCTGAAATGCTGAATACTTTATTAGAAAATATGCGCGAGAAGGAATAGTTGTAGCAAATGATTCTTTGCGACAAAATTTTAAAAATGAAAACAACTTTTCACAGTGCCGATCGAAGAGGCCACGTCAGCTTTGGCTGGCTCGATAGTCATCACTCGTTTAGCTTCGGCAACTATTATGAGCCAGAAAGAGTTCAGTTTGGAAAGTTACGCGTACTAAATGACGACATTATACTAGGAGGCTCAGGTTTCGGCATGCATCCGCACGATAATATGGAGATAATATCCATTCCACTTGAGGGCGCGATAGAACACAAAGACAGCACAGGAACACATGCGGTAATTTACGAAAACGATGTGCAAATTATGAGTGCCGGTACTGGCATCAGGCATTCAGAATACAATCATAGTAAAGAGCAGCCGGCGAATTTTCTCCAGATCTGGATCCTTCCCAAGGAAAAAAACATTGAGCCCCGGTACGATCAAAAAACTTTTGACAAAACGGACCGCATTAACCGGTTTCAAACCGTTGTCTCACCAGATGGACGACAGGCTGTTTGGATAAACCAAGATGCCTGGCTTTCTCTCGGTAATTTCACTGCAGATTTCTCAACAACCTACTCGCTTCATAACGTCGCAAACGGGGTATATGTATTTGTAATTGATGGAAATATAACTGTAAATAATCATTCCTTATTTAAAAGAGATGCAATCGGTATATGGGATGTTGATAAAATTGACATAACCGCTAATACTAATGCGGAAGTACTACTGATAGAAGTTCCAATGAATTGATGAACAATAAATATCTTTTTCATAAATATTCTTCAAATACTAAAAACAACAACAATGGCAACTTACAAAATCGATGTTGATCACTCAGACGTTATGTTTAAAGTCAAACATCTTATGATCTCTACTGTTACCGGTATTTTTAAAAAATTTGACGCAACCCTCGAAGTTGACGAAGATGATCTTGCAAATGCAAAAGTAACTTTTGAGGCGGATATTGATAGTGTTGACACCAAAAATGAGCAGAGAGACGGACACCTTAAAAGTGATGATTTTTTTAATGCGGAACAATTTCCAAAGATGACGTTTAAGTCGACGCACATCGAAAAAAGTGGCCAGGACGAATACAGGGTCACAGGAGATCTGACCATTCGCGATGTTACCAAGCCGGTTGTTTTACAGGTAGAATATAACGGAAGAACAAAAGATCCATGGGGACAGGAAAGAATGGGATTTGAAGCTTCAGGTAAAATTAATCGCAAAGATTATGGCTTAAAATGGAGCGCTGTTACTGAAGCTGGTGGATTGGTTGTAGCAGATGATGTAAAAATTGCTCTTAATGTAGAAATGGTAAAACAAGCATAAATGCAAAAAATTATTCATCGTGCTGCAACCCGTGGTACAAAAGATTTGGGCTGGCTGTTAAGCAAATTTTCTTTTAGCTTTTCCGGCTATCAAAACCCGACTATGAAGGGGTTTGGTACCTTGCGGGTATTTAACGACGACACTGTTCAAAAGGGTGGAGGATTTGGTATACACGCTCATATAAATATGGAGATAATAAGCGTGATGTTGCAAGGTAAAATGAACCACAAAGACACGCTGGGTTATAGTGAGGTAGTAGAAAAAGATTGGGTGCAAATCATGAGTGCAGGTACCGGCTTGCGGCACGAAGAATATAATATCGGGGATGAAGAGGTGAAGTTTTTGCAAATATGGATAGAGCCCAAATTGCAAAACATCGGCCCGAGGTATCAGAAAAGATTGTTTAGCAAGGAAAAAAGGAAAAATAAACTTCAAACAATTGTCAGTAGCGAGGAAGGTGCGGAACATTGCTGGATAAATCAAAACGCTAAGCTAAGCCTGGGATGGTTTGATGCAGGAGGAACGGTAACGTATTCTTTTAACCCGGTGAACAAATGTGTATATACTTTCATTTTAGAAGGTTCTGTTACAATTGATGGAGAAACGATTGGCAAGCGTGATGGTATTGGTCTTTGGGAAACTAATTCTTTTGATATAAAGGCAGAACAAGAGAGCGAGTTTATTGTTATTGAAACACCAATAAATCAATAAAGGTCTCGATTTGTTTTATATTGTCTAGAGGTGGCAGAAATTTTAGTTCTCTAAAAAGCCGTTACTTAGCATAGCAACGATAGAGAAAAGAATACCAATGAATATCGAAATAATTTCAGGAAGCCCAAGACAGGAAAGCGTAACCTTTAGAATAGCTCTTTTTTTAAAAAGGCATTTGCTACAGAAAACAGCGCATAATGTAGATATCATTGATGTTAGGGAATGGAATTTTCCTGCTTTGCAGGAAGAAGTTTTTTCTTCGGTTGCCAAAACTCCTGACCCATATAAGCCCGTAGCCACTAGAATGTTTGCCGCGAATGCATTTATAATTGTAACACCGGAATACAATGGAAGTTATACGCCGCCTATGAAAAATTTATTTGACCATTTTCCTAAGCAGATGCATAAAGCCTTTGGCATAGTAACCGCGTCTACGGGTTCTTTAGGCGGTATACGTGCAAGCCAGCAATTGCAGCTTTTGATATGCGCTCTGTTTGGCATTCCTTCTCCTTATATGCTGGTGACGCCACAGGTCGACAAAAAGTTTGACCGTGAAGGAAACTTAATTGATCCATCTTTTTCGAATATGATTCACAATTTTGTCTCTGAGTTTATTTGGCTAGCCGAAAGATTATGTGTGAAGAGCCTTAATTAACCTTATATTTTGTGATGTAGTTGTAACTTGCGTTTTTTTTATAAATATCATGAGCGACGAAATAAAGCACGAATGCGGCCTTGCATTCATTCGTTTGAGAAAACCCTTTTCTTACTATCTCAGAAAATATGGCACTGTTTTATACGGCCTAAACAAACTGTACTTGCTTATGGAAAAGCAACACAACCGTGGGCAGGACGGAGCAGGAATGGCGGCAGTTAAACTAAATGTAGAGCCAGGATACCCTTTTCTTCATAGAATAAGAAGTGTCGCAAACCAACCCATTGCCGATTTATTTGCTACTATTGGTAAAGAGGTAAACGAACTTGAAAAATACCAATCGGATATAAAATTGCACCCCGGTTTGCTGAAAGGCCACCTACCATTTTTGGGTGAATTGCTGCTCGGGCATCTTCGCTATGGCACGCAGGGTAGAAATAACGCGAGCTTTTGTCATCCTTTTATAAGAAGAAATGTAGTGCCTGCCCGCAATTTGGCGCTGGCAGGTAATTTTAACCTCGTCAATACTGAAGAGTTGTATCAACACATCAAGTTTGATGCGGGAGATTTTTCCAAGCAAAGCGATCTCGCTGCCATGCTTGAGGTTATTCATCATTATATAGTAAAAGAAGATGAAGAAAACCCGGGACAGCTAAATCTTGGCTGTATACTAAAAAAAGCGGCTTCGCTTTTTGATGGTGGTTTTACTATTGGTGGATTGGTAGGAAACGGAGATAGCTTTGTATTGCGCGATGCTAATGGTATTCGTCCTGCTTATTATTATATGGATGATGAGGTTGTCGTAGCAGCAAGCGAAAGGGCGGCCATCAGAACAACCTTTAACGTGGGCGAAAATGAAGTGCTAGAGCTGATGCCTGGTAACGCTTTGTTAGTAACATCAGGCGGAGAAGTAACTGTACAACAGGTTCTTGATAAAAAAGAAAGAAGAGCGTGTAGCTTCGAACGTATCTATTTCTCACGTGGCAGTGATGAAAAAATTTATCGCGAAAGAATTGCCTTAGGTCATCACCTTAGCAAGACAGTGCTTGAAGCGATTAATTATAATTTAAAGAACACTATTTTCTCCTACATACCTAACACCGCAGAAATCGCTTACTATGGGATGTGTAAGGGAATGGAAGATTACCTTAACCAGATAAAAGTACAGCGCATACTAAGTTGGGGAAATGATATTACAGAGGAGAAATTGTCAGCGATGATAAATCGCAAAATAAGGCAGGAAAAGATTGCAATCAAGGACGTAAAGCTGCGCACATTTATCACCGAAGATGCCAATCGTAACGAAATGGTGCAACACGTTTACGATGTCACTTATGGAACGGTAGTTAAAGGCGAAGATACGCTGGTGGTTATAGATGACTCTATCGTACGGGGCACAACACTAAAGCAAAGCATTGTAAAGATGCTGTCAAGGCTTCAGCCTAAAAAGATCATCGTTGTTTCTTCAGCTCCACAGATTCGCTATCCTGACTGTTATGGTATTGACATGAGCAAACTGGGCGATTTTATCGCGTTCCGTGCTGCAATAGAATTACTGCGTGAAAGAGGAATGGAAGGCTTGCTGGATGAACTATACACCAAGTGTAAAGACATGGAATGTTCTAATCAGTTACACACAGAGAATATAGTCAGGCAGGTGTACAAACCTTTTACAACCGGAGAGATATCTCAAAAAATAGCTGAACTAATCACTCCTGAAGATATTGATTTTCCTGTAGAGGTAATTTATCAAACTATTGAAGATTTGCACGCCAGTTGCCCGACTAATACAGGAGACTGGTATTTTACAGGCAACTACCCGACACCGGGCGGAAACAAAGTAGTAAATAAGGCCTTTATAAATTATATGGAGGGAAATGACATGAGGGGTTATTAAGCAGGCAGGATTTTTATATAAAAATAGTTTAAGTAAACTTTAAGGAGCTGGAGTTACTTATAAATTATTATCTATGAAATCGCTATTGCTTGTTCGGCACGCCAAAAGTAGCTGGGATTTTGATATCGAGGATTTTGACAGGCCGCTGAATCACCGTGGACTTAATGATGCACCAGCGATGGCTAAAAGGCTGCTAAAGAGTGGTGTGAGAATAGATGGCTTTGTTACTAGTCCGGCAAAAAGGGCTTTAACAACAGCTACTTGTTTCGCAGAGATATACAATACAAAACAGAAAGATATTGTTGCTATTCCAACTTTATACGAACCTTCCATAGAAGCCTTTTACAGGGCAATAGAAGGTTTTGATGATGATTTAAAAACCGTTGCGCTCTTTTCTCACAACCCTGAAATAACAAATTTTGCTAATCGCCTTACCGCACATTCTGTCGATGAAATGCCAACGTGCGCGGTGTTCGCAGTAAAAACAGACGCAAAAAAATGGCGCGAATTCAGTGTAGCAAAAAAGGACTTCTGGTTCTTTGATTATCCTAAGTCTGAGTAAAAAAAGCGATTTCTTGTAAAAGCTGTTTAAAAGCTTAATAGGAATTAGTCAATGCTCGACATATTTCGCGAATATCTGCCGTTAAACAATTGCTGCTGCAAACCTTATTCAATATTGCTTTCTAGTTCTTGTATAAACTTTGACAAAACCTCCTTATAGCTATCCATCTTTAAATTGGGTAAGCGATAATTAAAGTTTTGTGCTTCTGCAATTGAATCTACCAAAGAAAATTCTTCCTGCGAAGCAGCAATACACCAACCTTGTTGATGTAAATGCAGCGCCAAGTATTCCTGCTCGGTCTGCCCCGGCGTAGGTATGAGGACCGATTTTTTTTGCAACTTACAAATATCCATTACGGTCGTATAGCCACTACGACTAATGACCAAATCACTTTGATTAATAACTTTTTCAAGGTCTTTTGCCGATAAATGATTTTTTATAACTACCCCGCCTTTTGCGGTCAACACTTCCGCGGCTCCCGGCAGTCCCCTTAAAAGCATTGCTCTCCCTGTAAAATGATCAAGTTGCGCGAGTACTTTTTCTTCCAGCAGCGTGCGTTGCGGTTCTGGCCCTGACAAAATTATGAGAACATCATATTCGTTGTCTAAATGCTGTTGGTTAAGCCGACTAATTCCCCCGAGGTATTTCACAGGAATCTCAGGCAGTTTTGCTGGGTGTGATAGGGCACCTGCCAGATTCACTGCTCCTTTTTCGTCGGGAACCCAACATTCAGAAAATCTATTAATGTAACGATAATTAATTTTTTGAATAATTTTTTCTAAAAATGAAAAAGGAGCTTTTATAAGGAGCTGATGTGTAATAAAAACAGACGTAACTTTAGGATGAAAAAGGCCAAATCTGTTGTCCGAAATGATAGCATGAACCTTGTTTTTCTTTACGAAGTTGTCCAGCCATCTTTTTTCAGATAAAATTATTATTAAAATTTTTGGTACCTGTATAGCAATTTTTAATGATTGAAATCGTTTAGCCTTAGTATATTTAACATTGTAACCGGGAATGTCAGTAAAAATAACATTTGGAAATTCGGTTTTTAATAATTTTTTCTGTAATCCTTCTGCAGCAATTATTACTTTGCAGCCTAGTAACAGCAAGTGCTTGATTAGCGGAATACAACGAGTTGAATGCCCCAATCCCCAATCAAGCGGAGCTACGAGGACTGTAATTTTAGAATTTGTTGACAAAAGAAAAATTCCTTTTTAAAAGGTTTTAGTTGATTATGAAAAAAATAAACCAAATATCGTTGTTATTGTTATTTATTTTAACAGTATCTTTCGCCAGTTGCAGGTCTGCCAAAGGATGTGGTTGTCCGATGGTACACAAAAAGGCAGTAGGATAGGAAAAACACGCTGTAGTTGAAAAGTTATCTATCATACATTCGTTTAAACCCAGAATATGAAAGCAGCAAGCAGGGATTTATTGGTACTTTCAAAAAGTGCGTCAATAAATAAAAGGGAGATGGAGATTGAGGTGGAGAAGCTGAATCAGTTGTTGTTTCGGGCCGAAACCATAGAGAAGCTATGCACTATCAATGAAGTTATTGATATTAACAATTATAAGATTGTGACCAGGTATAATAAAATTGAAAAAGTTCTCAGCGCTAAAAAACTCAAGCCCTTTCAATTTATTTTCAACAAAAACTAACGCTAGCATTTTTAGTCTATATTAAAAGTACTGATAACCAGAAGCTAATACAGCTTCTGGTTATCTTTTTAGCTGCTATTTCAGTTTTCCAAGTGCTTCCCGCAGCTTTTCAAACATTTCGCTTATTTCTTCTTTCTTACAGGTTCCCACGCTCAGGCGATACCACGGTGATTCTTTATCTGCCCCAAAAGCATGAAACGGAACCACAGCAAGTTTTCCCTCGCTTAACAAATAGTCAGTTACATCTGATTGTTTTTCTAATAATTTTCCATCTTTTACGGTTTTTCCCGCAAGGTCAAATTTTACTGTCAGGTAAATAGCGGCCTGCGGCGATACAGCGTCTACATCAAATCCCGCATGTTTTAGTTCGATAAACCCTTCATATATTTTTCTCAATCGTTCTTCCACTTCTGCTTTAAAATTTTCAAGATAGCGCTGGATGTCGGCCTTTTGAAGTAAATACGCAGCCGTTGCTTTCTGTTCTGCCATCGGCGCCCATGCACCTAAATGACTAAGAATTGCTTTCATCTTATTAATAATAACAGCAGGACCTAAAGACCACCCTACCCTTACACCTGTCGCAGCAAATGCTTTTGAGATACCATCTACAAACACAGTATATGCTTTCATTTCGGGTCGCAGGCCGATAGGATTATAATGTTCCGTAGCACCGTAGGTTAGAGTCCAATACATTTGGTCGTACAACACGTACAGCTTTTTCTCATTCTCGTTACGCTGCCTGTTTTCTTCTATAACCAGGTCGCAAATTTTTAAAAGCTCGTCTTTTTGAAAAGTCGTGCCTGTAGGATTTTGAGGAGAACAAAGGCAAATAAGTGCAGCTCCTTTTATATGCGGAGCGATATCTGCTGCCAGGGGCATAAAATTATTTTCAGGAGTAGCTTCTATCATGCAGTGCACCCCATTTGTCATATGCACGTAGTGGTTGTTGTTCCAGGAAGGGGTAGCGTAAATTACCTTATCTCCCTCGTCGACTATTGTTTTAAAAATGGTGTAGATAAGGGGCCGGCCTCCTGATGCAATTAATATTTCGTTTGGTTCGTAGCTTAGCCCTTCCCAATCTTTTAGAAAAGTTGAAACTGCATTTCTTAGCTCTGCTATTCCATCAGCCGGAGGATAATTTGTATAATGACTTTTATAAGACTCTATTATTTTATCTTCCAGCTCTTTTGGTATCGGAAATATGTTAGGATCAAAGTCTCCAATTGTAAAATTGTAAATTTTCTCGCCGTTGCGTATGCGTTCACTTATTGCGTTTCCAAGCTTTACGATTTCAGACCCGATTAGTGTTTCAGCAAGTTGACTTAATTTCATAACGCAAAAGTACCTTATCTACACCATACATTTTTTCATGATAGCTTCCTTAACCAGGCGGCGCAGCAATTCTACTTATACAATTAAAATTACTTGCTGGTAATAAGAGAACCAATATTTACCAAAAACACTGAACCAACATCTCGATAAATAACGGTAAAGGAAAAAAGCGGATTTGGAGTTTTACTGCCAAAAAGTTTCAAAGGGAAGAACTGTTAAAGAAATCTAATCCTCAAAATCATATATTTGCGCCTCATTTAAGGTAAATAGTAATAATGTTTAATATTATTTTGTTTGGCCCTCCCGGTAGTGGAAAAGGAACACAAAGCGAAAGGCTGGTTTCGAAATACGGATTAAAACACTTGTCTACAGGTGACATTTTACGAAGTGAAATCGCCGGCAAAACGCCATTGGGAATTGAGGCCAAAAAAATCATGGATCAAGGTCAACTTGTACCCGATGAAGTAGTTATCGGGATGATAAGCTCGGCTCTCGAAAACAATCCGCAGGCCAAAGGCTTTTTGTTCGACGGGTTTCCCCGTACAGAGGCACAGGCAGAGGCGCTTGACAAGTTGCTAAAGTTTAAGCAATCTGAAATAGGTGTTGTGCTTGCATTGATAGTGAGTGAAGAAGAACTGGTGCAAAGGTTGCTAAATCGCGGACTAACAAGTGGAAGACCAGACGATAATAATGTAGAAGTTATAAGAGCGCGTATAATTGAATATCACAAAAAAACATCTCCGGTAGCGGATTACTATAGAAAGTTTGATAAGGTTTTTGACATTCCGGGTGAAGGTAGTGTCGATGAAATTTTTGATAGCCTTTGCGCTAAAATAGACGAAAGAATTTAATTTTACCAGCAACCCAATACCAACTGCACAGCCTTCCCAACGGGGAAGGCTTTTTTATTCGAAATATAAATTGAGAAAGGCTTCTCTCCTTTCATAAAAATAAATTTCCAAGCTTTGGCCATCTTTAAAAGCCTTCGAAACTTTTTGACACCTATTTCCGTTTTTTTATTTTTTTATCCTCCCACACATAAGATTCCCGAAGCAGTTTAAACAAATTAACCAGCCTTTTCAATAACTTTAATACGCAATTATTTGCGCAAACAAACATGTTTTTTTAAGTGTAAACCAATCTATATTATTTATGTTTTAATAAATATTGACCGCGAGATTTCTAGAGCCCCACTTCCATCAATTTATTTTAAATAATTCAATTAAAAATTATGACTACAGAAGTTAACGATGGATACGTAAAAACCGAAAAAGAGCACGGGATAACAACAATTGAGTTTTACCATCCTCAAAGTAACTCTTTGCCTGGTAAACTTCTCGAAGCTATTGCCCAGACAATACATAGCGAAGGAGTAAACCCTGCAACGAGAGTTATTATTTTACGGTCGGCAGGCGAAAAAACATTTTGCTCAGGTGCATCTCTCGATGAGCTTGCTTCTATAACCACTGCGGAGCAGGGCTCTAATTTTTTTAGCGGTTACGCCAAAGTTATAAACGCGATGCGCAAGGCACCGCAGTTTATTATTGCAAGAATTCATGGCAAATGTGTGGGTGGCGGAGTGGGTTTAGCAGCTGCGGCAGATTATGCTATCGCAAGTGAAGGAGCAGATATTAAATTAAGCGAACTGTCTGCGGGCTTTGGCCCATTTGTTATAGGACCGGCGGTACAACGAAAAATTGGTCTGTCTTCTTTTACTCACCTAACAATAGATGCCAATATGTGGCGATCTGCTGATTGGGCAAAACGAAAAGGTTTGTATGCAGAAGTTCACCCCGAACCTTCTGGTATGGATGAATCTATTGAGCGTCTTTCTTTTACCCTGTCTCATTTTAACCCCGACGCGACTAAAGAACTGAAAAAAGTTTTCTGGAAAGGAACAGAAGACTGGGATGAATTGTTGAAAGAAAGAGCAGCGATAAGCGGGCGATTGATTTTAAGTGAACATACAAGAAATTTCATCCAAAAATTTAAAAGCAAAAGTTCAATTTAAAGTAGAGAGATAAAAAAAAGAACTCCCGCGAGCGGGAGTTCTTTTTTTTATATCTAACGGAAATCTTTATAAGTGATCGTCACCAAATTCATAAATCGAATCTATATGAGTACCAGCCTCCATTTCAAAAACTGGATTTATCAAACCGTCGGATAGGCTATACACCCAACCGTGCAAATGTGGCCTTTGATCACGCTTCCAGGCCCTTTGTATAATTGATGTTTTCGCCAGGTTTTTTACCTGTTCTTGCACGGTTAGTTCTATCAACTTATTTACTCTTTCGTCTCCGTCTTTGAGTTTTTCCATCTCCTCGCGATGCAGGCGATAAATGTCTTTTATATTTCTCAACCACATATTTAATACCTGCTTATAATCGTGGTTAGTCAATGCTGCTTTTACTCCGCCGCAACCATAATGTCCACAAACAATAACGTGCTTTACTTTCAACACGTTCACTGCATAATCAAGCACACTAAGCATGTTGACATCGGTATTTACAACGAGGTTAGCTATATTCCTATGCACAAAAATTTCACCCGGTTGAGTGTTGGTGATCTCATTTGCCGGAACCCTGCTGTCACTACAACCAATCCACAAAAATTCTGGAGTCTGTATGTGTTCGAGTCTTGAGAAAAACTGGGGATCATCCGCAACTTTTTCCTGCGCCCATGCACGGTTTTCTAACAATAGTTTTTGGTATGATGTCATGCTATTTTAAGTTTTAAAGGTTCATCAAATAGAGTATGCATTGTCTTTGACATGCTTCTCTTTATTTCTACGCTTATATTTTTTAAATGAGCGTGTTTTAAAAAGTTATTTATTTCTTCAATTATATCTTTATCAATAAAATCCGCGCGTGTTGCATCTATAATAACATAGGAGTTTGCAGGCACTTCTTCCAGCTTTTGCTTGATAATAGGCTTGTTTAAGAAAGAAACGTCTTTGCGCAAACGGACAAGATACCGGTTTGAGTCATTAACGACAAGTACCGAAGATCTAAAGTTTGCACGTATCATAAAAAATAACCCTACAAATATACCAGTGACAATACCCACTAGTAAGTCTGTCAGCAGTATTGCCAATATCGTAACAACAAAAGGAACAAACTGATCCCAGCCTTTGACATAAAACTCTTTGAACAAAGAAACTTTAGCAAGCTTGTATCCTGTAAAAATGAGGATAGCTGCCAATGCAGATAATGGAATTAAGTTTAATATCCCGGGAATTAGCATGACAGAAACCAGTAAGAAGGTGCCGTGAGTTATAGTAGACATTTTCGTTTTTGCACCCGCCATAACGTTCGCTGAACTCCTGACTACAACAGACGTCAAAGGTAAACCGCCTAATAAGCCGGAAACCATATTACCCACTCCCTGCGCCTTTAATTCGCGATTGCTAGGCGTAACTCTTTTAAGCGGATCTAATTTATCTACCGCCTCAATACCTAGCAGTGTCTCAAGACTAGCTACAATAGCTATGGTAAAAGCTGATACCCATACGTCGGGATTTTTGATGAAAGAAACGTCGGGAAAAGTAAAAAATGAAACAAACATAGACAGGTTTTCAGCCATAGGTAAAGAAACCACTTGTTTTTTAGTTAGCTGCATGCCAGCAGAATTGGTTAAAACCTGGCTTAAAAAAACACCTACCAATACTACAACGAGCGGGCCGGGCACCATTCTTAGTACTTTGTTCGATTTAAGAAATTTAGTTTCCCAAAGTATTAATATCACCAGCGACACTAGTCCAATAATGACCGCAGCCGGTGTGATGTAGTTGAAAGAATGAAAAATACCGGAAAAAGTGTTTTCATTATCACTCTGGGAAAATGATTCATCACCGCTATAGTTGGCATCATAACCAACAAAATGTGGCAACTGTTTTAAAATTAAAATTAAACCGATAGCAGCGAGCATTCCTTTAATCACAGAATTTGGAATATAGTCTCCAATAACTCCCGCTTTAACAAAACCTAATATTACCTGTATAACACCGGCTAACACTACAG
>Ga0181463_1000208_pt1 | contig 14954 bp, 10 predicted proteins | sample InSIn1gowninarea_FD_119071 | JGI IMG/M metagenome (GOLD analysis project Ga0181463, IMG submission 119071) | Clean room microbial communities from NASA Spacecraft Assembly Facility at Jet Propulsion Laboratory, Pasadena, California, USA -... ... | reverse complement strand
CGCGCAGGCTGCAGGTTTAATTGGAGCGGACCTTGAAATCTCAACTTCTAAGCCAGTAGAACCGGCTATGAAAGGTTTGCTGGATTCACTAGGAGACAGAAGATCTGAAGAGCGCTCTTTTGCTTCGATGATTTACTTTCCTAAAAGTCAGGGACTTCGGCTGGTACAAATAAAAGCTTTACACGGAGACTTTCCTTATTACGACTCCCTGGAAACAACCCCAACCCAAGCGGGCAAGAGTTTTCGGAATAGTCAGGCCGCATTAGTAGATAAAACTTTGATGTTGCAGTTTAATGCGATGCCCGGTGATAGTGTAAAAATTGGCAAATTGCTATTTGTGATAGCAGGAGCGCTACTAAAAGCACCGGGACAAACAGGCATTTCTGCTTCCGTTGCCCCAACCGTGTATATTCCACTCACATACCTTGAACAAACAGGTCTGTCGCAAAAAGGAAGCCGGATAAATTACAGGTTTTATTACAAATATGACCGCAAGATTGACGTGCAACAACTGGCAAAAATACTGGAACCAAGACTTGACAAGGAAGGATATAATTATAATACTGTCGAAAATCAAAAAGAAAGTTCAGGCAAATCGTTCAGTGACCTAACAAAGTTTTTATCGCTGGTTGGTTTTATAGCGTTGTTGCTTGGTTGTATCGGAGTGGCTAGTTCCATTCATATTTACATAAAGGAAAAAGTTGGATCTATTGCGGTGCTTCGATGCCTGGGAGCAACAGCAAGGCAAGCTTTTTTGATATACCTGATACAAATACTCGGAATAGGTTTGACCGGCTCCGTCATTGGTGCTGTATTAGGAACGGTTGTTCAGCAGTTTCTACCCGTAGTTTTAAAAGACATTCTACCTGTAAAAATAACCACTTCGCTCTCCTGGCCGGCTATAGCGCAGGGCCTTGTTTTGGGGATTGCGATATCACTCCTGTTTGCTTTATTGCCACTGGTATCGTTACGCAAGATTTCGCCGCTCAATACCCTTCGCCTATCATTTACCGATACAACTATAAAAAGCGATAAGGCAAAGGGGCCTGTTTATGCGCTGATATTGTTGTTCATTTTTGTATTTACCCGCCAGCAACTGCACGACTGGAAGGAAAGTGTTTTCTTCACTGCAGGGATATTAATTGCGTTTGGAATACTTACAGGGATGGCGCGGCTAACAATGTGGTCTGTAAGAAAATTCTTCCCGTCATCTTGGAGCTATTTGTGGCGGCAGGGATTGGCAAATTGTATCGGCCAAATAATCAAACAATCATCCTGATTGTTTCTATTGGGCTGGGCACTTTTTTTATTTGCACCTTATTTTCTATTCAATCTATTTTAATAAACCGAATTTCCTTAGCTGCCGGCAACAACCAACCAAACATGATTTTGTTTGACATTCAAAGTGGACAAAAAGATCAGGTGATGGCCCTGGCAAAACAATATCAGATGCCCGTGCTGCAGCAGGTACCTGTTGTAAACATGAGACTGGAGTCGATAAATGGAAACACCGGCACAACAATGAATAGTAGAGACAGCGGTTTACGAAGAGGCGCATTTACAAGGGAGTACAGGGTTACTTATAGAAGCAATTTAACAGCGTCAGAGAAAATTACCCAGGGGCAATGGCATGGAACGGTTAAAGGTTCGGCACCAATTTACATATCAGTTGAAGAAGGCTGGGCAAGGCGCCAAAAGATAAAGATTGGAGACACGATGGTATTTAATGTACAAGGTGCAATGGTGTCAACAATTGTAGGAAGTTTTCGCGATGTAGATTGGGGCAGAGTGCAAACTAATTTCCTCGTTGTTTTTCCAACTGGTGTTCTTGAAGATGCTCCCCAATTCAATGTCTTACTCACCCGTTCACCTTCAGACGAAGCTTCTGCCCAATTTCAGCAAGCAATGGTAAAAAGCTTTCCGAATGTGTCAATCATTGACCTTGCCCTGGTACTTAAAACACTCGATACCATCCTTAGCAAAATAGGTTTCGTGATCCGTTTTATGGCAGGCTTTAGTATCATAACAGGGTTAGTAGTATTGATTGCATCAGTGATGATAAGCAAGTATCAGCGGATACAGGAAAGCGTACTGCTGAGAACATTAGGAGCAAGTCGGAAACAAATACTTACGATCACAGCCCTGGAATATTTCTTTTTAGGCGCCCTGGCTTCCTTAACGGGTATTGTATTATCGGTGTTTGCATCATGGGCTTTGGCAACACACACTTTCAAAACCGTTTTCACTGTCAACCCTCTGCCACTTGTTGTTGTATTTGCTTTTATTTGTTTGCTGACAGTTGTAATCGGGCTTATAAACATTAGGGGAGTTTTGCGAAGAAGTCCTTTAGAGGTGCTGAGGGGGGAAGGGTAGTTATGGTGCCATCAAATATCATCGATCACCTTTTTAATTCAAATAAAAGTGACAGGCATTATGCATTTGCTTTTGTTGGAAATAAAAGCTTTTCTAGAATAAATACTTCTTTTAAAAGAATAGACAATAAAACTTATAGTACGATATCAAGTCCAAAAACCGAATCATTTCAAAATGATAAAAATTCTCCTCCTAAACATTCTTTTACTACCTTCTGTACTGATGAGTGCACAAACCGTTAAACCAATACCCGTCATTTTTGACACGGATATGGGGCCCGATTATGACGATGCCGGAGCAATTACTTTGTTGCATGCTTTTGCAGACGAAGGCAAGGCAAAAATCTTAGCTACAGTTGCGAGCACAAAATATGAAGGTGTAGCGTCGGTCCTTAATGTTTTCAACACTTACTTCAAAAGACCAGGGCTACTAATCGGTGTTCCAAAAGGGGAAGCTGTCACAAGAAGAGACTCGCAACATTGGACAGACACTTTAATTAAAAATTATCCTCACGCCATAAAAAATAACAACGAAGTTCCTGATGCTGTCGACGTGTACCGGCAAATTTTGGCGAAACAGCCGGACAAAAGCGTTACTATTATCACTGTTGGATTTTTAACCAATCTTGCCAATTTGCTCAAGTCTCAGCCCGACAAATTTTCACCACTAACAGGCAAACAACTTGTTGACAAAAAAGTGAAATCACTGGTAAGTATGGCGGGTAAATTTCCCTCAGGCCGGGAATTTAATATTTATATGGACGGTCCTTCTGCTAAGTACGTTTATGAAAACTGGAGTACAGCTGTAATTTTTAGCGGGTTTGAAATTGGCGAAAAAATAAAAACAGGATTGCCTTTAATAAATAACGAAGTAATCCAAAATAGCCCCGTAAAAGATGTTTTTAGAATCAGCATTCCTTTGGACAAAAATGACAAAGAAGGTAGAATGAGTTGGGATGAAACAGCAGTATTTGTAGCGATTGCAGGATCAAAACCTTATTACAAACTGACGCCAGGTACAATAGAAATAGCGGCCGACGGAAGCAACACATGGAAAGAGAAAGCGGGTAATCATTTCCATCTTGTAGAAGACAGGCCAACATCAGAAGTGCAGGATATCATTAACAGAATGATGATGCATCAGCCGAAGTAACAATTTCTTTGAACATCCGGATTGTAACAATTAAAAATTCAACTCAAGCCTATTCATTTTATTTTTCTTTGCCGGATATAATTTTACCTGATGATAGTATACGATGATGAGTATTTTATGCGGCAGGCGCTAAGAGAAGCGCAGGATGCATTTTTTGAAGGTGAGGTTCCGATCGGTTCTGTTATCACAATCAATGACCGGATTATTGCACGAGCCCATAACCAGGTAGAACGATTGAATGACCCTACTGCTCATGCTGAAGTATTGGCTATCACCTCTGCCTGTAGCCACCTGGGAGCGAAATATTTACCTGATGCAACTTTATACGTTACCATAGAGCCTTGTCACATGTGCGCAGGCGCCTTATACTGGAGTAAATTAAAAAGAGTTGTTTTTGGAGCTTCTGACGTAAAACAAGGTTTTCATTTTTTTTACGGTGAAAAAAATCCTTTTCATCCTAAAACAGCAATCTCTGGCGGAGTGCTTGGCGAAGAATGTGCAAAGCTGATTAAAGATTTTTTCAAGGCGAAAAGATAAAATAGCTTTAGACTTTGATGGTGCACAAGATGTAACGTTTCCGAGATTAGAAAGATTTACTCGATCGATAATGCACTTTCAACATATAGGTTATAAATTTGTTGTTGATAATAAATTGATTAAAAACTAAAACGAATAATTATGGCTTTTACCTTACCACCGTTGCCGTATGCTCCTGAGGCATTAGAACCTTCTATCGATGCACAAACAATGCAAATCCATCACGGCAAGCACCACCAGGCATATGTTGACAATCTGAATAAAGCAATTGCAGGGACTGAACACGAAAATAAGAGTCTTGAAGAGTTGGTAAAATCAGCAGGATCTATTTCTCCTGCCGTTCGCAATAATGGTGGCGGTCATTGGAATCACAGTTTCTTCTGGCAAATTCTTGGCCCTGCTGGCGGAACTCCTCCAAGCGGTGCTTTGTTAGATGCCATTAACTCAACATTTGGTTCGCTTGACGGGCTCAAAGAAAAAGTAAACGCGGCAGGTACTACACGCTTCGGAAGTGGTTGGGCATGGCTGATAGCAAGAGACGGTAAATTGGAAGTTACATCAACACAAAACCAGGACAATCCGTTGATGGATGTAGCTGAAGTAAAAGGAAAGCCAATATTAGGGATTGATGTGTGGGAACACGCCTATTACCTGAAATATCAAAACCGCAGACCCGAATATTTGGGCGCTGTCTGGAACGTAATCAACTGGTCAAAAGTTGCGGAGAATTTCAACGGAGCCAAATAATTTTACTGTAACTAGTTTTATGTATAATTTTCAACCCCGGTAGTAGTTCCGGGGTTTATTTTTAATATAAGGAGAATGAAAAAAATTCGCTTGATCGCTTTGTGTAGCTCAGTTCTATTTTTTGCTTGCAATACGCCTGTAACAAAAAAAGTTTTGATTATAGGCCGTGGGAAAATATCGGCACAGGAAAACAACATAACCATGACCGGAGAGTCGGGATATACAGAGGAAACTGTTGAAGTAAAAGGTGACAAACCAGTCTCATGGAATGTAACTACACCAACCGGTAAAACAACCGTTAATATTCCCGATGAAGCAGGCATTTATATATTGAATCTTAAAACGGACACGATAGTAGGAAGCCAACAAAACCTGGGTCAAGATCTGGGCGGACGGACCATCACACAGGAAGAATTGAAAGTGAAAATTGATAGCCTGGTAAAACTGACAACTGGCGCAAACGTCAACGCGGGAGCTCACAATTATTTCATCCTTCCTAACCAACTAGCAAAAGTATCCTCAAACATGGAAGCCAAAATATTTGGTCCATTTACAAAAATTCCCGGAAGCTTAGAAGCTGATAAAAATGGCAAGGCCCCTGAAATCTTCAAGTTTTATACTAATGCGGAGATGAGAGATTTGATAGCGAGATTGAAGAAAAACACGCTTTAGTTGCTGAGGTAGAAGGTGAAAGGCGGACGGAGAAAGGTGAATTGTGACTTTTAGGTTGAAGATTCAATATAACTACCCTTGCAGATTATTCAAGGAACAGGATCATAACCATGTCCGCCCCATGGGTTGCAACTGACAATTCGTTTGATTGACAGCCATCCGCCTTTGAATAAACCATGTTTTACTAATGCCTCTTTCGTATAGTGGGAACAGGTGGGCGTATAACGACATTTTGGACCAATTAGCGGCGAGATGGCAAACTGGTAAAACTTTATCAGTAAGATAAATGGATAAACTACTATTTTGGAAATGAATTTCAATTTTTACCGGCTTTGTTTAAAATGTTATCCGACAGCTTTTGCAAAATCACCTGCATCTTTTGATGCACCTCGGCAAAGTCAGGCAATTCTTTACCAATATAAATAAAAAATAAAATAAGCGACTTTTGTTGTTGCTGTAAGGCTTCCTGCAATGGTAGCTTTTGCAGCCGGTATGCTTCGCGCATTACCCGTTTTATGCGATTTCTTTGTACAGCCTTTTTAAAATGGCGACTGCTGGCAGTCACTCCCGCCTGCAATGGCTGCTCCACATTTTCAACAACATCATACAAAACCTTTAGCGGGAAAACCGAAATACTCTTGCCCTTACTAAACAAGTGCTCAATAAGTTTTCTGCTTTTAAGCTTCTCGGCTTTGTTATAGGTAAGTCTCGTACTAATGGTGCTACTATTTTAAAAACTAAAAGCCCCATCTTTAAGACAGGGCTAATTATGTAAAACAGACCAGTTACTACTGGTTATTTTAATCTCTTTTCGTCGGAAACTGTTAGTTTCACACGACCTTTCGCACGACGGCTCGCTAATACTTTACGGCCGTTAGCAGACTCCATACGTTTACGAAATCCATGAACAGATTTACGACGGCGACGGTGAGGTTGGAATGTACGTTTCATTTTCTTGTTTTTACTAAGCCCGGAAATAAGGTTTCAGACATCAGCGGTACGTCCCATAAGTACTGCTATGGTGAAAGGACGGCAAAAGTAGGGGTTTTTGATAAGAAAATTGTTGCAATATAAAGTTTTTTAATAAAATCTTCAGTTTTAACGTGAGTGGTTTTTGGGGACGAACTTGGTCTCAGTTTTCAACATCGTTGCGTCGCACACTTGTACTTCTATTTTATTTATTCAGCTTTTTACAGGTTTTAGTATTTACCAATAACGGCCTGATGGTACATTTTGCATGGATCTGGGTTATTAGAAAATGACGGATTTTTAGAAACAATGTTTGCATACTTATATGATTGCGCAATAGGGCGAGGTGATAGCATAGCGGGGGTGATTGCTCCTGCAGCTACAAAAAGTACAAGTGTGCGACGCAACGATGATGACACCAAGTACTTCAGCTGGGTCAACAAAAATCTCTGCACCTCGCCCACCAAATTGCGTAGAATGATGAGCGTCCCATATTTCAAAAACAGAACTTGAAATAGACGCGGCTACTTTATAGATGAACAGTGTAGTAACAAATTGCTACTTTTAAAAAATGAAGATTATTCTCGTGTTTGTGATTTTTAGCTGGTTTGCTTTTCCTGCCTTGACGAAGGCGCAACTAATGGAAAATAAAAATGTGTTTACAAGAGCTGACACCTTACGGGGAACCATTACATTATACAGAAAAGGATGGGATGTGATAAGATACGACCTGACCGTGCAACCAGACATCGTTACCAAAACAATTGAGGGTAAAAACACGATGACTTACAAGGAGGATCTGCCTGTACGTACCATGCAAATTGACCTGCAACAGCCCCTGGTAGTAGATAGTATTATCGGCAACAACACAAGCTACAAGTTTAAACGAGACAATGATGTTTGTTTTGTTTATTTAAGAGACAGTACGGCCATGTTTAAATTTTTACCCGGTATCAGGTCGCTTACCATTTATTATCATGGAACACCAAAAGAAGCCGTAAGAGCGCCATGGGATGGCGGGCTGGTATGGAAAACAGACATTAACAATAACCCGTGGATTGCAACTGCCTGCCAGGGGTTGGGTGCAAGCGTATGGTGGCCTTGCAAAGACCATCAAAGCGATGAGCCGGACAGTGGAATGACTATTCATCTTATTGCCCCCGATACTCTCACGGCCGTTAGTAATGGAAGACTCCAAAACGTGTCTGCACCAGCACATGGAGTTAAAACCTGGACATGGATTGTGAAGAACCCTATAAATTCTTACGGTGTAACCATGAACATTGGAAAGTACAGCCACTGGAATGACACGGTTATGGGTAAAGGCGGCAAACTGGATTTGCAATATTGGGTGTTGGATTACAACCTGGAAAAAGCCAAAAAACAGTTTGAGCAGGTAAAAACAATGATACATTCTCATGAATATTGGTTCGGTAAATACCCGTTTTATGAAGACAGTTATAAGCTGGTTGAAACCCCTTTTTTAGGAATGGAACACCAGAGTGCGGTGGCATATGGTAACAAATATGAAAATGGCTATCTTGGCAGAGACCTGAGTGGCACAGAATGGGGGTTGAAATGGGATTTTATCATCATTCATGAAAGCGGGCACGAATGGTTCGGTAACAACATAACATCAAAAGACCTTGCCGACATGTGGATACATGAAGGCTTCACCAATTATAGTGAAACATTGTATACCGAAACCATGTTTGGCAGGCAAGCCGGAGACGAGTACAATTATGGGATAAGAAAAAATATAAGAAACGACAAGACCATTATCGGCGTTTACGGGGTTAACAAAGAAGGGAGTGGCGACATGTATTATAAGGCTGGTAATATGCTAAATATAATCAGGCGGGCGATTGATGATGATGAAAAATTCAGGAATATCTTACAAGGTTTAAATGCTACATTTTATCACCAGACGGTTACTACCCAACAGGTCGAGGATTACATTTCTAAAGAAAGCGGTAGAGATTTTTCCAAGGTTTTTGACCAATATTTAAGAACTGTCCAAATTCCCGTTCTTGAGTATTATTTTTCGGGCAACAAACAAAAGATTTTTTTCAGGTGGACAAATTGCGTAACCGGATTTAATTTACCAATCAGCATTTCTACCGACGCAGGCAACCTATCTATTACTCCTGCTGGAAGCTGGAAAAGTATGTCGTTGTCAAAAAAATTGGTAGCATCGGGTTTGGCTGATGCAATTGTAAAAAGATATTACGTGGAGGTCAGACAAGTGAAATCAAAGGCATAACAGCCGTAGCATACAAGTATTAAAAACTGAAACATGATGTTTGCAAAAAAACTGGTTCTGCTCCTATTTTTAATATTGTGTGCCCACATTTCGAAGGCCCAGTTTAGCGATTCTATCCATCGCTATATAAACTATGCTACTACTGGTATCATTAATAAAACCAATACTAACAGTTCTTTTGTCTTAACCAATGCATTAAGATACAGCATTAATAAAAAAAGTATCCGGCTAAACAGTACGAGCAGTTGGATATATGGTCAGCAGCAGAAGGGAGTAACCAATAACGACTTCACTTCAACACTCGATTTCAATCTTTATAAAACCATCCCTCATTTTTATTATTGGGGACTTGCGGGTTATGATAAAAGTTATTCGTTGAAAATTAATAATCGTCTGCAGGCCGGTGTAGGTGTAGCGTATAATGTTTTTGATAAGCCTAATGTAGCCGTAAATCTAAGCGATGGAATTTTATATGAGACAAGTAATTTGCAAATAAACGATAGCACGAATAATGCGTATCAGCTCTTTCGAAATTCGTTTCGCCTCCGCTATAGGTTTGTTATCAATAAAATAATAATTCTTGATGGTTTACATTTTTTTCAAAACTCTTTATCTAACAAGAACGATTACATTATAAAGTCAGCAACTAATCTCACCTTTAAAATAAGGAAGTGGCTGGGATTGACAACTTCAGCAACCTATAACAGGAACCAGAAAACAAACAGTGAAAATTTTTTGTTTACGTTTGGTCTTGCTGCTGAAAAGTACTTTTAGGCGGTGCGCAAATACGAGAATACCTATGCCCTCAACCTTTCCGCCTTCTATGTCGATTAGTGGTGAATTAACACGAACTATCTCAAACAATTGAAGTCGATCTGTTGTCTCCAAAAGGTCTATTGTTGTTTGTGACAAGTAATTGATGAAGAATTATTTATCAAAATTTTTTTTATGTCAATAAAAGTTTTGAAAGAAGAGTAATTGATGAATTAATATTGCTAATTTTAAATTAAAACATTATGGCAAAAGCAAAAGCGGAAACCGCACCCCCTAAAAAAACTGAAGCTAAAGCTCCCAAAAAAGCCGCAGCAAAAACTGCAGGAAAAGCACCTGCAAAAAAACAAGAAGGAAAAGCTAACGCAGGTTTAATGAAGCCACTAACTGTAACGCCAGATTTGGCTAAGATAGTTGGTAAAGAGCCGCTACCAAGAACTCAGATCATTAAAAAAATGTGGGATTACATCAGGGAGCATAACCTGCAGGATAAAGACAACAGAAGGATGATAAACGCTGATAACAACTTAAAGGTTGTTTTTGACGGCAAAGACCAGGTCTCAATGTTCGAGCTGGCTAAAGTGATTAACAACCATGTGAAGAAGTAATTTTGCTAATGCGCAATCTTTAGAACTAACAGAGGTTGCGCATTTGCTTTTTTTACCATTCCCTTCCTCCTTTCGCCTTTTCCCTCCTTCCACCTTTCGCCCCTACCCCTTCTTGCCTTACTGCTTCTGAACTTTATACGATACTACTTCATTGCCTTCATTTACCTGTATGATATAAGTTCCAGTGGCCCATCGTCCCATATTTACCTGTACCGTTCCACTTACTTTTTGTTGCCAAAGTTGTTGTCCGTAGGCATTGATTAATCTAGCATCTGAAGATTTTCCATCACCCCTGTTTACACTTATCGTCAGTATATCTTTTACCGGATTTGGATATACATTTATTGCTATTCCATTCGAAATCGTAACAAGCCTAACTCGTGAATATTTGTAATGACCATCCTCATCGATCATTTTTAGACGATAGTAATTCTTGCCCAAAGGCGGAGTTACATGAACAAATGAATAATCCTTATTCCCACTTCCGCTAAAATGTACTGCGTCGACGCTGCCGATCTTCCCAAAGGTTGTACCGTTAGTGCTATGTTCAACCTCATACTGCCTTAAATTTACTTCTTCCGAAACAGACCAGGCTGTCCTAACATTGAGCGATTGCAAAGCCGCATTGAAGTCAACAAGGGTTACCGGCATTACTCTTCCCCTATCGATAAACACATATTTGTAAAAGAAGTTATTGAAGCTGTTTTGCTCGGGCTGATGACCGTTTTCGGGATTTACTTGCACGTACAAATTGTACCATCCATTCAAGCTACTTACATCCAAAGCGAGGTTCGCATGTAGGGTATCTCCCGCAGATAATGGACGAAGTTTTTGAACAGGGTAAACAGTTGGGTTATAAGCAGAATCATACATTACTACTTTCAAACCAAGACTATCGAAGTTAGCTTTTGAAACGTTTTTGAAAGCAAATCCGACATTGAGAGTCCCCTTATAGCTATCGCCGTTTTGGATACCTATGGTATCTGGTATATTGTAATAAAGATTAGGAGCGAGGGCGCCCTCCGGTACCTGCACATATCCAACTCCCCATCTCGTTAATTGATATGGAGTGGCAGTAACAGAGTCTGCATTGCTCATCTTTAACCGAATGTAAGGGTACGTACTTGCGCTAACGGCAGAAATGTCGAAAGAATGGATAGAAGAGTCAAGTGTATACAACAACGTATCACTTTTATCTTTTTTAACACCGTACACCATTACACCCGGTACATCATTGCCCTGCTCGTCGCGATACCCATTCCAATAAACATTTTTCCATTCTTTTGCCGGCCCAAAAACAGGTGAGTTGATATAACCTTGTGCATTAGGAGTGGTACAATTAACAGATAAGGTTAAACGGTCATAGATACCATCGCTTAGCTTGTATGCAGGAGCAAAAGTAGTATCCCCTTTTTTGAAGACGAACGCCCATGTTCGTGCATAATAAAACGAGTCAATTGTTTTAAATCCATATTTCTTTAAACGATGATACAGCGAATTCCCTTTTCCGTACAGGGCTGTATCAGCAGCCCAGTTTTTTGCAAATGTGTTATAGGGTTCGTCGAGTATAATTCTTACAGCAACGTAAGAACCATTGGGAACAGCATCAAGAAAATCCATTGCATTTTTACGCGTTGCTGCAGTAAGGTACTCGTACTCAAAATTGTACAATCTTGTTGTATCACATGGTGCCGCTGCATTGAATGGTTGGGTGAGGTTTTTTGTTGGTTGAAAGGTGAGCGAGTCAAATACATTGAAAATAACAGAATGACCAAGACAAGCGCTTTGGATATAATTAGACCCATCCACAGAAATACTAAAGTGCTCGTTTTCGTCTCCGCTGTAGGGGTACACCGAATTTGTGATAAAAAGGTTGTGCAATTTACTGTTGTACCTAAACTTACGCGAAGCGCTATCAAGAGACAACCGGGTTAATTGTGACTGGAGATTTTGGTAAAGGTGTCCTTGTTCGTAGCCGGCTATTGTTTTACTACGATAAACAAAAGATGAATTAACCCAATGATGTTCAGATGAAGGTTGGGCGGCCACTCTCCAATAATAAGTAACCCCGTTCTGGTAAACGATTCCCGGGTCAAACTCTACAACCCCACCCAACGACGTTTTACTTTTTGTTATTTTAATAGGCGAATTGAATAAAGCGGTAGTATCCAACTCCATTACATAGCTGCATGCCGTATCTAACGGGTTTACAGTTGAAGCAGTTAACTTGATATCCGGGGCAGTTATTACTGCATAATTAAAAGGAAAAACAGGTTTGATTTCATCTTCAGAAACTAAGACATCTATTGTTGAAGTATTATTATCCTCGCTAACTTCATTTACACTATTATTAAAGTCTACAGTTGCTGTTATTTTGTTGATACCCTTGTCGCGGTCAGAAATTACCGGAATGTCTACGGTAACAGAATCGAGAAAATTGATCGATGCAAAAGTTTTGGTAAGTACAGTAAAAGTTTCTCCGTTTGGCGTTTCCCGTTTAATTTTTATTGTAACAGGATCTTTCGTTGCCCGGCCTATATTGTTCACTTTTACTTTCACCTTAAAACTGGTATCAGCAACAGTCACAGATGACGGGCATACCTCCATTTGAGATTTCTCTATTACATAATCAGGCAAAGTCCACGAATTGACCATAATTGCCGGGTCGCCGTGAAAAGCATATTGCTCCGCATGCACCCGGCTATAATAGTCGTTTGGACTGGTAGAAAGCAATGACGATGAAATAGCTTCTTTTAGCGCTGAGCCGACACTCTGATTGTATTTTGTCTGTCCCAGGGCTTTATAAAAATCGAGAGTATATAAATTAAGGTAATTTACAATACCAAAGCCTGTACTTGCAAGGTAGCCAACAGCGCCTCTTTGCGGACTTAAAATAAACTTCTCTGATACGGTAGATTTGGTAGTGAGTCTGGCAGGCTCAAATAAAAAGTGATTACCGGCAGTACAACCATTTGCTATAAAAACCGGGTACCTTCCGGGGTTATTATACGTTTCAGGATTGTCAAGATTAAAATCAAGATTTGTGTTTGAAGAGTGGCCAAAGTAGGTAATCAACGAAGCGCCGTGCTCGTAAACCTGCCTGAAAGAGTTTATAGCTTCAGGGTATCCATCGGGGTTTGCCGCTTTGCTAAAGTCTTTTACGTTAGCACCAAAAGAAGTATCTGAAATGATCTTTCTATACGCGGTCATGTACCCATCAATTTGATCACCTGTGTTCACATCATTTGCCCCGGCTATCTGTATCACGTTTTTCATCCACCCTTTCGCATCAATCGTTTGTACAGGGCTGCGTTGTGCCGAATCATGTTGCTTTACTTTTAATAGATAATCACCAACTTCCTGCGGGGTTACAGCAGACAACCTTCCGACAGGTATTGCAGGCACAGCACTAAAATCGTTTGAAACAAGCAGGTTGTCCGATGCAGGACTACCATAGGTTGGTACGAGGTTTAACTGGTCGGCCAGGGGATTACTTTCGTTGTTGCGGTACTCGCTGTAAATCATGCCTTTTCCAATCAGAAAAACATATTTTGGCGTGTCGGAAAAGGTATTTCTCGCGTAACGTAAAAAGTTTTTAACTGATAACGGATGCTTTTTTACTCCCCAGGCAAACTGGTCTACCAACTCATTTATATCTATCACTTTCGCATTAAACAACCCTCCGGCCGCCGAAGACCGATATTGACTGTATTGATCAACAAAGTTCGAGGCGCCGCTTCCATAAATGAGCGGATTACTAATAATAAGATAATTACCCTGGTTTGCCGTATTACTGAAATTTACAAAATTTCTTTTCTTAACCGTTGATATAGCTTTATAATAAGTTCCTGCCTGGGTAGTCAATACAAGGTCATATGGTACAGATGATGGTTCAAGTATAAATTTTACAGTATCAGTATTGGCAATATTACCCACATATCGCTTGTTATTTGCGACGTCATATATCACAGGGGAAACGCCACCATGATTGAAATTGGTAATTGCCAGGTAACGACCTTTTGACGAAGCATCCAGCGGAAACCTCATATAGGAAGCTCCGCCCATGTTAAAAGCTTTCGGGTAAGTTAGCTCAATCATCGCTACCCGCATTTCATCACACCCATTCGGGCTTTGGTTTACTACATAAACAGTATTAGTGCCCGAGCTTAATTTACTCACATCAATCACTTCCTCATCCTTCACATAGTTGATGTAGTCCATCTGGAATGTTGTGATGGAGTCATTGTTGAGATTTATCCTAACAGTCCGGCTGTTTTGCGCATCACCTACCACATTAACCCTCAAAGTCATCATCGGTCCCCCGACGTAAGGGTTTAATCCTGAAAAAGCCTGCGGTAAAGTCGCTGAGCCGCAACCTGCTACAGGTCGCACTGCGCGGCTAACCCATCCTTCGCCTTTGTCGTAAGACGATGAATAAAGGCTTTTACCTAAAGTTGCGGCAAAGCCGTCAGAAATATTGTTTCTAAAATACCGGCCCACAGTATTCATAAAGTATTTCTCAGGCTCCAGGTTATTTTGTGCGAAAGTATTGTTTACAGTTGCAATACGCTTATTTGCAGTCGCCGTATTAACCGTGACAAAATAAGCGGCAGTATCGGTTTGAAGGCTCCATTTATCATTCAACTGGTAGTCAGCATTTCGATACAGTTCCTTATCTAACTTACCGTCATTTATTTGTCCGAAAAACTCGATATAATCATTTGCTGTTAAAAGTCCCGATGCTTTTGAAACATACACCGGCACTTCTTCCCCATCTCTCCACAATTGTAAAGTTTCTGCTGAAGCTGTTGACAACCCTGCGGCAACGAGGGTAGAAAAACGTGATACAGATAGCCGGGGCA
>Ga0181463_1000204_pt1 | contig 15016 bp, 11 predicted proteins | sample InSIn1gowninarea_FD_119071 | JGI IMG/M metagenome (GOLD analysis project Ga0181463, IMG submission 119071) | Clean room microbial communities from NASA Spacecraft Assembly Facility at Jet Propulsion Laboratory, Pasadena, California, USA -... ... | reverse complement strand
AATAGAAGAAATTTCTTATATGCAAATATGAGGCTATCGGTTGAAAGCAAAGTTTTCTATGTTATAATAAGATGGTTGCAAAATAGTGATTATCCTATGTAAGATCTTTGTAGGCAAAATAGGCCTTCCTTTTTAAACAATTGTCTCAGGAAGCATTCAATTTGAAATGATAATTGGAATGCGTAAACAATAGGGACAAGATAGGTGAAACGAACGATTAAGTGTGGATAAGAAAAACCTCATTAAAGGGAGTTTTACTTTATGCGAAATCTGGGCACGGTTTGAAATCGGCTCTTTTTAACGTACATAAATCAGGTATATCATCGTGGATGATTGTTTAAACTTAGACAAGCAGCCACAATTTACCAATCACTTATTCGCACAATCATAATAGATTTTTGGAGGGAATAACATATGTCAGTAAAATGGGAAAAATTAGAGGGGAACGAAGGCGTTCTTACGGTTGAAGTTTCTGCAGAAGAATTTTCAAAAGCACTTGATGAAGCATTTAAAAAAGTAGTTAAAGAGGTTTCAGTACCTGGTTTCCGTAAAGGGAAAATTCCACGTGGAATGTTTGAACAACGCTTTGGTGCAGAATCTCTTTATCAAGATGCATTAGATATTATTTTACCAACAGTATATCCAAATGCTATTGATGAAGCTGGAATTGATCCAGTAGATCGCCCTGAAATCGATGTTGAACAAATCGAAAAAGGCAAAAATTTAATCTTTACAGCAAAAGTTACTGTTAAGCCTGAAGTAAAATTAGGCGAGTATAAAGGTCTAGAGGTAGAGAAGTTAGATGAAACTGTAACTGATGAAGAAGTTGATAATGAATTAAAACAACTTCAAGAGCGCCATGCAGAATTAGCTGTTAAAGAAGAAGGCACAATTGAAAATGGTGATACTGTAATCATCGACTTTGATGGTTATGTTGATGGTGAGGCATTCGAAGGCGGAGCGGCTGATAACTACTCACTAGAAATTGGTTCTGGTTCTTTCATCCCTGGTTTTGAAGAACAACTTGTTGGTTTAGAAACAGGTGCAGAGAAGGATGTTGAAGTAACATTCCCTGAAGAATATCACGCTGAAAACCTTGCGGGTAAGCCAGCAGTATTCAAAGTGAAAGTTCATGAAATTAAATCAAAAGAGCTTCCAGCTTTAGATGATGAATTTGCAAAAGATGTTAACGATGAGGTTGAAACACTTGAAGAGCTAAAAGCTCAAACAAGAACTCGTCTTGAAGAAGCTAAAAAGTCAGAAGCTGAAAATAACTTACGTGACACATTAGTTGAAAAAGCTGCTGAAGGTGTGGAAGTAGACATTCCTAATGCACTTATTGAAAATGAAATTTCTCGCATGATGCAAGAATTCGAGCAACGCCTTCAAATGCAAGGTATGAATCTTGAGCTATACTTCCAATTCTCAGGTCAAGATGAAGCAGCATTAAAAGCGCAAATGCAAGAAGATGCTGAAAAACGAGTAAAATACAATTTAACTCTTGAAGCAATTGTTAAAGCTGAAAACATCGATGTTTCTGATGAAGATGTAGAAGCTGAATTAACAAAAATGGCTGAAATGTACAACATGCCTGTTGAAAATATTAAACAAGCATTAGGTGGTTCAGCTGACGGACTTAAAGAAGATTTAAAAGTTCGTAAAGCAATTGATTTTCTTGTAGAAAATAGCAAAGTTGTTGCATAATAATAATTAAAGAACAAGGCGCGAGTGAATCGTGCCTTGTTTTATACAATCATGTTTTATTTAAATTAGTTTGGGAATGATATAAGAAAGCCAAAACATACATACACATGAAGTAACTAGAAGCACAAAGCAAGATGGAAAGAGCTTCACATAAATAGAGAAATTAGGAAATGTGAACATATAATCGACATTTTCTTTTTGGTGAACTCTATAACTTTTTCGGAATTTGAGTGGTATCATTACCTACCTTTGAGCTACATATGGTAAAATGCAATACATACAAGTTTTAAAATTAGTATTTAAGTGTAAACAAGAGCACCTGCCTTCTGATCCCGCATAGGTGAAGAAAAGATAGACATTTTATTAGGGTGGGGAAAAATCAATTAGATTGAGATAAAGATACAAGGGGTGAAACAATGTTTAAATTTAACGACGAAAAAGGACAATTGAAGTGTTCATTCTGTGGTAAAACCCAAGATCAAGTTCGTAAACTTGTAGCTGGACCTGGAGTATACATATGTGATGAGTGTATTGAGCTTTGTACAGAAATTGTTGAGGAAGAGCTTGGTACTGAAGAAGAAGTTGAATTTAAAGATGTTCCAAAGCCAAAAGAAATTAACGAAATTCTAGATGAGTATGTCATCGGTCAGGATCAGGCCAAAAAATCATTGGCTGTTGCTGTGTACAATCATTATAAACGGATAAATTCGAACAGTAAGATCGATGATGTTGAGCTTTCAAAGAGTAATATTGCAATGATAGGTCCAACTGGAAGCGGTAAAACGTTGCTAGCGCAAACATTAGCACGTATTTTAAATGTACCTTTTGCTATTGCTGATGCAACGTCTTTAACAGAAGCTGGTTATGTCGGTGAAGATGTAGAAAACATTTTATTAAAGCTTATTCAAGCAGCTGACTATGACGTAGAAAAAGCAGAAAAAGGTATTATTTATATCGATGAAATTGATAAAGTTGCTCGTAAATCTGAGAATCCTTCCATTACACGTGATGTTTCTGGTGAAGGTGTTCAGCAGGCGCTGCTTAAAATTCTTGAAGGAACTGTCGCAAGTGTTCCTCCACAAGGTGGAAGAAAGCATCCACATCAAGAATTTATCCAAATCGATACAACGAACATCCTATTCATATGTGGTGGAGCATTTGATGGTATCGAACAAATTATTAAGCGTCGTCTAGGTAAAAAAGTAATTGGTTTTGGTAATGATAACAAAAATGCAGAGTTAGATAAAAAAGCACTACTTTCACAAGTATTGCCTGAGGATTTGCTAAGATATGGTTTAATACCAGAATTTATTGGTCGTTTACCTGTTATTGCAAGCTTAGAGCCTCTTGATGAAGATGCATTAGTTGAAATCTTAACAAAGCCTAAAAATGCTCTTGTTAAACAATATCAAAAAATGCTTGATTTAGACGGTGTAGAGCTTGAATTTGAAGATGGAGCGCTCTTGGAGATTGCGAAAAAAGCGATCGAGAGAAAAACAGGTGCCCGTGGTCTTCGTTCAATTATTGAAGGTATTATGCTTGATATGATGTTTGATTTGCCGTCTCGAGATGATATTGCAAAAACAATTATAACCGCGGATGCTGTTGTTGGTAATACACTGCCAAAACTTGTCTTAATTGATGGAACTGTCATTCAAGAGGATAAGAAAACATCTGCTTAATAGTTGAACCTAGTTTTTTATAAGTTTTTATCCCGCATTAACGGGCAGTAATACCCCTTCCTCTAAGCTTAAGTGATACAAAGAAAAAGAAGCGAAGGTGGGGGATAACTGCCCGTAAAAGCCCGATAAGTCTCGCTTTATGTTGAAAGCTAACAATTTCCTGATCATTTCATCTACCAGGACAAATACTAGATAGCACAAAAAGGAAGCTGATGCAATTTCAGCTTCCTTTTTGTGTACCTTTTGCAAGAAAGGGTAGTAAAGGCTTTATTTATATTGATGACGTGGATGGTATAACCATTCCACGCTAAGCATTAAGCTATGAATGTACTTGACTAATTTTCATGAAGTTTCCTCTTATAGAAAACATGTTTATTCTTACCTAACCTCGGAGATACTAGCTATAATTAACCGCTTCATTCAAAAAAATCAACCCTATATTTTGTAAATATGATTAGGCAAGTAGTTGTTTGTCTTGATGTGAGCAGGCTCCCTTCATACATAAAATTCATGTATTTATCCGGCATAACGGGCAGTAATACCCTCTCCTTTAAGATTTTAGTGATACAAAGAAGTGGAGGTGGGGATAACTGTCCGTAAAAGCTAAGGTAAGTCTTGCTAACTATAAGTGAATGATAAAGAAAATCCCCACTTATGGAAGTCTTGCTTTATAATTTCTGCACGGTTTTAAGACTCACATTCCAGTCAGACAGTAGGGAATGATAGGAAAGTTCTATTATAAGTAGACGGATTAGTCAATTTTACACCAGCACGACTATTTATCATCTTACTCATAAGTAAAAAGCTCCGTCAATTTTCAACAACTAGCGGTAATCAAGACATCTTAGCCAGGAGGGAATACAATGAGTTGGACAAGTATCGCGTTATTTATTCAATTATTTTTTGGAATTATCATCGGGATGTACTTTTGGAATTTATTGAAAAGCCAGAGAACCCAAAAGGTTTCAATTGACCGTGAATCCAAAAAAGAAATGGAACAACTCCGAAAAATGAGAGCAATCCGTTTAACAGAACCTTTAGCAGAAAAGGTAAGACCTAAGAGTTTTAACGATATCGTAGGACAAGAGGATGGAATTCGCTCTTTGCGTGCGGCTTTATGTGGTTCAAATCCACAGCATGTCATTATTTATGGACCGCCTGGAGTTGGGAAAACAGCGGCTGCTAGACTTGTTTTAGAGGAAGCGAAGAAAAATGTGAAATCCCCCTTTAAGGAAAATGCTGTTTTTGTTGAATTAGATGCTACTACGGCAAGGTTTGATGAAAGGGGAATTGCGGATCCACTCATTGGTTCTGTTCATGACCCAATCTACCAAGGGGCGGGAGCAATGGGGCAAGCCGGTATTCCTCAACCGAAGCAAGGAGCTGTATCTAATGCACATGGTGGTGTATTATTCATAGATGAAATTGGTGAGTTACATCCAATCCAAATGAATAAGTTACTAAAAGTGCTAGAAGATCGGAAAGTTTTTTTAGAAAGCGCTTACTACAATGAAGAAAATAATCAAATACCAACTCATATCCATGATATTTTTAAAAACGGCTTACCAGCTGATTTTCGTTTAATAGGTGCGACGACAAGAACACCGAATGAAATTCCACCTGCTATTCGCTCTAGATGCCTAGAAGTGTTCTTTCGGGACCTTGAGCAAGAAGAGCTGGCAATTGTTGCGAAGAAGGCTGCTAGAAAGGTAGAAATGAATGTCAATAATGAGGGGATTAATCTGTTAACGTCATATGTTCGCAATGGGCGTGAGGTTGTTAATTTAATGCAAATCGCTACAGGAACGGCTATGTCAGAGGAGCGTAAAGAGATAACCATTAGAGATATAGAATGGGTGGTCCACTCAAGTCAATTAACACCTAGATATGAGAAGAAGATTAACAAAATGGCGAAGGTGGGACTAGTTAATGGATTAGCCGTACATGGCCCAAACATGGGATCGCTTTTAGAAATAGAGGTAACGGTGATTGCTGCAGAAAAGGATAAAGGTTCGATTAATATTACAGGTATAGCCGAAGAGGAAAGCATCGGTGATCGTACAAAATCAATTCGAAGAAAAAGCATGGCGAAGGGTTCTATTGAAAATGTGATTACTGTTTTACGGTCAATGGGGATAAACGCAGGAGATTATGATATTCATGTGAATTTCCCAGGTGGTGGTCCAGTGGATGGCCCATCTGCGGGAATTGCAATGGCAACTGGTATTTTTTCTGCGATTCATAGAATTGCTGTTGACCATTTAGTAGCAATGACAGGCGAAATTAGTATCCACGGTAATGTGAAGCCAATTGGCGGTGTTATTCCGAAAATTAAAGCTGCTAAAAAGGCTGGAGCTAAAAAGGTAATCATCCCTAAGGAAAATATGCAGTCAATTTTAAAAGAAATCGAAGGGATTGATATTATTCCTGTCACAAATTTGCAAGAGGTATTTGATGTCGCCCTTGTAAATCCACCGACAGAAAATATTAATCCGGTACTTCCTAAAAACGCCCAAGTATATCCACATCTAGAATCTATGTAAGCTAATAAAAAGGTCTATTTCAGGATTTAAGGCAACTTAGAAGAGAAGTGAGAGATAATTGCTCGAAAAGATAGTGAGCCGTCCCCCACATTTTGAATTGAGGAGATCTACTTAGGAGTATCACTCACCTAAGTAGGTCCATTTTTAATCATTTTTTTCGATAAATTATAAAGGGGATTACGCATTTTCTTTTTCATCTCAAGCAGGATAGGGTATACTACCTACATGGATAAGTAGCTACAAATAGACACTAGTAAAAGAATAGGATAAAATTGAACAAGTACTTACTATTATGTCATGGAGGTGGTGTAAGCGCATGGCGAAATCAAACACACAAATTGTTCCCCTCCTACCGTTAAGAGGCTTGCTAGTATACCCAACTATGGTACTACACCTTGATGTAGGAAGAGATAAATCAGTTCAGGCTTTAGAAAAAGCTATGATGGATGATCATATCATCTTTTTAACAACCCAAAAAGAGATTGCGATAGACGAGCCAAAAAAAGAGGATATATACGAAATTGGAACTTTATCGAAAATTAAACAAATGCTAAAATTACCGAATGGAACCATTCGAGTACTTGTTGAGGGCTTAGGTCGAGGAGAAATTCTCCGTTTTGTAGAAGACGATGAATTTTATTCAGTTGAGGTTTCTTTAAACAAGGATCCGGAAGGAAAATCAGTTGAAGAGGAAGCCTTGATGAGAACAATGCTTGAGTATTTTGAGCAATACATAAAGCTTTCCCAAAAGGCATCAGCTGAAACATATGCAACTGTAGCAGATATAAATGAGCCTGGTAGAATGGCGGATATTATTACCTCACATTTACCTTTAAAGCTTAAGGAAAAACAAGAAGTGCTTGAAACAATTGATGTAAGAGAAAGACTGAATAAAGTCATTTCGATTATACATAATGAAAAAGAAGTTCTTCAGCTTGAGAAAAAGATCGGTCAACGCGTGAAACGATCAATGGAACGTACCCAAAAAGAATACTATCTTCGCGAGCAAATGAAAGCCATTCAAAAAGAACTTGGTGAAAAAGAAGGGAAAGTTGGAGAAGTTTTATCTCTAAAAGATCGCGTTGAAGAGGCGGGAATGCCTGATCACATAAAAGCTGTTGCTGTAAAAGAATTGGATCGGTATGAAAAAGTACCTGCAAGCTCGGCTGAAAGTGCAGTTATTCGTAATTATATTGAATGGCTCCTTTCATTGCCTTGGTCAAATGCGACGGAAGACCGTTTAGATATCATCAAAGCGGAAGAAATCCTTAATGAAGACCATCATGGACTTGATAAAGTGAAAGAGCGAGTAATCGAATACTTAGCAGTTCAACAACTAACAAACTCTTTAAAGGGTCCTATTCTTTGTTTAGCGGGGCCACCTGGAGTAGGTAAAACATCATTAGCACGTTCAATCGCTAAATCATTAAATCGTCATTTTGTCCGTATCTCACTTGGTGGTGTGCGCGATGAATCAGAAATTCGTGGACATCGCCGTACATATGTTGGTGCGATGCCAGGCAGAATTATTCAAGGTATGAAAAAGGCAGGTACGATCAATCCAGTCATCTTATTAGATGAAATTGATAAGATGTCTAGCGAATTTAGAGGTGATCCATCTGCTGCAATGCTTGAAGTATTAGATCCTGAGCAAAATCACAGTTTCAGCGATCATTATATTGAAGAGACTTATGACTTATCAAAGGTTATGTTTATCGCGACAGCAAATAATTTGGCGACTATTCCAGGTCCACTTCGTGATCGGATGGAAATCATTAATATCGCTGGCTACACAGAACTTGAAAAAGTCCAAATTGCAAAAGATCATTTATTGCCAAAGCAGCTAGAAGCACATGGACTTAAAAAATCACATCTTCAAATTCGTGATGATGCCATTCAAAGTATCGTTCGTTATTATACGAGAGAGGCAGGGGTACGTGGTTTAGAAAGACAGCTTGCAACCATTTGCCGTAAAGCTGCCAAGCTCATTGTGAAAGCAGAGCGCAAGAAAATAATCATTACAGATAAAAATCTTGAAGAATTTCTTGGCAAAAATCGTTTTAGATACGGACAAGCGGAACTTGAGGACCAAATTGGTGTTGCAACTGGACTAGCTTATACAACAGTTGGAGGAGATACTTTATCCATTGAAGTGTCCGTAACACCTGGAAAAGGGAAGCTTATCCTTACTGGTAAACTAGGAGACGTAATGAAGGAGTCCGCCCAAGCAGCATTTAGCTACGTCCGTTCACGTGCTGAAGAGCTTCAAATTGATGGTGATTTCCATGAAAAAAGTGACATCCATATTCACGTTCCGGAGGGTGCTGTGCCAAAGGATGGGCCTTCTGCTGGAATTACGATCGCAACAGCATTAATCTCAGCATTAACAAAAAGGCCAGTTCGCAAAGAGGTTGGAATGACGGGAGAAATTACCCTAAGAGGGAGAGTCTTACCAATCGGTGGATTAAAGGAAAAGACGCTAAGTGCTCACCGCGCCGGCTTGACGAAAATTATTGCACCAAAGGAAAATGAAAAGGATTTAGATGACATTCCAGAGAGCGTTCGTAATGAGCTTACTTTTGTGCTTGTGTCACATCTAGATGAAGTATTAAAACATGCATTAGCAGAGGAGAAGCAATGAAAGTAACTAGTTCTGAAATTGTAATAAGTGCCGTAAAGCCCGCCCAATACCCAGCAGAGAATCTCCCGGAGATTGCTCTCGCTGGTCGTTCAAATGTAGGAAAGTCGTCATTTATAAATAAGATGCTTGCACGGAAAAACCTAGCAAGAACATCGTCAAAGCCTGGTAAAACACAAACATTAAATTTTTATATCATCAATGAAGTGTTGCATTTTGTTGATGTGCCAGGTTACGGTTATGCAAAGGTAAGTAAGACAGAGCGTGAAATATGGGGGAAAATGATTGAAACGTATATGACAACGCGTGAACAGCTGCGTGCAGTTGTTTTGTTGATCGACGTTCGCCATCCACCAACAAAAGATGATGTAATAATGTATGGATTTTTAAAGCATTATGACATCCCAGCAATTATTGTTGCTACAAAAGTAGATAAAATTCCAAAAAGCAAATGGCAAAAGCATGTGAAAGTAATCAAAGATACTCTAAACATGGAAAAGACTGACTCATTTGTTTTATTTTCATCGGAAACCGGACAAGGTAAGGATGAAGCATGGAAGATTATTGAAGGGTATACAGCATAAAAAAGACTGACCCTGATATCTGGGGTCAGTCTTTAATGTTTTGCAGGATACATCCTTACTTTTTTCTTTTAAAAAACAATAGGAATGCGCCGATCACTATCAACCAAAATGGCCAATAGCTTTCAATAAGATGTCCGCCATTTTTTACGATGGAAAGTGATTCGGTAATCGATTGGAAAGAATGAAGAAATAACCCAATCAACAAAAGCACAAACCCTTGTACATACCCTGATTTTGTTTTAATAGCAGTGAGTAACATTCCTAAGGCTAAAATAAATAGAAAAGCAGCTGGATGATCTGGCCACGAATCGAGCTTTGCTTGATAAATAAAGTGAATTCCGAGCCCAGCTAAAATGATACCTGGGAGGATTGCATTATTGTCTTGTTCGAAATGTCCACTAATTAAATAAGCAGCACCTAAAAGAATGAGTAAAATTTGCCAACTGTTTTGATTGTCAAATAACTGAATATTTAACTTTTGAAACGAATAGAAAATGCCAATTTCTAATAGAATAATACCAGGTAATAAAGATATTTTCTTCATGGACACACCTCTTGATAAACGTAATTGATTAAATGAAATGAGAAGAAATTAAGAAGAAATATCGTTTAAGTTGAACGTTTAATTGATTGTCTGAACCTCATGCCTTCTTTCTTCTAAAATACATTCTCTCACAGACCAATAACTTGATTAACAACCTAAAATTTGTTATTGTACAAGGTAATAAGTATAAAGGATTGTGACAAATTATGTAGCTTGTTAAAGGTCTAAAGTACTGATCTTTTTACTTTTACGAGCTACACATTACAATTAATAAAATCTTATTAATCATAACATAGAGTTTCAAATACTGTTCACATTTTCTAACAGTGTATCATCATTACCATGATATACTATGATAAAAGGGATCTTTGCATTTGGGGGTGTAAAGGGAAATGCATATACTTGTTGTCGGCTTAAATTATAAAACAGCCCCTGTTGAAATTCGTGAAAAGCTTACGTTTGAACCAAATGATCTAGCTGAAGCGATGAAACAGTTGAAAGACAGAAAAAGCATTCTGGAAAACGTGATTGTCTCGACATGTAATCGAACTGAGGTTTATGCCGTTGTCGATCAACTTCATACTGGGCGTTATTATATAAAATCTTTTTTAGCGGAATGGTTCGGATTAGATAAAGATGAGATAACACCGTACTTATTTATTTATGAACATGATGGTGCAATGGAACATTTATGCAAAGTAGCGTGTGGTTTGGACTCGATGGTCTTAGGTGAAACGCAAATTCTTGGTCAGGTCCGGACTAGCTTTTTACTTGCCCAAGAAAATCAAACAATAGGAACAATTTTCAACCAATTATTTAAGCAGGTTATCACTTTAGCAAAGCGCTCTCATTCGGAAACAGATATCGGAGCTAATGCTGTTTCAGTAAGTTATGCTGCTGTAGAGTTGGCAAAGAAGATTTTGGGAAATTTACAATCTAAGCATGTGCTTATTTTAGGCGCCGGTAAAATGGGCGAGCTAGCCGTGCAAAACTTACATGGTAATGGTGTCGGGAAAGTAACCGTGATGAATAGAACGCTGCAAAAGGCGGAAGAGCTAGCTGATCGCTTTAATGGTAAGGCGAAGTCTATGAACGAGCTTCAATGTGGTTTAGTTGAGGCAGATATTCTCATCAGTTCAACTGGGGCAAAAGATTTTGTCATAACAAAAAAAATGATGACAGATGTTGAAAAAATGAGAAAAGGTCGTCCTTTATTTATGGTTGATATTGCTGTTCCTCGTGACATTGATCCGTTATTAGCAGAATTAGATAGCGTATTTCTTTATGATATCGATGATTTACAAGGGATTGTTGATGCGAATATGCAGGAACGTAAGGTAGCTGCAATGGAAATTGGGCTTATGATTGAGGAAGAGATTGTTCAATTTAAGCAATGGATCAATACATTGGGTGTTGTCCCTGTCATTTCAGCGCTTCGTCAAAAAGCGTTAAATATACAGGCAGAGACAATGGAAAGTATCGAACGTAAAATGCCTAATCTAACAGAACGTGAAAGAAAAGTGCTTCGTAAGCATACAAAGAGCATTGTTAATCAATTACTCAAAGATCCAATTATGAAAGTGAAGGAGCTTTCATCGGAATCAAATGCTGATGAAGCATTGGGTCTATTTATGAAGATCTTTAATATTGAAGAAGTAGTCGATGTTCAGGTGCAAAATGAAAGGGCGGAAATACGTTCATTCCGAACAAGTGAGCACCTTTCAAATCATCGAGTAACGCTTCAATCGTAAATGAGATGTTCTTTCCTACGAAAGAAATGGGAGAGAACCCGCTTACACTAATTTTAGTAGAGTTAACAGTGAAACTTTATTTTTCTTTGATTGTAGATGATGGCGTAAAGACGTCATAGGAGTTTTTTTATGGAGATAAGTTTAACTAGAATCAATGAAGTTGCCATTATACTTTACGCATTGTGTGTACTTTTATATTTTATAGATTTTCTTCAACATAACCGGAAGGCGAAACGTGCTGCCTTCTGGTTACTTTCTATTGTTTGGCTTTTACAAACAATTTTTTTATTTACCCTTATGTTTGAAACGGGAAGATTTCCTGTTTTAAATGTATTTGAAGGATTATATTTTTACACGTGGGTCTTAGTTACGTTATCTGTTGTCGTAAATAAATTTATCCGAGCAGAGTTCATACTCTTTTTCACAAATGTGATTGGCTTTATCATGATGGCCCTGCATACCTTTGCACCAGCACACTATGTATCAGCGGCAGTCTCAAGTCAGCTTGTTTCCGAATTATTATTGATTCATATTACAATGGCAATACTGTCGTATGGTGCATTTTCATTGTCGTTTGTTTTTTCTATTCTTTATACAATTCAATATAATTTATTAAAAAAGAAGAAGTGGGGAAAGCGACTTCTGCGCCTGGAGGATTTGACAAAACTTGATTATATGTCATATGTATTAAATGTCATTGGAGTACCGATGCTCTTATTAAGCCTCATCCTTGGGAGTATTTGGGCATACATAAAAGTTGAAACCTTCAATTTTTATGATGCGAAGGTCATAGGTTCTTTTATGGTCATCATTACGTATAGCGTTTATTTATATATTCGAATTGTGAGAGATTTGCGAGGGAAATCAGTCGCATTATTGAATATCGCGTCATTTCTTGTTTTATTAATTAATTTCTTCTTATTTGGTAGCTTATCAAGATTTCACTTTTGGGGTGTGTAAAACATTTTAGAAAGATAAAAAGTATAAGTTTTTTAATCGTAGTTTTGGTGTCTAGCTCCAGCGCCTAGCCCCTCGGGGTCATAAGCCACACATGAATTGAAGACAAAGAACGCCTTCTATTCATGTGCGTCTTATGCCTGTCGGGGCTGAACAAGGCGCTTCCGCCTTTCTTAAATATAGCAGGAGGTTAACATGCGAAAAATTATTGTAGGTTCAAGACGAAGTAAACTTGCATTAACACAAACTAATTGGGTAATTGATCAACTTAAAGCATTTGGATTACCATTCGAATTTGAGGTTGAGGAAATTGTCACAAAGGGTGACCGAATTTTAGATGTAACGTTATCAAAAGTAGGTGGAAAGGGACTTTTTGTAAAAGAAATCGAACAAGCGATGATTGATGGTGAAATCGACATGGCTGTACATAGTATGAAAGATATGCCAGGGGTCCTCCCAGAAGGATTAACAATTGGTTGCATTCCAAAACGTGAGGACCATCGCGATGTGTTAATTTCCAAGGATCACAAAAAATTAGCAGAATTGCCAAGAGGTGCAGTCGTCGGAACGAGTAGCTTAAGAAGAAGTGCACAATTGTTAATCGAGCGACCGGACATAGAAATTAAGTGGATTAGAGGAAATATTGACACACGTCTGGAAAAGCTTAAAACGGAAGAGTATGATGCGATTATTTTAGCTGCAGCTGGATTATCAAGAATGGGCTGGAGTAAGGAAGTTGTCACTGAATTTTTAGAGCCTGAAGTATGCTTACCTGCAGTAGGTCAAGGTGCGCTAGCGATTGAATGCCGTGAAAATGATCAAGAGTTATTAGACCTACTAGAGAAATTTACAGATGTGGCAACACAATTGGCCGTAAAAGCAGAAAGAACCTTTCTTACAAAAATGGAAGGTGGCTGCCAAGTTCCAATTGCAGGCTTTGCGACAGTGAATGAAAAGCAAGAGATTACCTTTACAGGTCTCATTGCTTCCCCAGACGGAAAAGAAGTATATAAACAGCAATATACTGGTACAGATCCAATTGAACTAGGTGGGGATGTTTCAACGATATTAACTGAGCAAGGAGCGAAGAAGTTAATAGACCGGGTAAAAGCGGAGCTAGATCAATAATGATTGCTGATCGACCTTTACAGGGAAAGCGGGTATTGATTACTCGGGCCAAGGCGCAAGTCACGGAATTTATTGAAAAAATTGAAGCTGTAGGTGGTGTTGCGATTACAACGCCACTGCTCGAAATAAGGGCAAATCATACAAACGATCATGTGATAAGGTCGACGATAGTAAACGTTAAAGACTATGATTGTATCGTTTTCACAAGTGCAAATGGTGTATCCTATTTTAAAGAATACTTAGATAAATGGGAGATTCCTTATTCGAGCTTAAAGCATTTAATTGCAGCATCCGTAGGCAGTAAAACAAGCAAAAGGATGGAAACGTTAGGTTTGGCAGTTTCGATTATCCCTGAGGAATTTGTTGCAGAAAAGTTAGCGGAAAGTATAAAGGAAAACCTTCCAATTCACTCGAAGATATTGGTGATTCACGGTAATCTTGCACGTCCTGTGCTCGTAAGTGAATTAGAAAAATACGGATTTAATGTCACGGATTTAGTTGTATATGAAACATTGCATAATGTGGAAGAGGCAAATAAACTAAGAGATTACGTTCAAAAACAAGAAATTGATTACATAACATTTACAAGTTCCTCGACAGTTGATAGTTTTATGAAAGTTTTCCAGCAGGATACATTGAGAGAGCACTTGAAAAAAGTGTCTTTTATTTGTATCGGTCCGATAACAAACAATACGTTAATGGAGTATGGATACAAAGGTTTTATGCCAGATACTTATACAATCGAAGATATGGTAAAGTTAATGATAGAGCTGGAAGTGAAGGAGAGAGGTTGATTTGATGGATATTCAATTTGCAAGACATCGTCGTTTACGTAGTAGTGCGAATATGAGGGCAATGTTAAGAGAAAATCATCTTCGGACAGAGGATTTTATTTATCCAATCTTTGTTGTTGAAGGAGAAAATAAGAAAAATGAAGTTGTGTCAATGCCAGGCGTTTTTCAATTTTCATTGGATTTATTAAATGAGGAAATCAAAGAGGTTGTTTCTTTAGGAATCAAGTCGATTATCTTATTTGGTGTACCAGACCAAGATCATAAGGATGAAGTAGGATCACAAGCATATCATGATCATGGTATCGTTCAACTAGCTACAAGACAAGTGAAAGAATCTTATCCAGATCTTATCGTTGTCGCTGATACATGTTTATGTGAATTTACAGATCATGGGCATTGTGGCATCGTTGAAAATGGTCAAGTGCTTAATGACCCGTCGCTTCAATTATTAGCACAGACTGCTGTAAGTCAGGCGCAAGCAGGAGCTGATATTATTGCTCCGTCAAATATGATGGATGGCTTCGTTGCGGCGATTCGTCAAGGCTTAGATGAGGCTGGCTTTGATCATATTCCAATCATGTCATACGCAGTCAAATATGCGAGTGCGTACTACGGCCCCTTTCGTGATGCAGCCCAAAGTGCGCCACAATTCGGTGACCGTAAAACATAAGGGTAAATAAAAAAATTGTTT
>Ga0181463_1000203_pt1 | contig 15071 bp, 15 predicted proteins | sample InSIn1gowninarea_FD_119071 | JGI IMG/M metagenome (GOLD analysis project Ga0181463, IMG submission 119071) | Clean room microbial communities from NASA Spacecraft Assembly Facility at Jet Propulsion Laboratory, Pasadena, California, USA -... ... | reverse complement strand
GAGCGCTCTCCTTCGTGATGCATCCATGCACTCAGGACATGATCCCTGTGTTAAATAAAAGTGTATGTCATAATACCATGACTCAGGGTCCAAAGGGACTTCCAATGTTTCACACTCACACATCAGCCTCTCAGTCATCCAAGAAGAATAATGGGAGTGATAACAAAGTGGCTAAGGTCAAAGAAAGGGGCACCACAGATGTGGAAGGTTTACATTGGATCATTAAGAAATTGACGAACACAATCGTTGATATGAAAAGGAATTCTGGAGAGAGTACAAGTGGGACTTTCAAACCTTTCTATCATAAGAAGACAGAAGGTGGTCATGATCAACATACATTGCTTACTCCACCCAATGAATACAATTTAAATATGGAAGAGCTGACTCTTATCGGATCATTCCTTAACAAAGAAGAACCTATAGTGGAGCTAGAGCTAGAACAAGAAAATGAGGAAGGATACTAAGTAGAAGAGCCCTTGGATGAAGAATCTCAAATCAATGTATTGTGGGATTTCTATACAAATGATAATGATGAGCAGAAATCCACACTAATGAAATCCACACACGAAGTAAGGGGCCACTTATGAGCCTGATGAAGCCTATAGACCAGACAAAGAAATATGTTCACCCTTTGAAGGCATCCACTCCTAAATTTCCTGTTGAGAAGGGTAGACCTAGTGGTGATTCCAAGAGTATTCCAGTTGCGAATTATCCACAGAAAGATAATACATCTCTGACTGCAATGAAGGTGACTCAAAATGGTAAACTCCCACCTAAAAATGGAAAAAATCGCATGTTTACTCCACCCTACCCTATTTATAACATTGATTACAACATTGTGGATTATCTTAAGAAATCTTGAACTAATATCACATACTTCGATTTTCTAAAATTAAAACAGTAAAGAGATATGATCTTGAAAGCTATGAATGAATGAAAAATGAAATTGCAAATCTCGCACCATTCCAAGCAGCCAAACCAAGAAGCTGGTGTTCAAATCTGTCAGTACCTCCAATATAGCCCAAACACCATCAACTATGGAAGCCACTCTGTCAAAAATAAATTGAACCCCCAAGATGTTAGTGCAGCCATGATAGGAGGGAAATCAAAATATAGGACTCCACCTTTCCTTATCACATTTGAAATGTTCAACATGAATGTACACAATTTCTTGGTAGATTTCGGTGCCTCATCAATTTTTATGCCTTATGCTGTTGCTAAAAGACTTCATGCGATACCCGAGAAAACTGGAACTCGAATTATGAAATTGGACAAAAGGAATGTGAAATTAATTGGGGAATTGAAATATGTGTTGATTTTGATGGCTATCAAACCACAGTACTCACAAGTCATTGACATAGTTGTAGTTGACATCCCCGAGGCTTACAGAATGCTGCTTAGTAGGGACTATTCAACAAAACTAAATGGATATTTCTAAACTGATTGGTCCCATATCTTGCTGCCTCAGAAGGGAAAAGGCGATATGCTAAGAGTTTATCGAGATATATACATGAAGTATGTGGTGACAGAACTAAACGACCCCAATGAACCTGTAATGTTTACCAACTCTATCCTTGGGAATTGTAGTTTTGAAATTTGTGCCATGGAAACTTATTTTAGAAAATTCCATGTAGAGACAATTGAAGAGACTACAATAAACACATAGTTGGAAGCTCTCCCCTACAATCCAATTGATGAATTACCCTGTATTATAGTAGATGATTGGACTAATTTCATAGAAAGTTGTTCAATTGATATAACATAAGATTCTATATTTTGGAAACTTTATTTTGATGGCTCTAACTACCTTGAACGTGTAGGTGTTGGGAGCATTCTCATTGACCCGCAAGGGAACCAAAATTTGATGGCCAGCTGATTGGAGTTCACATGCACCAACAACATGATAGAATACGAAGGTTTGCTGCAAGGCCTGAAAAATCCATTGATATGAAGGTAAAAAATCTTAATGTTCTTGGTGACTCACAGATAATTCTGGACCAGGTAAGGAAAAGGATACACAACAATTCACCACATGTAGTAAGATACCAACATGAGTTATGGAGCTTAATTGACAATTTTGATTCTTTTAATATCACATACATACCTCAAGGGAAAAACCAAGATGCTGATCTGATGGCTGGTATGGCTACGAAACTTTTTCCTGATCTTAGGTTAAACAAGAATAAATATTATGTTGAATTGATTTTCAAACCATCTGTGCCTGATAACATCTCAAATTGGTAGGTATTCAAAGATGACGAGAAAATCCTTGAGTTCCTGCACTATGAGAAGACATTAAAAAATGCACCCATTGATGAAAAAGAGCATGATAGGCTTATGAATGAGAATGAAGATGAGGGAAATATCAGTCTAATATAATTCCTAATTCAGTTGTCTAGATGGAGCACTAAGAAATTTAAGAAGCCGACTAACTACAAAATGAATAGCTCATCCATGAAGTATGATTCGGTCAAGCTTGGAACCAAAAAAGACACAAAAAATGTCAATTTGGGCTCAGGATGCTCTCCACAAGAAAGGGCTGCATTTGTTAAGCTATTTAAAGAATACAAGGATGTCTTTGCATGGACATATGGCAACTTAAAAACCTTTGATACCAGTGTTATGCAACATGTGATTCCATTGGAGAAGGATGTTAGGCCATACCAACAAAATCTTTGCAAGATGCATCCAAGCTTGGAATCGTTGGTGAAGAATGAATTAAACAAATGTTGGATGCCAAAATCATCTTTCCTGTTAGGAACACCTACTAGGTAGCCAATCTCATGCCAGTAAGAAAGAAAAATGGAGACATCAAATTATGCATCGATTTCATAAACCTGAATAAAGAATCGTAGAAAGATAACTATCCAGTCCCTTCTATGGAACACATTCTTTAGTGCATTTCTGGGTTTGAAATTTTTTCCCTATTAGATGGCTTTTCAGGATATAATGAAGTGTTGGTATTGAATGAAGATAATCGTAAGACAACCTTCAACACTAAATGGGGCACTTATTCATACTGTAAAATTCCGTTTGGACTTATTAATGCGGGTGGCACATGTCAAAGAGCTATGGACATAACTTTCTGAGGATTGATTAGCAGATCAGTAGTAGTGTACATGGATGACATTATTGTGTATTTGTATCACAAAAGGGATGATATTTATCACCTGAAACAAATTTTTGAAAGATACCGAAGGTACAGAATATCATTGAATCGCAAGAAGAGCATTTTTGCAATTACAAAAGGGAAGCTACTAGGCCATATCCTCTCTAAAGACGTGATTATTACTGATCCTGAAATAATAGAGACCATCATGAGAATACAACCCCTTCAAATAAAAGGGTAATGCAATATTTCTTCGAGAAGATTAATTTCCTTAGGAAATCCGTTTCAAGTTTCATGCAAATATTGTGTCCCATGCAGTTAATGATGAAGAAAGACATTGTGTATAGGTGGAGCAATGAAGCTAAGAAATCGTTTCAACAAATTAAGGAGGCCATTGTAGAAGCTCTTGTGTTGGTCAACCCTGATTTCGATAAGGAATTCCTCTTGTACACTTTCAATTTTGATGTTTCATATGCCGCAATCCTCACCCAAAAAAATGATGATTGGAAAAAAGTCCCTATTTCTTATATGAGTTCTAATCTTTAGGGAGCAGAATTGAACTACCCAAATATGGAGAAACAAGGTTTTGTGGTTTTTAAGGCATGAAACATTTCCGCCCTTACTTATTAAAGGCCAGGACTAAAGTAATTATCACCCACCCTACTATAAGATCCCTCTTTGTGCAAAGGGAGATGGGGGAATGGAGATGGAATTGGATAAATTCTCTTCAAGAATATGACCTTGAGATTAAACCAGCGAAGATAGTTTAAGGGTAGGGATTGTGTGAGCTTGTGGCAGAAGCCTTGGTGGATAAAGAAGGGGAGTCCAAAGAACTAGAAGTGTAGAGCATAAAAAATGCACAAGTAGAATTCAGGGAGGAGACCCTATGGATTAATGAGATGCTGATGTGTGAGTGTGAAACATTGGAAGTCCCTTTGGACCCTGAGTCATGGTATTATGACATACACTTTTATTTAACACAGGGATCATGTCCTGAGTGCATGGATGCATCACGAAGGAGAGCGCTCAAATTGAAATCTAATTAGTATCACTTGGCCAGTGACACATTATACAAGAAAAATTATGATGGAGTTTGGTTGAGGTGTTTGGAAAAGGATGATGCCGATCATGTCTTGAAAGAAATGCACGATGGCCCAAAAGGTGGTCACTATGGAGGAGAGACCACTGCTCACAAAATATTAAGAGCTGGATATTATTGGCCCACAATGTTCAAAGACTCGGATGCCTACGCTCGGAAATGAAAGGTATGTCAAACTGCCGCAGGATGAGAAATAAAGCTAGCCATTCCCCTCAAGCTTGTTATGATTTATCGCCCATTCCAACAATGGGGCCTTCATGTCATAGGTGAGATCACTCTGAACTCTTCACAGGAGCATAAGTATATACTCACAACAACCGACTACTTCACCAGATGGACAGAAGCCATCCCGCTTCGAAAGGTTAATGAATATGAGGTAATATCATTTATTGAGGAATTTGTTACCAACAGGTTTGGCATTTGTGACGCTCTCATATTTGATAATCCTTCTTAATTTCCATCACTAAAATTGACTGAATTTGCTATCGATAAATCAATTCGCATAAGGTATGCATCAAACTATTATCCCCATGGAAATGGAGTTGCAGAGTCCTCAAATAAAAACCTCATCCATATAATCCATAAATATGTCACTAACAACTAGAGGAATTGGTAGAACGCCCTAACAAACACCCTTTTGGCCAATAGGGTCACCCAAAAAGTAGCATTAGGAAACTCCCCATACTTCCTACTCTATGGACAGGAAGCCATCTTGCCACATAATGTTACCCTTCCCTCTTTACAACTCTCCCAAGCCTCGAGAGGGACCTCTTCAGCCTTACTTCAAAAAAGGATCAACCAACTACTGAGGTTGGAGGAATTGAGAGATAAAGCTAGAAATAAATCTAGAAATCACCAAATGGTTGTGAAGAGATGGTTTGATCATCATCTAGTAGGAGATAAATATTACCAAGTAGGAGAGCTAGTCTTGAAATGGGACAAGTTGAGTGAACCAAAAGGTAAGCACACAAAATTCCAACTCTTATGGCTATGCCCATTCCAAGTTGATGAAAAAATTGGTCAGGGAACTTACAGATTGAAAAATTTACGGGGAGAAACTAAAAATCTCCCTATTAATGGCCAACATCTTAAGAGATACTTCCAGTAGCCATCAGATGGTGGTTACCTCCTGAGTAGGCTAGGATTCATTTTATTTTACTATTAGCTTAGTTACATTTTTTTCTACCATTCGTGTTTTTTGCAAAATTTATTTTCCTTCTGTCTCAAATTTTATTCCTTGTCAGAAAATTAATTTCAATCCTTCAGTCTCGTTTTCACCTTTATAAATTTCTTCAAATTTCCCTCATTCCCCACCTTCAAATTTTTGCCTCCCTCGGTAGCCTGCTAATGAGTCTACCAATCCTAAACTCATCGTTACCTTGTAAATCAAGTAAACTGTCAATGAGCCTACAAGAACTCGAAAATCAACAATGAAATTCTAATTAGAGCCACTCATTGGCATCTATTGGGGACTAGGTAGGATTTATTGATAACCTGGATACCTGAGCATGTAGGGGCATCTTTATAAAATGAAAAAATGTGTAACCACAACTGGACTAGCATGGCGAGATGCTGCATTTTAAAAATCCCACTCAGACCTGGCCTATACTTGCCAGTAAGATTTGCAGTTATTCTCCATTGGTCCCATCCACCACACTAAAATTTCCAATATATTTCATCTACAAGAAACCTCCTTTCATGGGCTAAGCTCAATGTCATATATCCTGTGGCAAATCCAATTGTGCTCTAGCCCTTGTGCCTAAAACTGGAAGGACTTATTTAAAAGAAAATGAAATGACGAGTCCTTGTGGAAATTTGGAAGGATAGGTTGTTTGGGAAGCCAGTTGTAGTAGGGACTGTTGTTGGGCTCAGAGTACCGATTGACACAGCAAGCCCAACCTTCCTTAAGTGGTTTAAAAATATGGCAAGATTCATGACTGCACCTCATTCGATCATACGAAGGTATAGCACTAAAAAAAAAATCTTACATAAAGTGTATATACACATATCTACATCAAGTTTGATGGGAGATAAAGAGCTGAGGTACACACATAAATAGGTATTGACAGAGCGATGATGGCCCCGAAAGGATTTTGAAAGTAGAAAACAAATAAAGGAAGGTCAATAAAACCCATAATACTACCATTGGAGAATTCTTGTCAAAGCCCTATCAGTAAGTAGAAGTTATTTTTCTTTATCTCACCTGAAGCGTTTAATGCTGAAGTGGAACCCATGCATATATGTCTATATAGTTTTCATTTCAAGTTTATCTTAACACCCTGATGTTCTATTTATCCAAGGTTTATTTGGTAACAGAGATAACTGGTTCACCCAATGGTTTGCCATTTGTTGTGGCCACAACCACCACCCTCTCAAAACCTGCTCGAATGGAAAATTTGAATGGGACCCCTGTTAGAGCCTAGATTTGCCTCAGGCTGAAAAGGCAAGGTTCTTGGTCCACATCAAACCACGCTTAGCCTTGTAGCTAGCCCTACGAAGACAGGAAAGGGCTCTCTCTGAGTCAATATCAATGAAGGATAATCGATGGGGGCTTGGGATGACTGATTTCAAAACTAATCTTAGGCTAGGTATGAAGTGTAATGATTAAATTTGAGTTTTGGCGGGTTTTTTTGTTGGAAAAGGGCAAGGCAAATTTTGGGTCCTGGGATGAGGCCTAGTTTTTGCAGAATTCTGATTGGGGCAAGGAAGGAAATCATTTTTATGATTTGGATTGAATGAATGGATGTATCAGACCGATGAGGTTCTAAGGAGGGCAAGACTGTCTCAATATTCCTCCTCAAACAGATGATAACATGAAGAATTAAACAAAATTACAAGGCCGAGCACAACAGTCTAATGAATTCTACCTTAATCACTCATTTGTTTAATTGCAGAAGACAAGAGAAGAGAAAATGATACACATAAACATCAATGAACTTACAAATACATAGAGAAACACACCATCAAAACATAGAGCCACATGGATCCCAACAAGTGCTACAAAACCCTGATCTTTCCTTTGCCAAAATTGCAGTAATAAAATGTACAATAGAGTGCCAAGCAATCCCAAGTGTCCAACCCTGAAAATGACTTAGAAATTAAATAATATAGACAAGACAAACCTATTCCCTTGCCTCTAGGGGTTGAGCTCATCATTATAGGAGTTTTTTGAACTAATTCTAAACAAGGAACTTAATCTAGATAGTCAAACAACTTACCCCTATACGCTAGGAAACTGATTCATTCACTCACACTTCACCTTTTGGTGAATGAATCTTCTTGAACAAGTAAAAATGTGCCAATATTACATCATGGTTATCAAATTACATCATGAAAATTCAAGAATAACATCAAGAAGCAAAACTAGTCAAAACTGGTTGAATTGTTGAGCTGAACAGTGAAAAATGAGAAAAAATCCTCTATGCGCTGCACTTGATTCTCTATGTGTTGTGCCACTTTGGAGCTGATTTTGAGGCACTTCCTGAAGTCCAAATTGAGCCCAAGTGTGCTTTTTGGAGAGCCTTGTCTATATACTTTCCAACCCCAGTCGAATTTCTGAATTTGGATGTCATTTTCCCCTCTAAAACTTCAATCTCCCAAGACTGCTTCCTATGTGTCAAAATAGGGGTAGTGATGTCATTTTTTGAGTGTTTTTGAACTCCCGAGGACTCAAAAATTGCCCAAATTTCTTGGCCATGCACAAAAAACTATGATTTTTCATGAAAAATCAAGAAATGTAAACTTTTTATGATTTGGAGCTCCCTAGAAAAAGCGCATGCCACGTGGCGCGGCGCATAGGGGGAAAAACCCTATTTTTTGTGCCAAAATTTGTCAAAATGCCAAAAATGCCCCAAATTTCTTGAAATTTGGGCTGGAGATTCTCCATCAACTATGATGCTAGGCTAAAGAGGCTTTGGCCAATATCTGAAGATGATCATGCTCCTTTTGCCTCTTTTTCTTCCTTATTGTTCTTTAATTTTGCCTTTAGATTCCTTATTCGTGCCTTGCAAACCTTGTTTCGCGCCATGTAGTGGAAGGTCATGTGTCTCAGCAATGCATTGTCTCTATCGGCCTTTTCTAATAGTCCCTCTAAATGGATGTTGACTCTCTCGAGCCAAGATTCTCAGTCGGCATTGATTTCCTGCTCAAGTGAAGTAAACTCCATCCTCCTCCTTTGGCTAGCTTGGCGATTCTTGAATATGTTTGCTACCTCAATGAGGCCTCCAGGGTGCATGTTCCTCCATGGGTGAGTCACTTTGTGTTTCCATTCCATAATCTGATGAATGGCCGGATGACATGACTGCTTGTACAAAATTCCTTGGAGAAAGCTGATTGCTAATGTATGAAAACTATGTTGGAATGCTCTTTAGAAATGTGCCTAAACTCTTCCACCAAGGGGAAAATAGAACAAGGGACCGTTAGGAGAGGGGAAAACTAGTGGGAAATTTTGAAATTTTGGCATATACTTAGTTAGGGAAGTATGGGAATTTTGTATAGGGTTAGGAGTTTTGTATAGGGTTAGGGTTTGGGGACATTAGGAAATTTGGGAAGTGGGACTTGGGATAGGGGATGAATGAATTTAAAGGGTAGTGGAACTTAGGGAATAATGGAAAAATGAGATGAGGGAGTGAACTTTGTGACAAAACAGTGACTTGAAACCCTAGCAAAAGGTTTCCTTGAGGTATTTTAAAAGATAGGGTTTGATGTTTTTGTTTTAACCATTACCATTCATCAACCACCATACCCTAGCACAAACTTGGATGAAACACAGAAATGGAGGTTCTACCTACTTGTGGAATGGAGAATTTGCAATTTGGTGGAAGATTTCAATGAATTTCAGGCTTTTTATCCCAATGCGCCACGCCTTCCCTATGCGCCGCGCCTTCCCTATGCATAACGCTTTTTCCAGGAGACTTTTGGAGCCTATAATGATGTCCAAATTGGGCACAGGATAGCTTGTTGGAAATATATTTGAGTCTAAGTTCCAAATAAACTAGAATTTTTCAATTTGGAGTTCATTTTCCCTATCAAAAATCAAGTCTCCCAAGAGTGATCAAAATGTGCCAAATGAGGCCGCTTAAAGGAAAAGTGTTGTTGTAGTCAACTTTTGAAAGTCTTCCTCAAATCCAAATTGAGCTCATGATAGCTCATTGGAAAAGTATTTGTTTCTAGTTATCATTTGACTCATCAAGAAATTCATTTGGCCAACCAAGATAGGATAAAACTTGATTTTATCAAGGTCACTTCAGAGGTGCATCAATTCTCCCAAGGCGACTATATTTTTGACATTTCTCAAAAAACTGTGTAAAAAGTGAAGGAGGCGTTTCTTCCTTGGCCTCTTGTGGGAAAAAAACTCTCTCATTTTTCCCAAATTCATATTTTATTACTCAGAAACATCATTTGAGGAAACCTATCTTGATGTGTGGATCAAGGGATTTGTTGAAATGAAGCAAAAGGAAGGGGATAAGGGGCTTATAAATTTTTGAGAAAATTTGTGGAAGTAGGGAGGGATTTTAGGAAGTAGGGGAAAGTGGAATCTCAGAAATTGAGTGAGGGGAAGGGGTCTAAAAGGGAAAAACACAGGCCTAGCCTAGAAAATAGGGTTTGTAGCAAGAAACTAGGGTTTGTGCAAAAATGAGGAATTTGGGGAATCTTAGGGATGGGAAGTGTTTAATAAAGTAAACTAAGGATAGGGGAAGGTGTATGAACATAAGGATACAAGTTTTGTTGATGATTTGATCATCCAAGAGAAATTTCCTTCAAAACCCTAGGAGAGGGAAATGACCTTACCTAGGCACAACTGAAGCATGAACAAGGTGTAAAATGACCCAATGGAACCTGATATGATGATGAAAACCCTCTGAATGATGCTAAGCTCAGCTGAATGGTGACATGGACTGACATTTGGACAACTTTGAAAGGAGTAAAATCAAACCCTAGATCTAATGCCTAGTGACCAAATTTTGCTTGAAGACGCATTGAAATGACAAAATTTGACCTTGACACCTTAAAATCACTTTATAAGGGCATATTTGATAACTGGAGGAAGGCTGCAAAGGCTGACACTAACATTGGCTCCAATGGGGATGGTAGATTCCTTGGAGGTGCAAAGAACGACAGAGCTTTGGGAGAGTAGACCAATTCCTTTTTCCATTGGGCTATGGAGTCCATAACTTCAAAAAACCCAAAAACCAATAACTTTGACTCAAGAATCATACTTGAACTGACTAATGAAAAATTGAAATAAGAATCTCAAAAGTTGAAACTGGACACTCAACTGAAACTATCTTTAAACTGACTGAAACAAAAAATGACTCAAGACTGACTTAATTGAAACAAGTACTTACAAAGCTTTCAAAGGGTAGCAGTCCATCGAGATTTGAGGGTTTCAAATCATGATGACAACCAATTTCCTACGAATGGAATATGTACAATCATGTGTAGTGTGCCTTCCAATGTAACCAATTAAGCAAATGGCTACATACTGAAATTTTTCTCTCATTTTCCTCGAGCAAGAAGAACGATGTGCATGTAGGAAACTCAAAATAACCACTGAAACCAAGGCTTATGATAATGAACTAGGCAAAATTTATCTTCTCTAATGCTTGCAAAAGAATTCCAAAGGGATCTTGATAATCCTAAAGCACTATTTTGTCTTGAGATCCAACAACAAAAATACAAGTGCTCCCTTCATTTTGATTTGAAAGAACAACTGGTTGTTGAGTGATAGGAAGGCACAGAGAGGTATAAGCTTCTGCCATCTGAGTGTTAGCTGTAAATTCCTTGACCGTGAGAAATCCTGGCATATTGTCTCTCTCAAGTTCATATTCCTCAACTTCATTGTCTTGGTCATTCATAAACAAAAAAAATCTTCAAGATTATCAAACATGACAACCTTATCATTTTTGTGAAAGAAAATATAATCTATTTGTTGATCTATAAAACTGACTACAAGACCGTCATCATTATCAAAAGAGGAAGAAGTTTCACCAACACTTTCTTGACCATGTGTTCACTACAAATTTTCTTTAGCTTGGGCTGTATCATGACCTTTCAAGATTTGATCTATCTCATCTTCAGAAAGGGGAGATAATACTTTTTGGTTTGTTTTTCTCAAGCAATTTTTGTCTTCTTGAAATAACATTTTAAAACATGAAAAATCTGAATGACAATCCTGATCTTTTGAAATTTGGAAACATTGTTGATCATCTTCATATGACATGGCAATCAAATTATCATTTACCATCAAATTATCAAAAGAAGATTTTTCACTTACTTGAACAAAGATCTCATCTTGTTTTTCGTCAAATGACTGGATTACCTCCTCATGAAGGCTTTGTTCAACAGCTTTGTCTTCTTCATACCAGATGATCTCAATAGCAGAACTATCCTTCATGGGATTCAACACAAGGTAGTCTACATCATCACGATCTAAATCTAGACCTGAATTAGCCGACTTGACTTTATCACATTCTGAAATTGAAACTTGACTTTCTTGCATACTATTTTCTTCATCTATGGACAGATCTGAAATAAAACATTCTCTTTCATAATTTTCCACTGTACTTAGATCTTGATCTTGCTGCATATTTTCTTGCGCATTTTGATAAGTATCCTCTTTGTCCTGCTGAAATGGATTTTCATATAGGGCTTCCATGATCTCATCATCCATGAAATTATCATCTTCATAATATTTCTCAAGGCTTTCAATAAAACTATAAGCATGTTTGCAACAGTCCTGAACTAAATTTAATGATGGATAATATTCTTTATACCTTTCAAAGAACATGGCATGAAAATACTTCAAACAATAAATACAAGCCGGTGGAAAACTTTCATACCAAGATCGGGCTTCACCTTCCAGAGTGGCCATGAATATCTTCATCAAGCAATCCTCAGGAAAATCAACCTTCAACTTGTGAATATTTATGTGAAATCTAACCAGATGTAAAGCAACATCCTTCCTATCATCATCTTTAAACATCAAACCCTATATTTTAAAATACCTCAAGGAAACTTGCTGCTAGGGTTTCAAATCACTGTTTTGTCACCAATTTCACTCCCTCATCTGATTTGTCCCTTGTTTTCATTATTCCCTAAGTTCCACTACCCTTTAAATTCATTCATCCCCTATCCCAAGTTCTCTTTCCCAAATTTCCTAATGTCCCCAAACCCTAACCCTATACAAAATTCCCGTAACTTCCCATACTTCCCTAGCTAAGTTTATCCCAACATTCCCAAATTTCCCACTAGTTTTCCCCTCTCCTAACAGTCCCTTGTTCTGTTTTCCCCTTGGTGGCAGAGTTTAGGCACATTTCTAAAGAGTAGTCCAACACAGTTTTCATACATCAGAAATCAGTTTTCTCCAAGGAATTTTGTACAAGCAGTCATGTCATCCGGTCATTCATCGGATTATGGAATGGAAACCAAAGCGACTCGCCCATGGAGAAACATGCACGCTAGAGGCCTCATAGAGGTGGAAAACATATTCGAGAATTGCCAAGTTGCCTAAAGGAGGAGGGTGGAGTTTACTTCACTTGAGAAAGAGATCAATGCCGACCGAGAGTCTTGGCTCGAGAGAGTCAACATCCATTTAAAGGGATTGTTAGACAAGGCTGACATAGACAATGCATTTCTGAGACACATGGCCTTCCACTACATGGCACGGAACAAGGTTTGCAAGGCACGAATAAGGAATCTAAAGGTAAAATTAAAGAACAATAAGGAAGCAAAAGCGGCAAAAGGAGCATGATCATCTTCAGATATTTGCTGAAGCCTATTTAACCCAGCATGAAACTTGATGGAGAATCTCCAGCCCAAATTTCAAGAAAATTGGGGAATTTTTGGCATTTTGACAAATTTTGGCACAAAAAACAAGGTTTTTCTCCCTATGCATCGCGCCACATGGTGCGCGCTTTTGCTAGGGAGCTCCAAATCACAAAAAGTTTACATTTCTAGATTTTTCATGAAAAATCATGGTTTTTGGTTCATGGCCAAGAAATTTGGGCAAGTTTTGAGTCTTCAAGAAGTTAAAAACACTAAAAAAATGACCTCACTGCCCCTATTTTGACACACAGGAAGCAGTCTTGGGAGATTGAAGTTTTGGAGGGGAAAATGACATCCAAATTCAGAAATTTCACTTTGGTAAGAAAGTAGATAGGTAGTGATTTCCAACAAACACATTTGGGCTCAATTTGGCCTTAGGAAGTGCCTCAAAATCAGCTCCAAAGTGGCGCGATGCATAGAGAATCACGCTCAACACATAGAGGATTTTTGCCCATTTCTCACTGTTCAGCTCAGCAATTCACCCAGTTTTGATTAGTTTTGCTTCTTGATGTTATTCTTGACTTTTCATGATGTAATTTGATAACCATGATGTAATATTGGCACATTTTTATTTTTTCTAGAAGATTCCTTCACCAAAAGGTGAAATGTGACTGAATGAATTAGTTTCCTAGCATATAGGGGTAAGTTGTTTGATTATCTAGATTTCAGTTCCTTGTTTAGAATTAGTTCAAACAGCTCCTAGAATGATGATCTCGACCCCTAGAGGCAAGGGAATAGGTTTGGCTTGTCTATATTATGTAATTTCTAAGTCATTTTCAGGGTTGGACACTTGGGATTTCTTGGCACTCTATTGTACATTTTATTACTGCAATTTTGGCAAAGGAAAGACTAGGGTTTTGCAGCACTTGTTGGGATCCATGTGGCTCTATGTTTTGATGGTGTGTTTCTCTATGTATTTGAAAGTTCATTGATGTCTATGTGTATCATTTTCCCTTCTCTTGCCTTTTGCAATTAAACAAATGAGTGATTAAGGTAGAATTCATTAGAGTATTCTTCTCTGCCTTGTAATTTTGTTTAATTCTTCATGTTATCATTTGTTTGAGGAGGACACTTGAGACATTATTACCCTCCTTAGCCCCTCATTAGTCTGATCCATCCATTCATTCAATCCAAAGCATCAAAATGATTGCCTTCCTTGCCCCAATCAGAACTCTGCAAAAACTAGGCCTCATCCCCGGACCCAAAATTTTCCTTTCTCTTTTCCAACAAAAAAACCCCCCAAATACTCAAATATAATCCTTGCACTTCATACCTAGCCTAAGATTAGTTGTGAAATTAGTCATCTCAAGCCCACATCAATTCTCCTTTGCTGAGATTGGCCCAGAGAGAGCCCTCTCCTATCCTCATAGGGCTAGCTATGGGGTTGAGCATGGTTTGATGTGGACCTAGAACCTTGCCTTTTCAACTTGAGGAAAATCTAGGCTCTAACATAGTGGCGACCATATTGGGGAAGAAAATGGTTTTCTTGTTGATTTCATCTATTTTATAAGCTACAGACGGAGCCTGAAATTATGCCAAGTAGCCTTCGAAGCGCTCTTGCTTTGCATTAGCACAAGTAGATAAATGTTGCTTCAGTCAATCTCCGGTCTAGTTTATAAACTAAACATATAATCTAAAAAATCACCCCAATACATGTATCAAGTTCAGATCTGATTGTTGATGGTGGACAACAATCAGACACATCAAGGCTGAAATCATTCACCTGGTGACTTCATTCACTGAAAAATCCAACGATCAATGCTTCATGGTGACTCCACTACAGGAAGATTTGTAGCTTTAAGATTTTCAACATGGAATGGGTTGTAAGAAGATACACTCCCATGAGTCGAGATCACATTCTAGGTTTTCTGAATAAAACTCCCAAGGTAAATTGGCAAAAGAATTTTCCTATGTTTAAAGATGATGATAGGAAGGATGTTGCTTTACATCTGGTTAGATTTCACATAAATATTCACAAGTTGAAGGTTGATTTTCCTGAGGATTGCTTGATGAAGATATTCATGGCCACTCTGGAAG
>Ga0181463_1000200_pt1 | contig 15119 bp, 11 predicted proteins | sample InSIn1gowninarea_FD_119071 | JGI IMG/M metagenome (GOLD analysis project Ga0181463, IMG submission 119071) | Clean room microbial communities from NASA Spacecraft Assembly Facility at Jet Propulsion Laboratory, Pasadena, California, USA -... ... | reverse complement strand
GGAAGAGATAGCAAAAGTTTCTCTGAGAAGTGTGATCAGTATGATAAGGCAGTGAATTCTGTGCATACCACCTCATGCTACACCACCACTGGTCTTACAACCATCACCTCCATCTCTACCCACACCACCTCCGCCACCATCGCAATTCAGTATAGCGAGTGTGATAAAATTGCCAGTGTTCAAAGGAGTAGGGAATGAAGATCCAGACCAATTTTGGTTCATGGTAAGGGCCATATGGGAAGCACAATGAGTTGTGGCTGATAATATAAAAAAGGCAACGTTCATAAGCACATTATAGGAATGAGAACTAGCATGGTACATTAAGCACCTTAATGACCACCCAAACACGAGGATAGCAGATATTTAGGCTATGTTAAACAGAGAATTTAGCAGGCCAAACTCGGAGACACAATCAACTATCCAGTTTAAAGACATCATGATGCTTCCAGGCAAGACCCCATGGTATATGGATTAGAGATTGAAGAGTATGATCCGCAAAGCCAACATGACGTTGATGGATGGATAGCACCACACATGGTTTGTCGCAACACTAACACCACATTTGAGGATGGTGCTGTCATAGCAGAAGTTATCCACCTAGGCCGAAACTTTGGAGACTGCAATGAGACTGCCCGAGGCTCCAAGACAAGATCTTGGGCTGGGAGTTCAAAAAATCCACACGCAACTGCAAAATTTCTTTCTGGAAATGTAGAGTTTGAAACAAGATAGGACAACTTTCCCAGAAGCGTGCGAGGAGGTATGGTGCATAAAATGCAAAGGTTGTCTAGTTTTCATGAATTACTTGGTGGGAGGAGGGTTGATGGAGGTGATGGTTGTAAGACCAGTGGTGGTGTAGCATGAGGTGGTATGCACAGAATTCACTGCCTTATCATACTGATCACACTTCTCAGAGAAACTTTTGCTATCTCTTCCTTAGTTTCCCACCGCAGTGAAATCAAGGGACTATTCTCTATTTCTGCACTACCTTTGTTTCTATAGATCCTCCCACTTCGCGTAGTCCCAAACATTAATTTATTTGCATAACCTGCTTTTCACATAGCAACATTTTAATCCAAGTGTTCAACGATTTAATGTACTTACGTCATGGTCCCTTGAGGAAGCATCATTCTGCATCGCTATAGCTGATGGTTGTATCTACTGCGAACTTAGTGGTAAACCCCCTATAATTCGATCGAGAAAATGGTCCATAGTGAACGTGATCTTATCTTCTAATGCTTCTAGTCTACACACTAATTCTGGAGTCCACACAATCAGTTTGTTGAGCCTACACCTTCCCTGACTTTCTGCTAGCTTCGCGATCCACTCATACAATTCTGAGGGAAAGGATGCAAAGAAAAATTCATGGATTTTTGTATATAAGTAGCACTCTAACCATTGTTCCTTTGATACTCATGGATTCCTATTTTCCTACATTGCGAACTCATGAATATTTCTTTCCAACCACCCTCCAATTTCCTTCTTCATCGGATTCCAGTGACATAACATCAGACATCCCTTATGCAGATCCCAGTCCTAAAAATAGAACCATTTGTTGGCTTATAGGGGCCTGACCCAAGTTCAGAGATGATTTAGCAAAACAAATCCTTGTACTACTAGCCCTCTTGGTAATAGTCCATGGAGCATGGACTGAGGTCTCACTCGAAGTAGTATGGGATGGTGCTAGAACTAGGTTTCCACACCTTGGAGATGTCTAATGTTTTATAGTGGTCCGCGGTTCAACCATGCGTGCACATTGCTACACGCACTTATCAGTACTTCACAGCCGGTGATGCTGGCTTTGCGTAGCCCTACTCTGGGGATGTATAGTGTTATTACCTAAATCATTACTAGTAACCCGATATTAGTTGATTAACTTAGCTTATATTTATGCTTTCGTTTATGTTTACCAGTATTCACCATTCATACAATAGCGCGCAGTAAATAAACAATATAAGTGAAATTGATATCAAACATGTAATAACATAAGAATGCATACAAAGAATTTAGGTAAACTTCTCTTTATTATTCTTCTTCCCTGGTTACATACTCGACTCCGCCCTGCGCACTCAGCTGCAGGGGTCTGTGCAATCAGTTCCAGGGGTTCGCACACTCAGCTGCAGACTCTACTAGGCCTCTGCACACTTAGCTGCAGAGCCTTTTCCTACTACTATGAACCAAGACACTCAACTCTTTCTCTATGCTTGCTATCATTTTTACTCGACTTGTTTGTTAATTCTACTCTTCTTCACTTAACTGCTTTACAACTTAGAGTCTCACTCTATTTATACAATCCATGGTCCACGGATGATGGGTAGGCCAAAACTACATTCAAAATTTAGGGCAGACAACCCTATGAGTCTAGCATACAATTTGCACTCCATGCCCGCAATTTGTGGAGCTTTTACAATAATATTATTCAAAACTTTGGCTTTGAGCCCCAAAACATGCTACGGGGGGGGATTCCATGCCCACAAATCTTTATCTTTCCACTGCTCGCCATCTTCTTTCACTACTAGAATTGATCCCACAGATATCCCATTGAACAGGGTCTACCACAAGCCTGAGCGAAACCCCTCAGGAACAAAGGCATCCCCTTGAAGCCAAAAAAGTTCTGATACCAAATGTAGGTTTTAACCCCATAGATAAATTACCTGGATACGAATTCTAGAACACATAAAATAAATAATGCAAGAGCATAACGCATAAAGCAGATATACACAAAGATTTTCCCCTGTATCCAAAAACCGTGACTACTAGCTTGATTTTTCATTATATTCCTTTCAATGTTACAATACATATTTATACATGCCTAAGCATCCAATACCATGGACCGAAAAACCATCGCGTCCAAAACCATGGATTGAAAACCATCGCATCCAAAACCATGTGCAAAAAATCATGCACAAAAACATAAGTAGGTCTACCCAACCTAATATAGGGTCCATAGAGTGGGGTTACCTACACCCCTCAAACACGCTGTGACTCCCCCCGCTACGCAATTGACGCCCTCGGTTAACTACATGGGCTAGTTGTGGAAAGAATATAACACAACCCAACATCTTCTAATGCAATATTAATCTCATGGTACCCTAGAAAAGCATCTATAAAGTAATAGGCCCCTTGTCGTCCCACATTATCCAAAATTTTATCAATGAATGGTGTTGGGAATGGGTCATGTATGCATGTGTCATTCAACTTTCTTAAATCGACACAAATCCTTATTTCTCCCTTAGTCTTTTTTTCCTTCACTACAATCAGGCTCACCCATTCAAATTCTTTGATAGGTTCAATTATTTGAGTTGCGACCATCTTCTCAAGCTCCTCCTTCACCTTCTCTTTGTATTGTGGGTTTGGCCTATATGGTCGTTATTTTACAGGTTTCGAATCTAGCTTCAAAGTGATCTACATTACACCCAAATCACCTACAACGTCTTTTAACTCAATGAACTTAGTCGGAAATATCTCCTGGTACTCATGGAGTAATTTGGTGACTTTACCTACTATATCCTCATCCCAGTAATTTTCGATCTGGATGAATTCAGGCTCCGCTTCTAAGCCTATATTGACTTCCTTCACCTTAACAAGCTATGTTATGTCAGGTATCTCAACTTCTAGTCCCGCAACCTCACACTGCCCTTCTGATTTAGGGATGTTAATATTGTGCAGATCTTCCTCGCCCTCTTTCATAGTCATATTATAGCATTCTATTGTTTGCTACAGTTGCACATTCCAATTGGGTTGTACCCAAGTTGTTGGTGCATTTGGTGTCTGGAAAATTGTTGTTATAATTTCCTGAAGGGCATCATCGATACACTGAAAACCATATTCAAAGATAAATCTCAGTATCAAGCTTTCCTTCATACCATACTAGTCAGCAGTGCCATGGCACAACTCCATTTCAAGATACCAATTTGTCAGTATCACATCCAAAGTGTGAACAAATATGTGTACCCATTTTGGTTGAGGTTCTTTGCCCCATGGCGTAGTCCAATGAGACAAATGTTCTCAGGGATCATCCTTACCATTATACTTCTCTGCGCACCTTACGTTTTCATAACCGAACCTAAGCCTCATCAATTGATATACTCCTTCAAATCTCCCATATTTCCTTTATGCGTGCCCCACCATCACACAGGTGTAGATCTCAAAGCTATATCGAAGGCCTGTAATCATTTTTCTTCTAGTACATCCCTTTCAAACTCATCAATAAATAAGCTAACATCACCTAGCCCATAATAATAAGGTAAATTGTGTACCTCTATTGAGATGCAGTGAAGAGACTTAGTAAGTATTTTACACTGTAGAGTAGAAACTTTGTGCAACTAGTTTTGTTAATTCTCCAATTCCTTGTTCAATCCTCATACTGTGCATTTAACTTATAGATCTTTTCGATATATTCATCACCATATTCGTCATATAAATGTTCTGTATAACACTCTCCTTTAGAGGGGTCCAAAGGAACAATGACCCTAGTACCATTCTTCTCGAATACCGTACTTCTTCTTTTCAGATTGATTATGGTGTCCATTTCAAAAGCTCAATCAATTCCTTATAAATATGGATATGGATTGTTGTAGCCCACAATCTTAATGACTTCGAATTTAGCAACCACGCTGGCTCCTTTAATGTCCACAACAACGCTATGCAATCGAACCATTGGAATGTTTTTCTATTGATTGGCCATGCACAACTGAATCGGTGACCAATGTAGCTTTGGTTGTCCCATTCACTCCTAGGTATGCTTCAGTAATACATTCACATCCAATCCGAAGTCAAGAATTACTTTATCCATTTTGAATTTTCTCATCTATGCAGTTAATCGCATCTCTCGGTCGATTCTTTTCTTGTTTTTGTTGAATTTGTTTACTATGCATTGTTCAAGATGTGGCTTCTCTTTACTAGCATAGTTGTCGATTAGTTCTTGCAATTCTTCTACTGATTTTTGATCCCTTAGAAATTTCATACATGTCTACAAAAAGGACTTTAGAATGGTCGGATCAGGACTGTCAGTCACAACAACTACTTCAATATTATTCTTTTGTGGTACTAGTTGCATCTGCTTCTTCAATGTTGAAGCTCCTCAGTCCATGAAACTCTTCTTCACTTCCATAAAGGTTTCTTTCTCCATTTTAATATTGAACCTAGTACTCTTTTCTCCAACCTTACTAACCCATGTATCTTCCATAGTATTTTTCCCCTCTGTTTTATCTTCTCCTGTAGTTGTTCCACTTCATGTCACTATGTTAACACTTGGACCATATTCGCATGGTTCAACCCTCATCATTTGCAAGTCCTGTGTAGGTTGTGAATTGTTATTCTCCTACATTTTAGCCATCAAAACTGGACAATCCTCGATTACATGGTCACATTGTCTACAATATTTATAGGAAGGGGTGATGGGGTTCTAAAAATCCCACACAAAATGTCTAGCTTCGCTGAAGTTATAACATATAACCTGACCCCAACCTTGTCCAGTGCCCTTGGCCCTAACTAGGGGCTATAGATGAACCATGATCTTCCTGCGTGCTTCCTTTATCTTGCATTTTGTATGCCACAGTTTTCTCTATCATCAAATCATATCTACGATAATTTAGTTCATCATGTCCTATTGACTAGCAAAAGTTACAAAATAACTACTTTGGTGTTGGCACATACTTCTTTGACAAATAAAAATGTTCAATCGAGTGTTGGCCTGTAACTTAGAAAATACTATGCTAGACACTAGATCCAGTACTTGTTCCAACACTAGGTTTTGGTTTCAGAGGATTAGGACCTCTAGTAGCTAAATAATCACGATAGACAAGACACTAGTCCTTAAAGTGACCTTCCACTTTACACCTTATGCATCAAATGCCTGAGTGCATATCAGGCCAAACTTCTTTCTATTTCTTGAAATCTTGTAGCTCCATATGTAAGCTCACTAACTGGGTCTATATTTTCTAAACTCCTATGTGAATATCATGTACTAGTGATGCTTCTATCTTCATTTAAATTTCTAATGCCTCAACTTGTGATGTGATATTTTGTTGCAATAGTGGTAATATGAGATGGGGTAATAGCACAACTATATATCACTCTTTGTGCTACTCATGGGAAATCTGAATGTTGATTTGTCCCAACAAATATTTAATCTTTGATCTAATTCCTAGGAAGTTTCATGGACAACTTTCTTAATCTCTTTTATCTTTGTAATGCACCACGATTGTGACTTTGGTTTCTTGTACTCTATGTTCAGTGCTTTCTTTGTCTCAACTAGTGAAGCAACTATGTTTGTTGTATTGTACTTATTATACTATGACAATGATCTATCCTACAATTCTATGAAAAGTTGAGATTTCTTCACATCTTCATCATTGATTTGTTGTGCTTTCCATACAGCTTCTACGACAAATGAAAATTGCTTGATATCCTCTAATCCTTGACCCTTAGAAAAAAGCATATTTAAAACATTAGCCATATTAAATGGGGGAGGTGGAGGTGGAGGTGTAGGTGTATGAGGTGAAGGTGAAGGTGGAGGTGGAGGTGTAGATGTATGAGCTGGAGGTGAAGGTGGAGATGGAGTGTCTAGATTGGTAATCACATAACTGCCTTGATTATCTAACTGCAATAGACCTTTAGGTGTGCTAAGGTTTCTTCTTTCTTCTTCACTTTCTGATTCACCCAATAGCATATTATAAATAGCTTCAGCGAAATTATCTTTATCTATTCTGAATCTCTTTCTGATCCATGCAGATCTAGTCTTGTTTGCTTTAAACATCAATATGCTTGCATGCATAGTACACCATTTTCACATAACAACATCTTAATCCAAAGCTTTAAGGAATTCAAGTACTTACCTCATGGACCCTTGACAAACTGGCACTCAGCTTCACTGTAGGATACCGATTTGTCAATCGCGAATTCAATAATAAAGCCTCCAAAAACACTATAGATCCAATAATCAACAAATATTATGATCTTATTTTTAGTCTACTTTAGTCGCTTAACCAACACTAGGGTCCACACAGTAGGCTTGTCACACTTCCAACAGGTCTTCTATTCAGTTAGTTTTGAAAACTAGTCGTGCAACTCATTATTGAATGATGCAAAAAAGATCTCGTATTTCTTTATCTAGATATACTTATGCAACCACCTTTCTGTTGACAGGCATGAATTTCTATTCTCTTTCACTGTAAATTCGCACAACTTCAAATTGATCCAATCTTGAATCTCTTTCCTGGTTGGATGCCACATCACATATCCTTCAGATAGATCTCGATCCCAGAAACAGAACCATTTGTTGGCTTGAGGGGCTCAAACCCAGGTTTAGAGTTAGTTGTGCTAACCAACAAAAACCTATACCACCATACCTTTCGACAATGATCTACTCACGCAGACCACACTCTCACTTGAGGCTATATTGGGGGATGTTGGAACCAGTGTTCCACATCCACAAAGATATGGAGTGTTAATATTGAATTCATCTTATTTACATATATACTATGCGGTCTTACTTAGTATTATAAAAAACTAATTAATTCATACAAAAATACTACTTGTAGATCTAAACTCTATCTACTTTGCATAAATCAATGAATCTTATTTGTAATTAGTTGTAACCTCATTCATATACTAATTTTGATCTTGTGCATTACAAAACTAAACAGTAATTTCATAGTGTAAATCACAAAACATAGGTACATAAATTTTCCTTTAAAATATTATTTATTATCTTCATATCTTCAAAATTACGGTACTTCTTACCCTGCGCACATAGCTGTAGGGGCTTGTAGACACAACTGCAGACTTGTCAAGGCCTCCACGCACATACATGCATGAGCCTTCCCCTTTCGCTCTAACAGAAAGATGTGACAATTACAGAAAAAAATAAAAATATATCCATTATAACATGCGTTCGACACTAAGACATCCATTTATATATTTCCCTTACAATACCATGGTCTAAAAATGATGGGCGGAACTCAAAACATACAAATTAATCCAAGCCTTTTACAAAATAAGTGTCTTTGACCCACCCTAAAGGCCCTATGGCTCTTAAAACATTATGCGAGGTACATTCCACTCCTAAAAATTTATGTTCTTGAAAAAAAATTGACAAAACTTTGACCTAGGGGAACCCTACCCATCAATGACCCCCACCTGGCTAGTGATCTACTCACTGCATGGTCCACTACAATTGCTTCTAGTAAAGGCACCCAATCCCACCCTTTCTAGAGCATGCCCATCCTGCCATCAGTATATCAAATTTTAAAAATCATCCTCCTAGGTCAGAGCTCACACATCATCCACATACATTTACCCTCTTCATGCCAATTAGAACGTACTTACACCTACCCTAGAAGTCCTACCAACTTTAGGGCCATCCATGTCACCAAAAGTGTTTTAAGTGTTGCGACTTGCATTATACCTCTGACCTTAGTCCATTTTTCCATATCCAATCATATCTTCATATTTAATTATCATGCCTTGTCTAACCCACACTAGAACAATCTGTTTTCACCTTATATTCATTCCCCGAATCAACATTTCAGGTGGTTGATGGTTCCTTCTTATTGACTTCAACACCCATATTCGAGGATCAAGAAAGTATCTTGGATACTCCCCCCTTTAAAGGAAATACTCGGATGGTACAATGGGAATCACTATTGACCATTGATGTCATTAGTCCCCTTGACATTTGACACTAACAAAAGTTTTCATGTCAAAGTGGAACCGTAATTAATTACCATTGGAGTTCTTTCATTTAGTCAAATAGCCATGTATCACTAATCACCACATTCAATAGTACTTACATCATGATGCGGGTGAGGTACCCAAAGTCAATGACCCATACATACCTCAATGCCTCACTCAAGAAATGGTTCACCTTTCTTATGCATGGCTACACCAGATTCAATATATTTGTCAAGAAATTCTCGTGAGGGTGTCAACAGTTATCATCATTAGCCATCAACATGTCAACCACCATAGTTTTGAATGGATAGGAATTTTTCCTGTCTAATTCTAATAATTCATCACTAGTCATCATAATGAGCATGTGACATGCCTGCCTCGTATATTTTGTTTTTACTTTTTAGGTTTTCTTCATAGCATGGTTATCCTTTATGCTCAATTAAGGGGTTTCCCTACTCATCTTCATGACAAGTTATTCTCTCTCTCTCTAAAGAAGTTGATCAGATTCTTAGACATAATAAAGAATTGTGATGTATTCCGACTATAGATTTTCTCTTAACCTCATACATTAGGGGTAAACTGTTAACACCAAAAAATCATACACATATTTGTACAATCGAGAATGTGCTTAAAGTCGTCTAGTAGAAATCACAAGTAAGATTTTCTAGATGAAGACATTATGAAGTTAAAAAAATTCAATTTATCCTAAGGTCCAATATATATGGAATTAAAAAATTGAAGTCTATGCATCTTTTTCTTTGATAGTCACGCAACACGTAATATTTCCTTCAAAAGCCACATAATTGAGAAAATAGTCAACTCAGCAATTTCAGACCACTTCCCACACTTGGAAGCAAATTCCCTGAAAATTTCATAGTTAAGGACATTCGAATTCAAGTTGTCCTGAAGATATGAAACCCTCAATTGAATCATCTTATCCTACTCATAAGTCATTATCAGTCATGAACCAATAGAGGGAAGATGTACTAAAAAATTCTATACAAACAGGCCATGGGCGAATCGAAATATGAGACAATGTTATGGTGGCGAAATTGCCATCAGAGCAACCCTATATTTCATTGTTGAAGAAAAATAAGTAAGACAATTAGTATGTTGGCCATATGTCTTCTCAGCAGTCCATCATCCTAGTGAAGGAAGAGTCCACCAGTGAGAGAGTTTTCATACTTCTTTTAGAGAGAGGAGAACCTTGTAAAGAGATTGAGGAAAGGAACCTCATTGATGAGGATCTTTTAGCACCATAGCTCAAAGAATTATGTTCAAGTGTTTAGTATTCATCTATTATATTCATCTCCTACCACCAGCAGTTGATAAAAGGAGCTTTTTTCCATTATTTTGTTGACTTGTTTTCTTCATTAAGCATTATTTGTGTATTTACCTCTTCTTTTTTTTTAGTTTATGTTTGTATATGAATTGTTTTCACCATTTATAGTGCTTTGTTTATCTCATTATTTTCATTAACAACACAAACTCTATCTGTATTCCTTTGTAGTGAACAACCAAATTCTAAGGAGCTATCTTTTGGTACATTGTTTCTACAAAAACACTGCTACACTCTACCACTTCACCTAAGATATGAACAATTGTCTATTCTATTGCTCATAATTAAACATATGATGTTCATCATCATTCCTTCAATGATATTTTCTTCTACTCTATCTAGGAAATGGTATAAGGCACTGCCCAAAATTCATGATTCATATTGCTTTTATTCTAGGATTTGTTTTCGTGCTATGGCCAAGGAAAATTATTCTATCCTCCTCACAGTACCTCCCTGGTGGTTCCTTAATATCACTCTTTTTTTTTGTGGTGCAATGTGCTCCTCAAATTTATGAGAACATTGTCTCTTGTCTTCCCCTAATGTTCCGACATTTTTCCCACTCCTATAGCATTGAGTTTCATACTCCTCCCCTATCCTTCTTACTTTTTTTTTCCTTCTCTCCCATACCCGTTTTCCACAAGAATTATGGGATCATTCTGAAGATTTTTTTTTACTACCCTTCCCATGATGATCATTCTAACTATCTTCATGGTTGGTTGTTTTCATGACCTTCCCCACCAATGGTGAAGCTTCTGGCTAGTAATTTAGTTGGTCCCAACATCTCATCCAACTTTTTTCCATTTTCTAGTTATTTGATTTGTAATCAATTTGTCATCATTATACTGGCTAGGTTACATTGCCACATATGACTCAACTCTCCTAAATTCCAAAGCACTTCCTGCCCCAAAGCTCCCATTCCATGTCCAAATTCTCAATCATTTAAAGTAAAACAAAAATGTTTTAAAATGTAAATAATGGAATTATCTATGGGATACCACACAATTTTAAGTCATATGTGTTTCATAGAGCATAGTTCCAACTAGTTGGCAATCCAATGTAGAATTCACTTGTGGAGAGGTGTAGTTGGTGGTAATAGTAACACCAAACTAAAAATAAGTTTTTATAGGCTTACGAATATCCATGCCAAATAGTTAAAGTAAATCAAGGGCATATTTTTGTTGCATGATGGTGATCCCGTCTAAATACTAACAAACCTACAAGCTAGGAAGGTAGTGTAATAGAGGAAGATCTATTTTAGGAAATTTCTCCATCAATTCTTCCTTCAAATTATATACCATATATGAATAAATCCTCATGGGGATGAAATCATGCACACAATAAATTAGATCCTTATCTATGAGTATAAATTGTAGGATCATAATAACAATGATTGAACCTAGAAGCAAGAAAAAAAGTATCCATATTGTCATACCAGGCTTGAGGATCTTGTTTGATACCATACAAAGAAAGGTGAATCCTACAAAAAAATGAAGGATCCTACATAGAACTAGGGGGATTTCCATGCAAATATCCTAATATAGATCTTTTTGTTGCTATGACAACAACCCTCCAAATTTTTGTCCTTAATCAATTTTAAAGCCTATATGAACTAGTGTTTCAAGTCATCTAATTTCTTATTGCTGTTTTCGCATGTTTTTCTAAGTTTTGACCATCCTTTCCATTTTCCTAAGTGTCACATTTCCACCAAAATCACATTTTTATTTGTGTCATGATCTCATATTTAGAAGCACTTGTTTCATCTTTCTAAAGATAGGAAAATCACTAGATTTTCTTTGATATAGTGTTAGCTTTCTTCATTAGACATGCATCTCACACAATAGAAAGAAAGCACATTTTGTTCTCCTATAGGAAGAAAATTTTCCAAAATTAGAAGTCAGAAAAACATTGTTGAAAAAAGTTGTTCCCTCCTTGGCATGAGCACACTTTATTCATTTAGTGGAGTGCACTCTCAGTCTGTAAGGAGAGCGCACTCCTTTTTCTCAGTGACTTCACTCTCTTGTCTTCAACTCCAACACACTCCTTATTATTAGTAATTGTGACTTATTATTTGTCATGCATGCGCCCTTCCTATTTGCTTGGTGAGTGCACTCATAAAAATTAGGAGCCCTCTCCACTTCATCTAACTAACTTACTGATCAATCGAGAAATGGTGAGCATGCATGAACTTACATTCCATGCAAATTTTCTTTATAAACAAGCCCAAATCATCATTCATTCTCAAAATCATCTTTTACTCTGGAACAAGCACATTCTCTCATCACAAGGAGTTTTGCTTCAATATTGATCTCAAGTGAATGGATTCTCAGTAACTTTTACACAATTGTTCTTGATTTAGTTTGTTATTTTATTGGTGATTTAGTTTTTCTTAGTGGTGTTTCAATTTATTTTCACATATGAAGTGATGTTTTCCTCCATACTCCCTCTTACAAGTGTCTTCTTACTGTCACAAGTGGCATTTATTTTTCCTCTTTGCATTCCATGATTTTTTACCTTCTAGTCATGATTTACACAAAACCTATAAATACTTGGTGCTTTTATCTTTCATTGTTAATGAGTTGTTCTTTGCCTTTACTTGGCTATTTTGAGGCCATCTTTGAGTAGAGTGCACTTTTGAGAAACAAAGATGCTATATGTTTGAAAAATTGTGCCCAACGAGAAAGAAACCCTTCTTTTGAGTGCATAATGTGCTGACAAGAAACAATCAAGCGGCATTGTCCACTGTCTCTATGCCTTACACCCTCACTATCTCTTCCAAAGTTCGCAATGCATTTTCAAGCAACAGTGTGTTGCTTTCTTGTCTCTTGTGACTGTGCACCATGCCCAAGAAATCTCTCTCTTCTTATGGATCACATAGGGCATCCTCAAGCCTCAATCAAGCCTTAGTTTTTCACTATTGTCCCAACATACGCCCTCTTCTTTTCCATGGTTTGGTTCTCACTTCTAGTGGCTAGTTAAGTCACCTTCTCTCACCTATGATATGGTTGTGTTCCTATTGTCTTTTGAATAGTTTTCATGTGATATCTAGTGAATTACTCGAAACTAATTCTTGTTTGCTATGATTTTATTTCCATTTTCACAGGGTACAGATACAACATACATCACATTCTCATAATCTATGGAGGAAATTCATCCTACCCCATGTCAATAAATCTCAAAAGAAACGCCAAAATGTAGTACAGATGAGGCTGTGGAAATTGTTAAGGAAACAATTCCTATTCTTTTATACACATAATACTTCATAGAAATATCCTTAAAAATCTCCTGGGAGGACATGAAATATGCTTCCATGAAAAATAAATTCTTGAAAGACTTGGAAGACAGGAAATTTTACATAAACATCAAAAGGTCCATAATACTCAAATTTGCATGCATATTCCCAATAATTCCTTGTGTAGAAGCCATCAAATGTATCCGATTGCACATGGATAACAAATATTTGGTCCTATATAGTCAAATTAGGAACGATATTTCCAATTACCATCCAAATGAATACATTATTATTACAATATGGTAAGGCCTAAGGTATACGTGAACACTAAGTTTTATGGAACCTGGGAAAATCTCAATACTAAGGAAGTCATCAAATCCTAGGGCCAAGATCCAATATCTCATAGAAATGTATTGGAGACTATATGGACAGAAGAATTCAAAATAATTTGAGGAGAATTGTATTTTCTTTCTCAACTTGGTTGTCTCAAGATGTAAAGTTTTCAACTAGGAATATATCCTCTCCCATGAGTTGGAGAATAACATACCACATGCTTAAATAATCCTACAAGCTAGGCAAGAACTAGAGTTTTACAAGTCCATGTATCTACTAGATGGTATTTTTTCTCATTATGAGTTCATTGCAATGAAATATAATTGGACCTTGAAAGAGAAGTTACATGTCTACTTCGATTGTAGACTAGTATCAGAAAACAATTTTTGGGGAGTTTATGAAAAACTCACAAAGAACTTCTTTGAAATGTTGTACCTGACAATATTTGAGAAAAAACCTCCCTGCATAATAAATTAGGTGAAGGAGGAACTTTATGACATTGTAGATTGGTTTGCTTCACTACAGGGCACATATATCAACTACTTTGGGTGTTAGACAGTGTAATACCCTCCTCCCACATTTGCTCAAGTTACTGGCCTACCAGGGTAAACATGTGACAAAGAGTTACTATGGTATGATTCAACCTCCTAGAGCACCTTAAGGCAGTGAATTCAACAAACCAAACACCTTAATGACTTCCCTATCACGTGGTGCAGGATCCCCAACGACCAAACCAACCTTCCAGATGCCCAGATCCTAATTTAAACATGTATTTCCAATGCATTGATCTCCAAGATGTTGGCACAACATTGCTTGATTTTGAATGAAACCCTCCGTTCACACGTATGATGGCTACAAGGGAATGACTACATTATTTTTCACCCAATTTTTTGCTTGTAAACATAGGGTTTAAGCCATTTTTTTAGGCTAGGATCTAGGCCTCTGACCATAATTTAATGAAACCTTCCAAAACCATGAATGACACAATGAAAAATCCTTCCATACAAATATTAGACAAGAACTTGAACTAACAAGGCATAGCCATGACATTAATTCCATCAAACATATCATGAACATGAAATGTATATGTCATAAATACACATATGAAGAAAGGGATCTCATACTTATCTCAGAATCATCAAGAAGTTATAATTTTCTCTCATATTAGTTTCAATAACATCTATTAGGTCATGCATTGGATAACCAATCACATATTCATGAAACATGTCAAGAGCCATAAAAAATATGCATCATATAACCAACATGTAAAGCATGGAAACTCAACCATAATCTCACCATCATAATTAATACATATGCTCAAAGATTACAATAGAAAATACCTCTTATTAATATATGAGAATGCCAACAAAGTTAAGGATTTCCATGTATGACTTGACCTTAGAATAGGTTGAACCAAATGTTTCTTTAATCCAGTCACTGTCGTGCCATATTCCAAGAATGAATGCTGGATTTCATGGAATAAACAAAGAAAAACCAAACTAGGGATTCCATAGGCCAAACCACGTCAACCATAAAATGGTATTT
>Ga0181463_1000111_pt2 | contig 15191 bp, 12 predicted proteins | sample InSIn1gowninarea_FD_119071 | JGI IMG/M metagenome (GOLD analysis project Ga0181463, IMG submission 119071) | Clean room microbial communities from NASA Spacecraft Assembly Facility at Jet Propulsion Laboratory, Pasadena, California, USA -... ... | reverse complement strand
CAATCAAAGCCCAACTGCCTTGCTCCCGGAAAGTCTGAAGGCGCCTGAAATACCTTTCCAACCGAACTGTCAGGAAATGTGTTTGCATAAAATTGAGCAGCGTCCACCGCGTCGTTATTATACCATAAACAAATCGTGTTCTTTTGCATGGTTACATTTTTTATGTATTTAATTGTTGTTTGCCTTTTATTAACTGACCAAATCAATCCAACAAATGCTGAAGCAATATACCCTTTGCTTATAGAATTTCAAAGTACAGGATGGAGTTAATAATTTTGTTTTGCTGAGCATGAAATGGTAGTAACATAATTGAGTTATTGTTGCCTGGCAAACAACTACCCAAGAACCAATGGCTTCTTGAACACAAGCAATGGTAATTAGTTAGGAATTGGTTTAAACGCTGTGTAACGCATTTTTCGCAGTTGTCTTTTAAATTTTAGTATACTTCTCAATGCTTAAACAAGTGGGAGGGAAGAAAGTGTACCTTTTTGTAGCCGGCATCTAGCATACTGTTCAACATCGTTGTGTCACTCACTTGTACTTGTATAACTTTATACAGACTATTTACTGCGCTGCTTGTTGAAGGTAATGACACCATTCTTCGGCAATGCTGCAAGGACAGCCGGCAACGGGATAAATTTTCTATCTTAACGCTACTATCTTTATTAATTATGTTTAAAACTTCTGCTTTACTAACACTGCTTGCAATGGTCATTGTCATGGATGCTGTTGCACAATCAGATACAGGATACTTTTACCTCGGTGACTATGGTTTAACGATAAAAGATAGCGCAAGCCAATGCGTGAAAATTTATAAAACCAACGGCCGCTGGAAGGGCAAAACCTATGACATTAAAACAGGCTTCTTACAAAACGAAGGTTACTACCGCGACTCCAGTTATAACTTACCAGTGGGTACTTTTAAAAACTACTTATCAGATGGTGTGCTTTCAAACATTACTGTTTTGGATCAAAGTTCCAATTTGGTAAGTCGTACTTATTTTTATAAAAATGGTACGAAACAAAGCCTGGTAAGCATGAAAGACGATGGTACTTATAGCACGGATTGTTGGGACAGTTTGGGCAACAAGCAGGGTGGTTGTACAATAAATGCCGAGGCAAGGTTTCCCGGGGGATTGAAATCGTGGAAAAAGTTTCTTGATAAGAACATGAATGACAAAATATTGTATGATGCAGAGGTGCCAAAGGGCACTTATATTGTAACAGTACAGTTTGCAGTTGAAAAAGATGGCCGACTAAGTCACATCCAGGCTGTGGACCAATCAGGGGTTTGCGAAGCTTGTGTAACAGAGGTTTTAGAAGTATTTCAAAAAAGCCCTGCCTGGCAACCCGCTACTTTACCCGGCGGCGAACCTTTTGTCTTTCTTGCTTCTCAAAACGTTTCCATCATAGTTGCAAAGGAAAAGAAGCATAAGTAAACCCTACAAATGTTTTCCAACTATGCAGCGGGGCAGCTAAGATACCTTCACAGGCAAAAACGTTGAAGGTGATAATACCACAATTTAACGGCACTTCTGCCTAAAACCGGCAATAACAAAGAAGCCTACAAATTAACTTGCACCCTAATGAGCATTCATATTGGTACTTCAGGTTGGAGTTACGATCATTGGCAGGGACTGTTGTATCCTGAAGCAACTGCACCTTGGGATAGGTTGAGTTATTATGTAAAACAATTTCAAACCGTTGAGTTAAACAGCAGCTTTTATAAGTGGCCAACTGTTGCTGCTTTCAAAAGTTGGCAGCGTAGATTACCAGAGGGCTTTTTTTTAAGTGTTAAAGCTCCGAGATACCTAACACACAGGAGATGCCTTTATGCACCTGAAAAATGGATAGAGAGGATAGCGCTTTGTTGGCATGAACTGGCAGATAAAAGAGCTGTGCTGCTGGTTCAACTTTCTCCAAACTTTGCCTTTGATTATGCCAGGCTACGCTATTTTCTGCAATTAATCCCAAAATGGATTAAGGTGTGCGTAGAGTTTCGGCACAGTAGCTGGCAGCAGGAAGCGGTGTTTGAATTATTGGAACAGTACCAGGCAGCATATTGTATAATGAGTGGGGCAAATCTGCCGTGTGTTCTGCGGTCAACGGCATCGTTTGTTTACATCCGAATGCATGGGCCTGATCCACACCACTTGTATGCAGGTTCATATAATGACAACAACTTGCATTGGTGGGCAACCAGGATTAATGAATGGAAGATGGAAGAGAAAGATGTGTATGTTTATTTCAATAACGATGGCGGAGGAAACGCATTGCGCAATGCTGCTGCCCTTCGAAGTATTTTAGGCTAGCCAGAATGCTAAACCATTTTATTGGTTTTTGTACTACAAATAAGTCCTTAATTTTCATATCCGACTATTGCATTTCGAAGTGAAAAATGAATACAGGTGCGGGTGAAATGAAGGAGCTGTTGGAGTTATGGCGTAGATTAGCAAAAAGTTCTGCTACAACTGTAATGGCCGATTCGCAACCTTTAAAATACTTACCCGAACAAATTCTTCAACAACAAAAGTTTATAGAATTAAATAAGTCTGTACACGAAAGGCTTATTGTTGTAATAAAGCAACACAGGTTTTACAAGCAATTGTGTATAGAATTGTATTCTGCGCAAATTACTAAGTCAGGCAAATTAAAAAATCCGTTAACCTTTGTTAACCCTTTAGACCTGGTTTGGAAAACCAATGAACCAGATGAACTGAAATTTTTTTCAGGAGTAGCGCGGTTTCAAAACAATGCGACAGCAAATAAATTGCCAGCAGATATAAACGCATTGAAAGCTGTTTTAAAAAATCCCCTAGCCATTTCGTTCTTCTTTCACAATGCTGAACTTTCAGAAAATGTTGTTGCAAACTCAATTGTACCAGTAAATGTTGGTCCTGTTGTAGATAATGTTGTATTGTTCGTAAATAAAAAACAGGATTTGTACGAGCTTCAGCTTGAAATAAAAGCGGATGGAAAAAGGTACAACTTACAGGATGTTCTGGTTAAGCATGACTATTTTGTTTTGATAAAAGACACCCTTTATTTGCTTGGCAAGTATGATTATCTGCAGGTAATTCAGTTGTTTAAGCAATGCAAAGGCGGGTTCCATTTACACGAAGCAAAATACCAGCAGTTTCACCAGGAAACTTTACGCGAGTTGGAAGATAAGGTCAATATTTATTACACGTTTATAGAAGCAGGTACTAAAGAACAAGTAAGGAAAAGTGAATTCAGTGGTCCACAGGAAAAGTTTATTTATTTATCCGGTTTGGATAACTATGTGTTGATTGAACCTGTGATGAAATATGGAAGCGGAGATATACCTGTGCTTACTAAAAGGCAAATTTTTGGGGTTGATAAGAAAGGCAACGCATTTGCAGTACAACGTAACGAAAATGAAGAGAATAATTTTATTGCACTATTGCTGAAACAACATCCGCACTTCGAAGAGCAATTGGAATTTGAGCTGCCTTATTTCTACCTGCATAAAGAACGTTTTTTAGACGAAGACTGGTTTTTAAATGCGTTTGAAGAATGGGAAAGCCAGGGCATCACAGTATTAGGGTTTAACCAGTTAAAAGGCAACAAACTGAGTCAACACAAAGCAAAGATTACGATACGGGTCACGAGTGGAACCAATTGGTTTAATACAGACATCAATGTTCGTTTTGGCAGAAAGAAAGCTTCTTTAAAACAGTTGCAGGCATCTGTGCGAAATAATAGCAAGTATGTTCATTTGGACGATGGAACGCTGGGTATTCTTCCTGCTGAATGGATAGAAAAGTTTAGCGCTTATTTCAATTCCGGAGAAGTATTACCAAGTGGATTGATTACGCCTAAAGTAAATTTTTCAGCAGTTATTCAATTGTATGAAGATGCACAGTTGGATGAGCCCGTAAAGCAGGAAGTTGCATTGTATCGTCAAACTTTTGAAAACTTCGATTCAATTCAACCGGTTGACGTTCCTGCTGAATTAAATGCTACGCTTCGTGACTACCAAAAGCATGGCCTCAACTGGCTGAACTTCCTAGATGATTATAACTTCGGTGGAATCAGGCGCATCTTGCTGATGATATGGGCCTTGGCAAGACGATACAAATCATTGCTTTTATTTTGTCGCAAAGAACAAAATGGAAACATAATACAAATCTTATTGTAGTGCCTACCTCGCTTATTTTTAACTGGGTGGCAGAAGTTGAAAAGTTCGCTCCAACTATAAAAGTCTTCATTGTAGATGGGGTAACAAAAGCAAAGGATGTACAACAATTTAGTGGTTACGAAATTGTTTTGATCTCTTATGGAATTCTCGTCAATGCAATTAATTATGTAAGCAAGTACGATTTCAACTATGTTTTTGTGGATGAAAGCCAGCACATAAAAAACATTGATTCGCTACGGTACCAGGCTGTTCGATTGTTGGAATCCAGAAATAAGATTGCGATAACGGGCACCCCGATCGAGAACAATGTTTTTGATTTGTACGCCCAGCTTTCGTTTGCTTGTCCCGGCCTGTTAGGAAGCAAGCAACACTTCAGAGATATTTATTCTATTCCGATTGACAAGTTTAAATACACTAAACGGGCAATTGAACTGCAACAAAAAGTAGCTCCTTTTTTTTTAAGAAGAACCAAAAAACAGGTAGCAACTGAATTGCCCGAAAAAACAGAAATGGTTTTGTATTGCCCGATGGATACAGAACAACGCAAAATATATGACAGGTACGAAAAGGAATTCCGTGAGTTTATTTCAACAGAAACGGATGATGAAATCACTAAAAATTCAATGCATGTTTTAAGGGGAATAACCAGGTTAAGGCAGATTTGTAATTCACCGGTATTGATAGAGGAAGAAAGAGCATCTGGTGGCGGCTCTGCTAAAATAGAAATGTTGATGGAGCAAATAGAAAGCAAATCTGAGGATCACAAAATTTTAATCTTCTCGCAGTTTGTTTCTATGCTTGACCTGGTTAAGAAACAGTTGGTTCAGCGAAACATTTGTTACGAATATCTCACGGGTAGTACGAGAAACAGGGAAGCCGTTGTAAATAATTTCCAGGAAAATAAAGCGGTTCGGGTATTTCTTATCAGCCTCAAAGCTGGTGGAACAGGGCTGAATTTAACCAAAGCAGATTATGTTTATTTAATAGACCCATGGTGGAATCCGGCAGTAGAAAACCAGGCAATAGACAGAAGTTATAGAATAGGGCAAAACAAGCATGTTGTTGCAGTGCGACTCATTTGCCCTGATACCATTGAAGAAAAGATAACGAAGCTTCAGGATGTAAAGCGGGATTTGTCGAAGGATTTGATTAAATCCAACAATTCAATTATGAAGGAATTAAGGAAGGAGGATTTGCTGGCGCTATTAAGTTGATGGATTGCATATCAACTGAATGACTAAATGCAGTTGCTGGTAAATAAAGCAGTTAGGAGTTAGCGTTATGGTATGAGAATGCTATTGCAGAAACATTGCGTTAGCGTATTACCGTAAGGCTTTAAATCATTTAATTATTTTCGGGTCATAGTCATCTATTTGCAAAAAAAGGATAGATAAAACTCCTTTCCTTGTTCTAACCGCCATTGGTAGTTGTACTCAGATTCCAATAAAAGATTTCTTTTTAACAGCAAGAAATCATTATATTGTTTCAGATTGAAGAAACTAGCTGCCATATTTCTCTTCTCACTTTTCCTGGCCAACGTTATAGGTTACAGGATTGTTTACTACTATGCCCAGCAACAAGCAGACAAACAATTTGAAGTAAGTCTTGATACAGACCAATATGATGAAGCGGACCTGTTAACCCTTAAAGTTCCTCTTGCTTTACCATATCAAAACGATTGGGCTGATTTTGAACGTGTAGATGGCGAAATAACGTTCCACGGTAAAATATATAAGTACGTCAAGCGGAAGATAACAGAAGGCAACCTTGTGCTTCTGTGCTTACCGGACTACAACAAGATGCGCCTGAAAAAAGAGAAGGATGACTTTTATAAAGATGCAAATACTTTAGCTGTAAATACAGGTACTAAAAAACAAGAGAACTCGAAAGGCAGTTCTCTTAAGAATATGGTAAGCGAGTATGACAAATTCAGCTATGTATCGGAAGCTCCAGTTTTAACCGAACATCTCTCTCATCGCTTTTCTCTACTTGACGCTCCATTATTCCTTATGCCTCATTCTTCTCCCGATCGACCTCCGGAGGGTGCTTAAGTGCTTCTTAATCTTTACAGACAATAATAAATTCAACACTACAAATGCAGGGTCTGCTAATTCATTAATATCATTTATCCTGCTATAGCCCAAACACTCTACAGTTTAACATCAACAACTTTATGGTTATGAAAAAAAACACGCAAAGGCTTATGCTTTTGTCACTAACAATTATTTGCTCTTTTCTATGCCATTTCACGCTTTCTGCTCAAACAGAGCATGACGCCATTATGATGAATAAAAACCAGTGGTGCAATGGATTTTCATATATGCGTTCTCAATGGTCAGATTACTGGGAAGGCACTTTCAAAAGAGATAATGCCAACATAGGCACTATTACTACCCAATCAGTAATGTATATGACCAACTACGGCATTTCTGATAAGCTTAATATTATGGCCGGGCTTCCGTACGTTTGCACAAATGCATCTAAAGGCACATTGCACAGTATGAAAGGTTTGCAGGATGCCAGTATTTATTTAAAATGGAAACCACTGTCAGTAAAATCAGGCAAAGGAAAACTTTCATTTTTTGCCGTCGCCGGACTTAGTACACCTGCCAGTAATTACGTTCGTGATTTTCTTCCTTTATCCATTGGGTTAGGTTCAACAAATGCTTCTGGTAGACTTTTAATTGATTACCAAAGGAAAGCATTCTTTACAACCATTTCCGCAGGGTATGTACTTAGAAACAATGTAAAACTTGATCGTGATTCTTATTACACTACAGAGATTCACAATACCGATGAAGTAAAAATGCCCGACGCCGCAGTCTACAATTTCAGTATTGGGATCAGAAAAAAATATATTGTTGCAGAAGCGCTTTTAAACACCATGACGACTTTGGGAGGTTTTGATATCAGGAAAAATGATATGCCTTTTGTTAGTAACCGGATGAACAACACGTCCGTTGGTGTCCATACCAAGTACACCTTGCCTTTCTTTCCCCATATTGAATTAACAGGAGAAGCTGATTATGTGATCTCGGGCAGGAATGTTGGTCGTGCTACTTCTTATAGTGCCGGGATATATTATATTTTCAGTTTTAACCCAAACAAATCTTCTAAGTAACCCTTTGCCAAAACGATTGAAACGAAAAATTTATCTATAGTATTACTTGCAAGTTTTTTCATTGTTGTACAATTTGCCTGTTCTAAAAGTATTGTTGAACATACTGAAAATCTTCCTGCACTTAAACAAACGAATACTGATGTCAATGCTGGAAGTTGGAGAATGATTCTCCTATCTCGTCCTGATACATTTGCTGTAGCTGCACCTGTTGCCACAAACAATCCTTTGTACATTGGTGAATTGAACGAGATAAAAGGGTTGCAGCGCAATCTTTCTGAAGATCAAAAAGCAATTGTAAAATATTGGAGTGCAGGGTCAGTATTGCGCTGGAATGAAATTATGAGAGGATTAGTAGCGAAGCATAATTTGCCGCCCTACCAGTTGGAGGATGGAAGTTATCCAGCTCCGAATGCAGCCAATCCATTTTCCTACCCCGAGTTTCCTTTTTCAAATCCCCCCTATGCGGCAAGAGCGTATGCTTATATCAGCGCTGCTCAATATGATGCGCTTGTAGCTGCATGGCATTATAAAAACTTATACAAAAGGGCTTCTCCTTATAAATCGGACAGTACTTTAAAAGCAAGCTTAATGGTGCCACAAAGTGAGCTGCCTTCTTACCCATCAGAAGATGCAGTGGTGGCTGGTGTAACTGCGGAAATGATGAAGTTATTGTTTCCTACTGAAATAGCTTTTATAGAGCAAAAGGCTGCGGAAGCAGAGCAGGCAAGACTATGGGCTGGTGCTAATGTTCGCAGCGATATTGTAGCTGGAGAAGCTTTAGGAAGGTTGGTAGGGCAAGCTTTCACTACCCGTGCAAGAAACGATGGTGCAGGTAAGGCTGGAGGCGCAACAGCTGACTGGACTAAAATGCAAGCAGATTGTTTGGTAAGAAACGAAATTCCATGGTACACTTTTGAAACACCTAAACGACCTCCTATGCTTCCATTATATGGGAAAGTAAAAGCGTTTCTTTTTGATTCTGCTACCTGTGTTTCTTTGCGTCCTGGTCCACCTCCATCTACAGGTGGTGAAGAGATGAAGAAGGAAACGCAGGAAATTTATGATTACGTAAAAAATATTTCGAGGGAGCAGATAAGGATTGTGCAGTTTTGGGCTGATGGTGCTGGCACCTCTACTCCAGCCGGCCACTGGAACGCAATTGCTGCCGATGATTTTATTACAAAGGATTATAGTGAAGTAAGATGGGCACGCAATATGGCTTTACTCAACATGTCACTTATGGATGCAGCAATTGTTTGCTGGAATACGAAGTATTATTATTACAATCCGCGTCCATCACAAATGAATCCCGCTATAAAAACATTAACAGGTGTGCCTAATTTTCCTTCCTATATCTCAGGCCATTCAACCTTTAGCGGCGCTGCTGCAGAAATATTATCACATATTATTCCTGAAAGGGCTTCCGGTTATTTGGCGATGGCACAGGAAGCATCGATATCAAGAATGTATGGAGGAATCCATTACAGAAGCGATTGCGAGGCGGGGCTGGAAGCTGGAAAAAAGGTGGGTGCTTATGCAGTGGCAAAAGCAAAGACGGATGGAGCAGAATAGTTATTGAGTTCCTGCTATTATTTGCAAGGTGGATATTACGTTCTATTTCATAATGCCCTTCCTGGGAAGCCAGGAAGATGAAATGCCTTCCTTTGCCAATTGATTATCACCATTATCATTTGGCTTAGGTTGGTGAATTACTGCTGATTGTATTTCCTGGGACGGGCATTTTTAGAAATGGTAAAAAACGTTTAAAGAATGTGTTTTCAGTCGCACTGGTTTTGTATGTCATCGTTTTCTTTTTTGTCAATTTCAAGTTTGAGACGGATAAAATATTTTATCACCATTGCAGAAAATATTTACAGGGGCAAGTACAATTGAAGTGCAGGTAGATAAACTGGTGATAGGTGTAGCAATTAATGGCGAAGCAAAGGCTTTTCCCTTTCTGTTTATCACTTATCCTTACCAGGGAAGAGACACAATTCGAAACACACCAGTAATGGTTAGCTATTGCGCCATTTGAAAAAAGAGTCGAGGATATAGCTGCGGTCTTTCACTTTTAGATACATTAAATGGATGACTAACTTCAATTTAATTTTATTTTCACAATACCAATCTTGCTCTTTATTCAACAATAATTTGTTGACTGACCTTACTTTCTCCATTGCTGATTTGCATTTGGTATACACCCTTTATTAAAGTTGAATTCAAATTAATTATTTGAGTGAAAGAGCCTCCGGCATGCCTTATTGTTCTTTTAAGCATTTCTTGTCCGAGGTTGTTGTAAAGGATAACCAGGTAGGTTGACTTGGGCTTATTGGTAAATTTGATGTTTATTGTTTTGGCTTTTATTGGGTTTGGATTTACAGTTATGCTTGCTATAACGGTGTTGTTGTTGATTGAAACAATTTTACTGTAAGTAAAACTTCCGTCTTTATCTTTCATCAGCAAACGATAAAGGCTTAGTCCTTCTAACGGTTGTTTGTCTGTAAAACTATAGTGGTGAACGCCAGCGGAAGATTGAGCATTCAATTTCCCAATTCCATAAAAAGGATTGTTGGCTTTAGCCCGTTCAACAATAAATTCTTTGGTATTAATTTCATTTGATGTTAACCAGTGAAGATCCACGGAAGCTTCTTTGACCACGCCATCAAAGCTAAGGAGTGACAAAGGCAGGGAAGTTTCGTTGGTAGTTAAGTAAAAGCCACTAAAACCGGTAACGGGAAAAGTTACTTCCCACCAATTACTAGCATTGTTCCATACTACTGATGTTGGAATAAATGTGTGAGCATCACCAGGATAATTAGCCGGATCTGAAGTCCCGGAGAAGGTGCCATGAAATTGCGTAATACGGACATATCCATTATCTACACCACCCGTTGGTAATAAATGAAAAGGTAATTGTGGATTAGCTTGTAAATAGGCATTGAAATGGTCAAAGTCAAGTTGGGTGAAATAAATTGTTACTGTAGCTTCTGCAGTTGTTGGGTTAACTGCTGGTTCAATATCATAATGCCGTCTTACAAATGGATGGCCGCGCAAATTAGAAACTGTAGAATTAATTGTGACGGTTGTTTTGACATCTCCATTCAACTCAGTTGGTGGATTGCCTTTTGGTGTTAGTTCAACTAATTTATAAATCCCATCATTCACTTCAATAGGGGTATTTCCTGTTATATTTTGAGTTACCGTAGTGGTTACTATAGCTAACAGTTTACCTACAAGTTTTACCACCCATATATTAAATCCTGTAACATTTGTTTTATCTACATCTCCATCACTCGATGCTGAGCGTCCTGCAAGTATTAACCCGTTATCTGTCGTAAGGTCAGATGCCTCAGATTCATCTACGTTTGTTCCTCCAAAGCTCTTAGTTAGTTGCATGGTACCCGTACTGTCTGTCTTCACTATCCAGTAGTCAGAATAACCATGGTTGTCACTTACATTACCATTTGTAGAATTGGAAAATCCTGAAATTATATAGCCTTTATCAGGTGTCTGGTGAATAGAAGTAGCATGTTCCTGTCCAGTTCCTCCGAAGCACTTTTTCCATTCAACGGAGTCTCCGGCATTATTCAATTTTACTACCCAGTAATCTTCGTTTCCATGCAACCCAATAACATCTCCATCATTAGAACTGGAAAAGCCGGTTACTACGTAACCCCCATCAAAAGTTTGCTTAATTGCAGTGGCAACATCCCTACCACTTCCGCCGAGAGCCTTTTCCCATTGCACTGTTCCAAGGCTTCCCAATTTTACAATCCAGAAGTCTTCTGAACCATTATTTACGCTTACATCACCATCAGCTGATGTTGCTGAACCAGCCACAATGTAGCCCCCATCTGCTGTTTGAATAACTGCGTTACCAGCCTCCGCTAAATTTCCACCCAGGCATTTCTGCCAGGTAATACTGCCACTGCTGTTTAGCTTAACAATCCATGCATCCGTGTTAAAAAAAGCACCACCCGGAAAACCGTGATTGTTAGAGACATCACCATTATTTGAGCTACTGGTGCCAACAACGATATAACCTCCGTCTGAAGTTTGCTTCACAGAATTTGCCTTATCTCCGGAAGAGCCTCCAAGGCTTTTCTGCCATTGCAGATCTCCGGTATTACTTAACTTGGCAATCCAATAGTCATTACCTCCGTGAGTACCGGTAACCTGCCCTTCATTACAACTAAAAGTATATCCAGCAACTATATAACCGCCATCAAGTGTCTGTTCAATTGACTTTGCCTCCTGTCCACATGAATTGCCCAGGCACTTGGTCCATTCCTTATCCCCGGTGCTGTTTATTTTAACTACCCAAAAATCGACATAGCCCTTAAAGCCTGTTACGTCACCATCGTTAGAATAAGTTGAGCCGGCAATAATATATCCTCCATCTTTTGTTTGTTTAATAGCATAGCCGTACTCGCCCATCGTACCTCCATAAACTTTTTGCCAGTCAATACTGTTTTGACCGTTAACGAGATGTGATATTGTTAATAAGAAACATGCAATTAGAAAGAAAACTTTTTGCATAGAAGAAATTTTTTGTTTGTCTTTAAATGTTTGTAGCCAAAGAAGGAGAAGGTTCTTATTGCTCATGAATGTCTGCGCTTACCTGAATAGTTTCTGTTTCAAGAACTCTCTTTGCCGTTACCTTAGGCAGTTTTATTGAAATCTTTCCATTAAAGTTCACAGTTATCGTAGCCTTAATGTTATCACTACCTATGCAATTATAGCCTATAGTATTTGTGAGATGTACCTGGTCTACAAATATTCTTACTTCGTCGGGCGTTTGCGGCTCATCTACCACCTTATACAGTTTCTCGATTGTGCCGGTAGCAGGAAAAGAGGTGCTATTTAAAAAGAAAAATTTTATAGTGGCGCTATCATTGCCTGATCGACTCGCTTCGTGTAACACATTTTGAATGATATAGTAATTAGTTACAGGATAAGCATTTGAGTTTAAAGTGAAGATACTGGGCCTGGGCTTACTTTCTTACTTGTCTTCTTTATTCTTATAATCCTGATCTATAAATAAATTTTTTCTTAAGTGGTGACAAAGTACTTTAACGGCGGTACAACAAATAGTAAAAAAACGACAAATTTCCTATGCCTCCACCCGGTTGGTATAACTCATTTTGTTCAAGTGTGATTCTTTCTGAACTATGGTTGGCGTATAACCAGCAAACCTTTTAAAATCTTTAATCAGGTGCATTTGGTCATAGTAACCGCAGTTTGAGGCAATAGCGGTCCAATCCATTTTGTAGTTTTTGAACTTAAGTTCTAGGGCATGATTAAAGCGGGCAATATTGCAGAATAATTTAGGAGGGAGGCCAACCTTTTGAAGAAAATTACGTTCAAAAGTCCTGGTACTCATGTTAGCATGATATGCAAGTTTATCAATATTTAAAATGCCTCCTTTTTTATGTATTTGATTAGAGATAACAGTTATAGCGTCTTTGTAGATAATGCTCTTTTGCCTATTTAAAAAACTCAAAAGATATTTATCGGCAAGAAAACACTTTTCCTGTAAGCTGGTCGCATAACAGAGTTGTTCATAAAATATCTTAACTCCCGAATCGAAAATTTCTTCAGCAAAAACCATTTGATTATTTATTTCTGCTGGCAAAAGGTTGAATATTTTATTAATGCCAGTAGGTCTGAACATTATTTCAAAAAAGGTATAATGGCCGTTAAAAACCATATCACCGTTGTTATTTGTAAATAATCCAACAAGACCTCCAAAAGTATTTTCAAATGATTGAGCTAACTCTCCATCAATAAAACGGTTAGGGGTAGACTTAAAGCTAAAAGTCATGGCTATTTCATGTTTAGCATTTGTAGGCCGGATAAAATCCAGACCTTTGGTGTCAAATTCAATGTAAGAATAGCAACGAATAAATTGTGCTAATGTAGGTGAAGGAGCGATCTCAGTGGTAGTAACCATAAACCTGATTTATATGATATAGGTCTTTATTTAAATTCTCTAATAAATTACTTTACTATCAGAAGAGTATCGTAAAAAAACCATTTTGTTATCTTAATAATCACCGTCTCCAGGCTTTATTGCTTACAAAGCACTCAATCTACATTTTCTATTTTCTTTTATTGATTTTAGGCGATATAGAGGGCAGTAATGATGTCAGTGTTCTTACAATAAAAATATAATTCATTTGTTTAATATGCAAGCTGAAGCTTTTTATATTATGCAAAGATTCTCGCCTTTATTCTTCTGATAAAATAAGCTTGTGGACGAGGTGAAAATATGAGGTGCATAAATTGTAAGCTCTTAACATCTTAACTGGAATATGTTCTACAACCTCGTCTTTCATCTTTTGATTAAATAACCAAGGCAAGCAAATTTAAAATTATGTGCTGGGACTAAATTGGAAGAACGGAAACTTCAACATTACTTAGAAAAAAGCTGTTGAACTTTAAAAAAGTGAAGTAGTGATTTTGGAGTATGGAGGTATTATATACTTACAGTGATGCTAATCTCTTCAAAAAGGCGTCTTTTCTACGGCTTGATACTTCGACCTCAGAATCGTCTGTCATAGATACATAACCGCCTTTGCCTTTGTTATAGCTTTTTATATAAGCCAGGTTAATGAGGTGAGAATTGTGAACTCTGTAAAAGTTGTAGTCAGCCAGTAATTCTTCAAACTCTTTTAGGGTTTTGGCTACTGTTAGTTTTTGGTGTTCTTTTAAAAAGATAGTGGTATAATTAACATCGGATTCGCAACGTATGATATTATTAACAGGCAGAAAACTTAGGCCAGTGATAGTAGGAACTGTTATTTTCTTTATGCTGCCATTAGTGTCTTTAATATTGTTTAAAAGCACATCCAGCTTGCCGGATAATTCATTTTTTGAAATTCTATCCTTACACTTTTCAACTGCTTGCTCCAGATCATTTTTATCGATAGGTTTTAATAGGTAATCTATTGCACTAAACTTAAATGCCTGGATGGCATACTTGTCAAAAGCTGTGGTGAATATTACTTCAAAATTTTTTTCTTTCAGTTGGTTTAATAAATCAAAGCCTGTTTTTTCATGTATCTGTACATCTAAAAAAACAATATCAGGCTGAAATTTTTTTAATGCTTGTAATCCATCTTCTACAGTATTGCAGCGCGCCACGACAATTGTAGTTGAAAAGGCAGAATCAGCAAGCAGATTGGTTAGTCTGTCAATGCAATGTTGCTCATCATCAACTATAATTGCTTTAAGCATATCATACATTTACTTCAAACGGCAATCTCAATTCCACTCTCATGCCCTCTGCAAGATCTTTCAACTCAATGGCTGCAGTTGAATTCTTTATCTTATTAATGATATCAATCCGGGCTTTCGTTATTTTCATTCCTAAAGATTTATTTGTAGTGACAGAATTAGTCGTTTGATTTCTACCTAAACCGTCATCTTCTACTACACAGTTCAGCATCTCATCCTGCCTTTTAATTTTAATTAGAATTTTTCCCATACCAGTTTTTTGTGAAAGCCCATGCCAAATGCTGTTCTCCACAAATGGCTGAAGGATTAGCGGAGGAATCAGGGTGTTTTCCTGGTCTATGTTTTCCGCAACATGTATCTCATAAGTAAACTTATTATTTAAGCGCAACGCTTCTAACTGCATATACAGTTCCAGTCCTTTTAAATCATCATACAGACTTACTTCCTTTTTTTCAGAGTTTTCAAGAATGATGCGCATTACTTTCGCAAACTTGGCTAAATAATTATCGGCTGCTACCATATTGTTTTTTAAAATATAATCACTTATCGAATCTCAGAATGGTAATTATTATAAGGCGCTTCAATACCATAACCAATCCCTTAGTATCCTTCAAGATCTACATGAAACCGGAAGAATATCGAGCTCTTTAAACAGCATCGGAGTTAATT
>Ga0181463_1000192_pt1 | contig 15264 bp, 11 predicted proteins | sample InSIn1gowninarea_FD_119071 | JGI IMG/M metagenome (GOLD analysis project Ga0181463, IMG submission 119071) | Clean room microbial communities from NASA Spacecraft Assembly Facility at Jet Propulsion Laboratory, Pasadena, California, USA -... ... | reverse complement strand
CGGCTGGAATCAGTTATATACTGTTGGTGGCAATGCCTCTGTTTCCCAGGTTCCGCCGTCCAATTATATAATTGCCTGGTCGGTACATACCGGCACGCCCAATGCTACCACCTCTATGCACAGTAAGGTGAAAGTAAGTACCTCTCAATTGAGTGGTTATGCTGACTATGGTTCGGTTATGCCAGACTACGCACTGCAGCCTGACACCCGTTATTATTTCATTTTGAAAAGGCCTGCAAGTCCTACGCCTGACCTGCCATGCTATACTGCCATATATACGGCCAGAAATAAGTTCTTAGGCAACAGGCCTGTAACACCCGGAAGGGATTTTTTCACGTCAGGCAACAGCTCGACATTGACCTATAGTTACGAAAGCCAATCTGCTGCACAATTTGTTTGCACGCCGCTTAAACAATGGTGAGGTGCAATGAAGAGTGCCACCGGAGTTGGCTTTAGTAAATATGAAACATGGACTATAGTTATAGGATATCATCTCGTTTCATAGCACGATAGGAAATGGAACTACAGCAATAATTGGGGTTAATAAATAACTTCAGGCCTCAGGTTTGGAATAAGTGTTTCTTCATCGTCTAGTGATCTGCGTTCCGTTATACGTTCATAACTTTTGAAGGCGTTATAAGATATTCCCATCATATAACTTCCTCTGCAACTGTTATTATCTTTCGTAAAAATATCGGATGAAACTATTTTTACTATTAGTTATTGCTTTTTGTAGCAGTGTGGCAAGTAAAGCCCAGGATTGTTCAACTGCTTACATGCAAGGTTACCGTCACGACACGACAGTGACGGTAGATGAAGCAAGAAGGGTTATTCTAACTTCGTTTGCTGCCATCACCACTTGCCAGGAAAAGTTGAAACTTCGTAGCGGCAGCATGTATGGCTATACTATCGATGGCGACATTGTAATGGCTGAAAATTTCAATTCACCGTTAGACAATGATACCAAGCTAAGACTAATCGGTAGACTAAAACCAGGCATGAAACTTATGCTAAAGGAAATGCGCTATGGAGATGACAACAAGTTAGTTCCTGAAGTAGCACTAACCTTGATAAAAGGATCAAGCTATAGTTTTTCCTCAAAATAAATAGGACTAATGCTATATCTGTATTAGCTAACACTCCACATAACATTGCTGCTAACGCAAGTGCATTAATGAGGGCTATATCAGCCCTTATTAATGCACTTCAGCAAATAGATCTATTGTTTCAATTATTTCCCAGCTGCCTTCCGTAATTTCTCCTTCAAGTTCACCTGCTTCCCAACCACAGTAGCCGACGAAGATCTTTGCACCTTTAGCAGTGATAGTATTATCAATAATTCCCTTTATAACCTGTTCAAAACTTCCACCAAAACAGAGGTCTTGTTTTATGGTATCGCTGCCGCTAATTACTTCTTGGCATCGATGAATGAAGTAGAGGTGTTCCTGGTCAACCGGTCCGCCTTCGTATAAAGGAAAGGGTCGCCCATCTTTATATTCCTGCAGGTCATTGAGTCTTCGCGGAAAACTTCTATTGATTATAAACCCTACTGCTCCGGCAGCATTATATTCAGTTATAAGAATAATTGCTCCTTCAAAATAAGTATCGCTTAGTGCCTCGGTGCTTTTAATAACTAATCCGGTATGTAGCTCCATTAGTTTCAACTTTGAAGCAAAACTACCCGATCACCATGTACATCTAACATTGATATTTAAAATTACCCCTGGTATTTAATTCACTTCGTAACTTAATCCAATACTCTTTACTAATTTCACAAAAACCATTACTGTATGGATAAAGCATTGAAAGTTTACAAGGTTAAGGTAAACGATTATGAATTTGAATTCACCAACAAGCAGGTAGATGGTGTTAACATTATTCAAAGATCTGCCAATCATTTTCACTTACTTCATAACCATCTTTCTACAAAAGGCACTTTGATCAGACAGGATGCATCCGGCAAGAAGCAATGGATAGAAATAGACGGCGAAACGTTGGCCGTAGAGATCAAAGATGAGCTTGATCAGATGCTTGACAAAATGGGCTTCAGTGCGCAGGCAGCTAAACAAATAAAAGAGATCAAGGCTCCAATGCCGGGTCTAGTTTTAGAAATAAATGTATCAGAAGGTCAGTCGGTTACAATAGGTGAAAAACTGTTGATCTTAGTTGCCATGAAGATGGAAAATAGTCTTACCATTCCTGTTGATGCTGTCATAAAAAAGATAAATGTAAAACCAGGGCAACCAGTTGAGAAGGGGCAGGTCTTGCTGGAGTTGGAATAGGTCGTTGTTGATGTTAGTTGACAATGACAGTTGTTAGATGAAACTTGATCGTGTGTCATATAAAGAAAAGGTAAACAAGAAACGAACAACGAGAAACAAGTATCGAGAAACGAACAAACAAGAAACGAACAAACAAGAAACGAAGAACGAGAAACGAAGAACGAGAAACGAAGAACGAGAAACGAAGAACGAGAAACTAGAAACAATTACCTAATCTAAAGTTTCAAATGAAAAAAATATTAGTCGCTAACCGGGGGGAAATTGCTTTAAGAATAATGCGGACGATCAGGCAGATGGGCATCAGATCAGTGGCTGTTTATTCCGAAGCTGATAGAAATGCCCCACATGTAATGTTTGCTGATGAAGCTGTTTGTTTAGGACCTGCGCCTTCATCAGAGTCTTACCTTAACGGAGCTAAGATCATTGCAGCTTGCGTGGAGTTAGGGGTCGATGGTGTTCATCCCGGCTATGGTTTCTTAAGTGAAAATGCAGACTTTGCACAACAGGTACTTGATGCCGGTATTATTTTCATTGGTCCGGGTCCGTCTGCTATGCGTATCATGGGATCAAAGCTGGCAGCTAAGGAATGTGTTAAGGGATACAATATACCGATGGTGCCTGGTATTGATAAAGCAATCGATGATGTGGCGGCAGCCAAAGAGATAGCATCAAAGATTGGCTATCCTATTTTAATTAAAGCTTCTGCAGGTGGTGGTGGAAAAGGTATGCGGGTAGTTGAGCAGGAAGCTGATCTTGAAGAACAAATGCAACGTGCTATCAGTGAAGCATTGGCAGCTTTTGGAGACGGTGCCGTCTTTATAGAAAAATATGTTTCATCACCAAGGCATATTGAGATACAGGTGTTAGGTGATAACTATGGCAATATCGTGCACCTGTTCGAACGGGAGTGTAGCATACAACGGCGTCATCAAAAAGTAGTGGAAGAATCACCATCAGCAATACTTTCTCCCGAGATCAGGAAGAGGATGGGAGAGGCTGCCGTGATGGTGGCAAGGTCATGTAACTATACGAGTACCGGTACTGTCGAATTCCTGATGGATGATCAATTGAATTTTTATTTTCTGGAGATGAATACAAGGCTACAGGTAGAACACCCGGTAACAGAAATGATCACCGGAATAGACCTTGTTGAGGAGCAGATAAAAATAGCACGGGGTGAACGATTGTCCTTTACACAGGAAGACCTGGCTATAAAAGGTCACGCAGTTGAGTTAAGAGTATATGCAGAAGATCCCCTCAATAATTTTCTTCCGTCCATTGGTACGTTAACGACTTATACCAAACCTGTGGGCGAAGGTATAAGAGTAGATGATGGTTATGAACAAGGAATGGACATCCCAATCTATTATGATCCAATGATCGCTAAGCTTGTAGCCTATGGAAAGGATAGAACAGAAGCCATTCAAAAGATGAAAGAAGCAATTAAAGAATACAAGATAGAAGGACTTTCTACCACATTACCTTTTGGTCGTTTTGTATTTGAACACGACGCATTTATTTCAGGTCATTTTGACACCAATTTTGTCAAGAATTATTATACACCTGAATTGATTAAGGAGCAGCAAAAAAATAAGGCTGAAGCAGCTGCATTGATTGCTTTAAGAAATTGGTTAGCCCAACAAAAAATAACACGACCGGTTGAAGGAAGTGCAACAAATTGGAAAAGGAGAGTGGTGTGAGGGTTTAATGGTTGAATGGTTAAATAGTTATGGGAGTTATGTTCTTCATTGATAGTTTTGGATGTTCATTTTTCTCCTCTTACCCGCTTAAAAAAATTTATATAAAGAATGAAATCTAAGGCAGACATACTAAGAGAAAAGGTTGAGGCTGGAAAGCTTGGTGGAGGTATAAAGCGTATAGAAGCACAGCATAAGAAAGGTAAGCTTACTGCAAGAGAACGAGTCACCCTGTTAATGGATCCAGGTTCGTTTGAAGAGATTGGAGCGCTGGTGGTTCACCGCACCAAAGACTTCGGAATGGAGAAAGAGCAATACTATGGCGACGGCGTCATCACCGGTTATGGCACTATCAATGGAAGGCTGGTGTATGTTTTCGCGCAAGACTTTACAGTGTTTGGGGGAGCCTTGTCAGAAACACATGCAGAGAAGATCTGCAAAGTCATGGATATGGCTATGAAGAATGGTGCGCCTATGATCGGCCTGAACGATTCTGGCGGTGCCAGGATACAGGAGGGTGTTCGCTCTTTGGGAGGATATGCCGATATATTCTACCGCAATGTACAGTCGTCTGGAGTTATACCTCAGATCTCTGCCATCATGGGTCCGTGTGCTGGCGGCGCTGTTTATTCTCCGGCTATGACTGATTTTACTATTATGGTAGAACATACCAGTTATATGTTTGTAACAGGTCCGAACGTAGTAAAAACGGTCACGAATGAGTCGGTTACTTCAGAAGAACTTGGAGGCGCTTCCACTCACTCAACCAAATCTGGTGTTACTCACCTCACAGCTATCAACGATAAAGAATGTATAGAACAGGTAAAGGTGTTGCTTAGTTACATGCCGCAAAATTGTGAAGATGTACCTGCAAAACAACCATACACAGCAACTGATGAGACAAGAGATGTATTAGAATCAATCTTGCCTGACAGCACCAATCAACCTTATGATATAAGAGCTGTTATTGATGGTATTTGTGATAGCGAGAGCTTCTTTGAAATTCATAAAAATTATGCTGATAACCTGGTAGTAGGATTTGCAAGGCTGGCCGGAAGAAGCATCGGCATAGTAGCAAATCAACCGATGAGCCTGGCCGGTGTACTTGATATTGATAGCTCAAAAAAAGGAGCACGTTTTACCAGGTTTTGCGATTGCTTTAATATACCGCTGCTGGTGTTGGTAGATGTGCCTGGCTTTTTGCCGGGTACTGACCAGGAATGGCATGGTATTATAACCAATGGGGCAAAGCTATTGTATGCACTCAGTGAGGCAACGGTACCAAGGGTCACTGTTATTACCAGGAAAGCTTATGGAGGGGCTTATGATGTGATGAATTCTAAACACATAGGTGCTGATCTCAATTTCGCATGGCCTACCGCAGAGATAGCCGTTATGGGAGCTAAAGGTGCAAGTGAAATTATATTCAAGAAGGAAATAGCTGAAGCGAATGATCCTGCTAAAAAATTGTTGGAGAAAGAAGCGGAATATGCGGAGAAGTTTGCAACTCCATACCTGGCTGCAGAACGTGGATTTATTGATGAAGTGATCGAGCCAAAAGATACAAGAAAGAAATTGATCAAAGCATTTGCAATGCTGGAGAATAAGGTCGTTAAAAGACCAAGGAAGAAGCATGGGAACATTCCGCTGTAGTCATTGTTAATGGTAAAGTAGGAGAGAAAAAATTGCACAAGAATGATCGTTAATTATAAGGAGACGGGGTGGGAAATCATAACACAAAGAGCACATGGACTGGTTGCTGCACAGGTTGCTATACATTGGCAGATCGTTGATCAACCATCAAGATGGACGGAAACACTGTTAGTAATTGGAGAACACGATGACGCAGAGGTAGAATTGGATGGGGAAGATCTCATCACCATGACCGGTGGTCCTATCAATTTCCAAATGAAGAAATTTGATAGAGAACATTGCGAACGGATGGCTATGCTTAGCATTTCGAAAAGCAGGTACATAGCTTTGCTAACGTCAATGCATATGGTGTTTCTGCACCAAAAGGAAGAAAGTGAAAACAAGGAGGTGCGTGAGTTTTTAACAGTGCAACGAGAGAAGCAGGCATCGTGGAAGAAGCAATTAGGCATCGATGATAAAGAAGCAAAGAGGATTTATAGCTTTCTCGAATGGTGCGATGCCTTTTCTTTACTTATCTGCCAACGGCAGTTACAACCCGAAAAGAGAGCTGTTGAAATCAGCACAGGCCCCGATGGCGTTATCTATCACTTAACCGAACTTGAAGAAGGTGTTCTAACCGTAGAGCCGTGGCCTTTTGACAAAGAAAATTTTGATATATTTTTTGAATCGAGGGAGATCAGTCAATTGAAGTTTGAAAGCTCTGCCGAATTCAGGCAGGCCTTTGTAAATGCAGAAGTGAAAGAAAATAGGTTTGAAATAATGAGGACAAAAACAAAAGTATCAAAGCCCAAAAAAGTTTAAGTCGACAGTGAACATGTAAAATGATTTATTTCTGCTCTTATGTTTCCTTTTGACTCATTTGTAAAACCTGATTTTAAAATTATCTTTAATGCATGAAAGCATTTACTATAATCATTATTGTATCTACACTGCTTCATGTTTCGCTTTCTTCCTTTGCTCAACAAAAGATCTCTAATCAATCGAAGCTACCAGCGCAGCTGGCTAAGAAAGCATTTTATGGAATTCGTTTGTTTACAGAAAACGATTACTTGTCCTTCTTTTCCCCCAATACTGACGATAACTATACAGGTGGAGTCAAAGTGGAATTTCTTACAAACAACTTCCGGTTTTTAAGGTTGGGTAAATTGTTTAAGACTAATAAATGGGATATTGTTTCACAGACTATCGGTTATGGAGTTACTGTCTTTACTCCCAATGACATTGCCAATGATAAGATTGTCAGAAATGACAGGCCCTATGCCAGTTACGAATTTTTAAACATTGGTTCTTACTTCATAGATACTATTTCAAATAAAAACATAGTCGGGTATGAATTGCTGATTGGTTCAATAGGGTCGCAACGAGGAAGAAATCTTCAAACAACCATTCACAAAAATCATTTTTTAGGTACTCAGCGTCCAGTCCCCATGGGGTGGGATTACCAGGTAGCAAATGGAGGATCTTTAGCAATTATATAATTGGACGGCGGAACCTGGGAAACAGAGGCATTGCCACCAACAGTATATAACTGATTCCAGCCGTTATACATAGAGAGGTTCATAAAGCTGTCGTTCGCTGCATATTTTGCTGCTCCACCAACTTTTACCAACAAACTATTGTATTCTGTTTCAGTTACCAAAATCCAGCTATTATCTGCAGCAGTATCATAAGCGGTTACACTGGTGCTTAATGATGCACGCAGCTTATCTTCATTACCCGAGTTGAAGGTTGTCCACTTATTACCTATCCACCAGTACAGGCCGGGACCTGAAAAGCCGTTGTTAAATACGTTTCCCACGTTAAAAACGACCGCACCTGCTACAGGAGATCCTGACACTCCCCACGTTGCTGCAGATGTAAAAACAGCGTGACTAAAATCGACCTGCGGAGGAAGAAATGTTTTCCAGGTTGACGGAGAAGTTGCCAGGTTATTGCTAAGTTCTAATACAGCAGCAGGATCAACGATCGTAGATGAACCGTTGCCTATCTTAACTTGTGAAGTTCCAAAAAGCGCAATGCATACAAAAGCTAACATTAGTAATGATCGTATCATGGCAGTAGTTTGCAGAATGAAGGAGTCAAACAAGATAAACATTAATATTTACGAATAAAAGAGCCCGTCGCTAAAAAAAGGCAGCAAGACTGAGATCTAGCCGTGTTTTTTTCCGGCAAGTATTAGGGCTCTTCTTCAATAGAATTTATCATTCCTTCTCCCAACCCTCTTCCGTATTTGCAAAGATCTACTGTATTGTTCGGATAGGTTCATATTTTGCTTCCTTGCTTTACACACTTTACCTTACTTAATGAAACTTTGAAAAAGGATTTATCTTAGATTTACTCAACCCTTTTCAACCGCTGCCATGAAAAAATCCCTGCTTAATGTTTGTGCTTTAGTATCAACAATCCTGTTTTCTCAACCTTCTTATTCTCAACAGCCAATACTAGGCTGGGCAGGACATTTTTCTGGACTAGCGGACGATTAGGTGAATGCAATCGCAGTAGGAGCTTCAGGTAGTGTTTATACGACGGGTTACTATAGTAATCCTGCCGATTTCGACCCTGGACCCGGCACCTATAATATTCCTGCGACCGGCATGAATGATGTGTTTATAAGCAAGGTTGATGCTGCCGGACAATTTGTTTGGGTAAAGCATTTTGGTGTCCAGATTTTAAACAGAGGCAATGCTATAGCAGTTGACGCAGCTGAGAACATTTATACAGTTGGTTATGTAGATGGCACTACCGATTTTGATCCCGGACCAGATGTATTTACCCTGCCAGGCCCCGGTATGTTCATTCTTAAATTAGACAGTTCCGGAAATTTCATCTGGGCCAAAAGGTGCAACGGCTCTGTTCAGGCAGTCGCTATGACTTTAGATGCACAAGCCAACATTTATGTAACGGGACAATTTTTAAACGCTGCAGATTTTGATCCCGGCCCAGCAACCTATAACCTTACCTCGACCAGTTACTCCCAGGATTTCTTTATATGCAAACTTGACTCTGCAGGTAGTTTCGGTTGGGCTATTGGTGTGGGTGGTCCGGGGTATGACGACAAAGCGCTTGCAATTACTACTGATACAGCTGGCAATGTATATACAACAGGTTACTTTGTTGAAACGGCCGATTTCGATCCAGGTCCAGGCGTATTTAATCTTACTGCCACCACATTTAGAGACATGTTTATTTTGAAGGTTAACAGCTCAGGTCAATTTAGCTGGGCTAAAAGAGTAGACAATGCGGACGGAAATGCTATTGCTGTCGATAACGCTGGCAATGTATATTCGACAGGTATTTTTGTTGATTCAGGTGACTTCGACCCCGGACCTGCTGTTTACAATTTAACATCCACAGGCGACGCTGACTGCTACTTGCTAAAATTAGATGCCGGGGGCAACTTTGTTTGGGCGAAACGATTTGGTGGAAGTAATTATGACGAGTCCCTGTCACTTAAACTCGACCGCACTAACAATCTCTATCTTACCGGTTCATTTTCCGGAACTGCTGATCTTGATCCCGGTACTGCAACATATAATGTGACTTCACAATGGTATAGAGATATATTTTTAAGTAAAATAGATAGCTCTGGAAATCTAAATTGGGGAGTCGCTCTAAAAGGAGATGGGAGTGAAATAGGAACAGCGCTGGCTTTAGACTCAATCGGCAATGTTTATTCTACAGGTCAAATGGATGGCACTGTGGATTTTGATCCTAGTCCGGGCTTATATAATCTTTCCTCTGCCGGCGGTACAGACATCTATCTTTTAAAGTTAACTCTAGCTTCAACCCTACCAGTCTCGCTGGTAAATTTTAATGCAACCACTATTAACAATAATATGGTTGAATTGAAATGGCTGGTACAACAGGAACACAATATAAAACATTACATAATTGAAAGAAGTACAAATGGACGAGACTATATCGCGGTTAGAACGCTAGCTGCAGCCGGAAATCCTGCTTTACAACAAACATACTCCGCAATAGATGAACAACCATCAATTGCAACAAATTACTACCGGTTAAAAATAATAGATGATAACGGGTCAGGCACCTATAGCAAAGTTGCTAAAGTTGAAATTACTAAAGCAATTAAAACCGTGGTCGTATATCCTAACCCTGCCAAAATATTTATACATGCCATTTTTGATAACAATGTAGATGGAAACATACAGATAACGAACGAAACAGGCATTGTTGTGAAAAAACAAAGACTACAACTATTCAGGGGAGTTCCGTACTCAATAAATCTTGCAGGTCTTTCCCCCGGAAAATACTACCTCACTATGTCATCGCAGAATAAGAAGGAAATTGTAGAGTTTATAAAAATGCAGTAGGAGGCATCAAAGTTATCATGTAGTTTTCAAACCTAAATCCTTCGAGGCAGCTTTGGAACTCCTTTAATACCTCTTTTGTTTCTGCTGACGATTTTTTTTACGTTATAATAACTTAACGCTCTTAGTACCTCTTCTTAATCATTCCAATTTCTTGTAGAGGGCGCTAAAGCGACAACTTACTTCTAAAACTGAACTGGATGATGATATCGTGTTTTATTGAGACAAATAAAGACACTACAACTTATTCTTTTCAATAACCGAGTACTGGGAGTATAAAGGGAACAATTTAATACAATTAATCTTATTCGTCAGCAAGGAAAAGCCTTTAGGTTTTCCAGTTTGTCCATGGTGTTAATGAACAAAGAAGAGCGGTATAATCTCATCCTTATGTTGCAATGCAAGTGTCACGACTCATCCCCACAACTATTGATACCAGCTTTTCATGATTACAACCATAGCTTCAAAAAATGATATACAACTGAGAACGATTGTAGTACAGGAATCTAACCTAACTATTGCTCTTCGTCCGGCTGAGGCATGTCCCCTTTTTTGTCAAACTGTAATTCCTCCATAAAATCATTCATTTTATGTTCGATCTTTTTACAAACTTGCTAATTCGTATTCCTGGTTTTTAGCATAACTATTCTTATGCTCCCTGAGAATTAACAGCTTTTGTTGCATATCCTGTTTAAGATCCCGGAGAAATGCATGTGGAGTCATAATGGGCTTTTAACCGGTTGAATAGTTGCATTAAAATTGAGCTTGGAAAGACCGGAGTCATCCGTTACTTAACGGTAAAATAATTACAACCTGGCCATTGCAGGTTGTAATTATTTTTCATTGTTACCTTAGAGGACTAATTGTTTACGCTTATTTCGTTGTCAACACTACCCCACTGCCGATAACTAAATTGCCTCCTGCTGCTACTGTTGTTTTAGCGGCAGTTACATTAGCCGTTACCGTTACTGTGTGACCGCTTCGAATAGTGATAGATGTTGCATTGCCAGCAGGTGAAGCACAGGTGGCAGAGAACGTTGTATTGTTTTTTGAAACCTCCCAAATTGTAGGATCGTTCCAGCTACCTGAAGCAATGGTTCTATAATTATATCCTGCATCTGTTGTCGGTTTCATTACCACTAATGCTGTGTCTTTAAAGGTACAGGTGCCATTGGTCACTGTAGCTATATAGCTATAACTGCCTGCTGCACGTTTTACAAATACACTTGACCTGGCTGTACCTGTATAAGCAGTTTGTGCTGCTGCCTCGTTGTATAGGCCTGTGAGTGGTGCCCATGTTACTGGTACTGTGTTACTGCCAACAATAGAAACGTTATCTACAGCCCAGTAATAGCCGTCCGCTGCATCGTATTTAAAACGCACATAGACAGTTGACTTACCTACAAAGGCTGCCGGAAGTGTCGCAACCTCATGAGCAAACGAGTACGATGCACCTGTGGTACTGGTATAAGTCTTAAGGGTTGTCCAGTTTACGTTGTCAGTGGATACATCAACAGTTGCTGATGAAGAAGGATAATGGTCGTAGTAATGGTAGAAAGAAAAGGTAACAGTACTAAACCCAACAGTGCTGAATGATGGAGAAACCAGCTGGGTATGTGTAGCACCAAAAATACTATGTTCACTGCTCTTCGAAATATAAAAATAGGAACCATCATTGCTATTAAAGAATTCGTTGTTATAGAAATATCCACTTGGCATTAATTGCCAGTCTGCCTGAAAAGCATAGTCACCAGTAGAGGTATTAACATTAGTCCAGTCGACAGCACCTTCAAAATCCTGTGATAATATGACAGTACTGTTACCTGCACTTAAAGCCACTGTACTGCCTGCACATACGCTGCTTTGTGCTGGTGTTACAACAAAGGCAGCAGGAGTTTGATTCACTACCACTACTTTGCGTCCTGTGTCACTGGTACAACCGTTAACCGACTCGATCAGCTTATACGTTCCTCCTGCGGCAGACGTCGTATTAGCTATAGAAGGATTTTGAGAAGTTGAAACAAAGCCATTAGGACCCGTCCAGCTATAGGCTGCATTTGCAACGGAAGCAGTACTTAAGTTCAACGTATTGCCGGTACAAACAGGTGTATTTGCCGTAATTGTTGGGGTTACCGGGGTTGCAGTTACTGTAAACGAAGTGGTACCCGAGGTGCTGCAACCATTAGTAGCGGTCGCAGTAGCAGTATATACATAATTGCCAGCTGCCGGATTGAAATAAACAGTTGAAGTTGCGGTGCCTGTGTAGGCATGCTGATAAGTTGAATCAGTATATAAACGTGTGGTAGGTGTCCATGTTACAGTTCCCTGTTTTCTACCTTTAACTGCCACGTTATCTATTGCAAATAAGTAGGCAGGCTCGCCGGTGTGTTGAAAACGTAACCATACTTTTGCCTTATTCCCATAAGCAGCAGGAAGCGTAAAATTATCTGCGTCAATATAAGTGGCTGATGAATTAGCCGTGTACTGTTTTACCGTAGTCCAGGTAATACTATCTGTTGACATCTGCACATTTCCAACAGAATTTTGCACTAAAAATCTATAGTTATAAGACAGCTCTACTACTGGATAGCCAAGTGTGCTAAAGGAAGGAGAAATAAGCAAGGTGTTGATATCGCTTATTCCGCTACGCGTACCAGTGTTCGACAGGTAAAACGGGGTGCCATCAATATTGTTATAATCCATTTCGTTGGAACCGCTTGGTGTCAGTGTCCAGCGAACTACCTCATTGTCATCACCCGTTGTTGTATTAATTTTTTGGAGATAAGAAATAAAAATGAGTTGGCTATGCATTAGATTTAAACTACATCACAGTCAGCAAGAAAGCGAATGTTGAATTAGTTTTGAAAAATTAAGATCTGGAGTGAAACTTTATTGCCTTTAATTAAGCCATTTCGAATGCCCCGATACTCGTTATAATAGGATGGTTTGGTACTGCAACTTTAAATTGATCCGACATAGCTGGAATTTTGACTGTTGTGCTGCAGTAGTTAGACAGTCGAGTTTAAAAAAATAGAAGTAGACAATGGTAAATACCTGGTGTGTAATTTTATTAACTGAAGATTGAGTTGCCCGCTTATTCAAAGCAGTACCCGGGAGATTTAAACATATATTGTTGCCAGGAAAACGACATTTGCTTAAGCGTGTTAGTCGGGTACTTTCTTTTATAGTTGCTACAGGTCGATGTTCCATAATAGGATTCAAATTGCCCGAGCCCTTAAACACAGCAACGTCTTTTAATTCAAAAAGACTTGAGTAATAGAAAGAATTTTTATCGTAGTAGATGTATCACGTTTCCCAAGACTATTTGGGTTCGACAACTGCTGCAAAGAGTGCGCTGGCTTGTCTCTATAAAACTTTCCAGTTAAAATACCTAGCGGGGAAAAAGTGTGGCACAACTTTATTCCTTTATAAGATGAGCTTTAATTACGTGCTTATAAATACGGGAAACGCTTAGTAATGTCTAACCTTATTGCAATATTCGTAGCGTTTCGCTACACATTCTCACGCCCTGAAAATTATTTCAACCGAGTCGATCTGCTATTTTAACATCTTTCGTAAAACTTTTATATCTTTTCCATCTCTTTTGTTTACCATTTGTAATGAAGTGGGTTATATAATACTGGCAAAAAAATGTTTGTATAAAACAGCCCGGCTATCACCACCTTTAATTAACTTCAATATCCCCCGTTTTTTGCTGCCGCTTTGCCATTAATACTGCAAACGTAGCTTTTTGTAGCAGAGCTTTTTCCCTTTAGGGAAGAGGCACTGATTTGTTTCTGTTTATAATTTTTTATCCGCAATAAAGTAACCCATGACTAACTCTACTTTTCGTCGCTTCTTTCTCGTTGTTGCCATTGTAATCCTAAGCTTTTGCCAGACCATGGCGCAGCCTTACAATACGCTGTCGTTTGATGGTAATAATGACTTTGTCGCTATTAACAACACACTTGGAAATTTCGCAGGTGATTTTACCATAGAACTGCATCTAAAATTGGAAGGAGATGGTCCTATTATATCTAAGCAAGTTGATTGCCAGAATACCAATTATTTCTCGGTCAATTCAATATCTGGTACTGTGATATTTGACATTAATGACGGTGCATCAGGTTCGGCCAGCATATATAGTAACAATGTATTTGACAACAACTGGCACCAGCTTACTTTCACAAGACAATCAGGAGCAATTAATATCTACGAGGACGGAGTTGTTATCGGATCGGGCACAAGCAATGCGATCATTAACAATACGGGTGTATTTAAACTTGGTGCTAACCCATGCATTAGTTCAGACTACCCCGGTAGCATGGATGAAATAAGGATCTGGAACAGGGCTTTGTGTGTGGGTGAAATAAATCAATACAGGTTAAAGCAATTGTCTTACACCTCGGGCAACGGTCTGCTGGCTTACTACCGGTTTAACCAGGGAACAGCAGGTGGTGCAAATGCAACGGTCACTACCCTCACAGACCTTACCGGTAACGGAAACAACGGAACGCTTAATAATTTTGCATTGAGCGGTGCTACTTCTAACTGGGTAGCAGGCACTATAAATACTACTGCCACAACCTTTACAAGGCCTACTGTATCGGCGTCAAGTAACACGCCTGTTTGTAAAAATACACAAATAAAATTGACAGCTTCAGGAACAGCCGGATCAACTTATAACTGGACAGGCCCAAACAACTTTATTTCTTCTACACAAAACCCGTCTGTAACTGCAGTTGATGCTGCTGCCGGTACTTATAAGGTGACAGCGACCATTAGCGGATGTACCAGCAGTGCAGACAGTGCGAAGGTAGTGATCTATCAACCTGCTGCTACCCACACAGCAGGCAGCAATTCTCCTGTTTGCTCCGGTACTAATCTCACCTTGACTGCCTCTACAGTTGCAGGGGCTACCTATAAATGGACCGGTCCAAATGGATATTTTTATCTGCAACAAAACCCTGTCATCAATAATGTCACTCCTGCTGCCGCAGGGGTGTATAGTGTAAGTGCTACAGTGAACGGTTGTGAGTCAACACCTGCAACTACCACTGTAGTTATTAAAAGTTCACCGAGTGCTGTTACGGTTACCCCTTCGGGTAAAATTTGTACGCCTGCCCGGCCGGTGCAGCTACAGGCTAATGGCGGGGGTGTTGATGCTGCTTTCAATCTTCTTACGGAAAACTTTAATGCAGCTACCAACAACTGGACAGTAATTAATACAACAACGGGTGATGACAATGAGGTAGTTCGCTGGACACTGACACCAAGCGGTTCCAACGAAATGGATTATAA
>Ga0181463_1000188_pt1 | contig 15323 bp, 12 predicted proteins | sample InSIn1gowninarea_FD_119071 | JGI IMG/M metagenome (GOLD analysis project Ga0181463, IMG submission 119071) | Clean room microbial communities from NASA Spacecraft Assembly Facility at Jet Propulsion Laboratory, Pasadena, California, USA -... ... | reverse complement strand
TTATTAGCCGGCGGTGCAGGTATCTGGAGTGCATTGCCTGCTTCTATACAAAAAGCAATGGCAATCAATCCCCCTGAGGGCAGTACTTATCTCGATGCTGAACATATTGTTTTCCTGATGCAGGAAAACCGTTCGTTCGATCATACATATGGCTCCTTACAGGGCGTGCGTGGCTTTAATGATACACGTGCCATTTCATTGCCCAACAACAATAAAGTATGGCTGCAGACCAATGCTGCCGGGCAAACCTATGTCCCCTTCAGGCTGGATATTAAAAACACCAAAGCTACGTGGATGCATTCGCTGCCGCACTCGTGGACTAACCAGGTAGATGCGCGTAACAAAGGCAAATACGACCAGTGGCTAAACGTAAAGCAGTCGGGGGATGAAGCGTATAAAGATATGCCGCTCACAATGGGCTTTTATAATCGCGAAGACATACCTTTTTATTATGCTTTGGCAGATGCTTTCACAGTGTGCGACCAAAACTTTTGCTCATCACTTACCGGCACCACACCCAACCGGCTCTACTTCTGGAGCGGTACTATAAGAGCAGAACAGCACGAAAACTCTAAAGCCAATGTGTGGAATGAGGATGCTGACTACGAAACAAATGTAAGCTGGAAAACTTACCCGGAACGATTGGAGGAAAATGGTATATCGTGGAAAGTATATCAAAATGCTATCGGCGTGGAAGGAGGTTTTACCGGTGGAGAAGATGAGTGGATGTCAAACTTCGGAGATAACCCTTTAGAATACTTTACACAATACAATGTAAAGCTCTCGCAACGGTATATCAATTATCTTCAAAAGGCATTGGTGAACTTGCCGGTGCAAATAAAAGAACTGGAAAACAAGCTGCATGCCTCTTCTGCAAAGAATGAAGAAACACAAGCACTAAAGAAAAGATTGGAAGAAAAGAAAGCAACTTATGCTAAAGTGCAGGCAGATGCAGCTATCTATACTCAGGAAAAATATAACCAGCTTTCACCGCACGAAAAGAACATTCACGAAAAAGCCTTTGCAAACAACAGCAAAGATCCCCATTTTTATCAGTTAACCAGTCTGCAATACAGTGATAACGGTGAGGATCGTGAAGTAACAATACCAAAAGGCGATGTGCTGTACCAACTTAGAGAAGATGTAAACACCGGAAAGTTGCCAACTGTATCGTGGATAGTTGCTCCGGAAACATTTTCTGATCATCCAAGTTCGGCCTGGTATGGCGCATGGTATGTATCGGAGGTATTAGACATTCTAACTAAGAATCCGGAAGTGTGGAAGAAAACCATTTTTATTCTTACCTACGATGAAAATGATGGCTACTTCGACCATGTGCCGCCATTTGTTGCTCCTGATCCTAATGATGTTACGACCGGTAAAACGTCTCCTGGTATTGATGCGCGGACAGAATACGTGAGTGTGGAGCAGGAACGGCGCCGCACAAACATGGACGAGCAGTATATGCGCGAAAGTTCTATAGGTTTGGGCTATCGTGTACCACTGGTAGTGGCATCGCCATGGAGCCGTGGCGGTTGGGTTAATTCGCAGGTATTTGACCACACCTCATCGCTGCAGTTTTTAGAAGATTTCCTGTCCAAGAAATGGGGTAAGCACATTATTGAGACAAACATAAGTACCTGGCGTCGTGCAGTATGTGGCAACCTTACCTCCGTATTTCGTACATACAACGGCGAAGCAATTCCCAAGCCCGGCGCAGTGCAAAAAGATACCTTTATAGAAAGTATTCACCAGGCACAATTCAGGCAATTACCAACCGACTATAAACCTTTAAGTAATGAAGAGATAAGGCAGCTTAATCAACAACCTTATAATTCTTCGCTGATGCCGCGCCAGGAGAAAGGTACAAGGCCTGCCTGCGCTTTACCTTATGAGTTGTATGCAAATGGAAAATTAAGTGCAGATAAAAAGACTTTTGATATTGTATTTGAGGCAGGTAATGCATTGTTTGGAAAACAAGCTGCCGGGGCTCCGTTCAGCGTATATGCCCGGAATTTATATGGGAACGAAAAACTAAGAGCCTGGTCTTACGCCACAGCAGCGGGCGAAAAAGTAAGTGATGGCTGGCCATTGGCACATTTTGAAAGCGGTCAGTACTATTTACACGTATATGGACCAAATGGGTTTTACAGAATGTTTAAAGGCGACGAAAATGATCCATTGCTCCAAATTGCATTGTCTTATGATACAGGGAATGTACACTTAGAGTTTACTGCTGCATCGCCTTATATCATTGAGATATCAGACAATAGTTACGGCACCGGGAATAAAACGGTAACACTTAAAGGCAGTAACGTAAAAGAGACGGTATTGATAGGCACAGATAAAAGCTTTGGCTGGTATGATATAAGTGTAAAAATACAAGGTAATAAAGCGTATGAACAGCGCTTTGCAGGTCGCGTGGAAACAGGTAAGCCTACCCGAAGCGATCCGGCAATGGGGATTGTGAAAGCTTAAGAGTTGACTGATGACATATGTTAACATGTAAGGCAAATGAATAGGATCTCTGAGTTGCACCATTCCTGTGCCGGTAAACGTGCACCATATAGAGAGACCTTTATGAGCCTGCCTGTTTGAATTTGGTATTATTTCCTAGCCTGGATATGGTAGTGGTAAGCCGCTTTATATTATTTCTCAATGATAATATCGTATTTGTCCAGAAGACCGGTAACTCCAGGGATCGAAAACTTTGCCTTTTTGATCCGGTTGTTTTCAGGATCGATGGAATAATTATAAGAAGTCCTAAAGTCTGCTTTTTCAAGTACAGTGTTATCAAAAACAGATTTCGCCAGATCGCAATTATCAAATACAGCATTTGTAAGGTCGCACTCTGTAAAATCAACATCCTGTAATTGCGAATTTCCGAAGGTGGTCTTTTTAATTTTTGTCTTGTAAAACGAAGAGTGGTTAAGCTGGCAGTTGTTAAATGAAAAGGAGAGTCCAAATTCGTTGCAAGTGTCAAATGCAAGTCCCAACATTTTGCAATCTTTAAATGAAATGTCCCGGAATATGGTTTTATGCAGTTTTACCAGGCTCAGATTGCAGCCATTGAACTCACAATCTATAAAACTGAATCCGGAAAGATCACTGTCGGCAAAGTTGCAGTTGTTGAAAATACAAGTTTCATATACGCCCTTTATTAAAGGATGTTGAGTGAAGTCTATTTTGCCAAAAGTTTTATCTTGTATGTAAGTTTCCTGCATTTATTTGTACTGTGGTTTTTGGGTGTACTGTTTCATCTCGCTTGCCGCAAATTTGAGAGTATTGGCATTGATAACTAAAACATTGTTGGTTACTGTTTCAAATGCTAGTTAATTGAAGTTGCTTTACTATTAGCTTTTTTTATGACTTTTAAATTTTCCTCATAAATAAAGCAGCCGGCCCGGTCTTTATTATTTCTTGCCATTTGCAAGGCAAGGGTTGTGCATTCTTCAGCCAACTTGAAGTTGTCAAGCCGATAATAATTCAATCCAATTAGCCCATATATTTTTGATTGATATTTATCTACGAAAGGATCAGAAAATGTTATTATATCTCCCAGGAGATTATTTAATATTGCATTGCTTTTATTGTAGCTTCCCTTATCACTTAGCTTTTGTGCTTTTACTATTTCGTCCCTTACAATAATTAAGGGCGCATTTTTGTCTTTTTGATAAGCACTGTATGCTTCAATAAGCTGCAGGTTCTGCTCATACACGGTTATTCCAGCTTTATCCCCAATTTGCCTGCACTTGTCCAAAGCACGTTTTGTATATTCATTAGCTTTATCTATTTGCCTTAACTTCATATAATTACTTCCAGCCAACCCGTTAGCCTTGGCAGTTAATTCATCAACCAGTGGCCCTCGCATGGTAGCCAATTCAGAAAGTATTTGCAACAATAACGAAATGCTATCCTCAAATTTCCCATTATCATATAATCCCTGCGCTTCAATATATGAGTTCTGTACCTGTACTGCCGGATTGGCCTTTTTATTGCCGATCAATGAATTTAATAATTCAGGGTGTCCTGTTGCTTTAAAATATTGCGCAAGTTTTATTACTGTACCACCCCATATATTTCTTTGATCTTCATCGTCCCTCAGGGAAGCAGGGATCGTTGTCCAGTTCTTAAAATAATTGAAGATCTCAGCTTTGTATTGATTACAAAGCTGCACAAATAATTCATCATCCTCATCAACAAATGCTATTCTTAAATTATAAAACAATTCATTAGCATCTATCATAATTATTTATTTAAGAAGATAATTTGGAAGAGCCCATCGAAATAATCCTCCGTTATGTACAAACTGTTCGTCTGGCCTTATCATAATACGATTCTCTGCATCTTCAACTATAGCCGTCTTTTTGTACCATGTAACATTATCGGTTGGCCTATCATATTCCAGAAGAATCATTTGTTTATCTGCGCTTCGTACACAATTCATAATCATGTTCGCTGTATTACAGTTAGTAAAGCGCGCTTGTCCGGCTACAAGTATCCATACAGGATAATCTACAGCTACTGTTTTTAATTGTCCATTTACTATTTTACCTACGGGTGCTATATCGCTGGCAATCCATGAGAGGGAGCCAATCATCAAATTCTGTAAGCCTTCAACTTCGGCAATATGCCGGTAAAGCCAGTTACTTAGTAAAAGTGCCTCTCCTTCACAACTTGCAATGATGCATACATGACAGTTGTTTTTTCGGGAGTTATTTCCATTAGGAAATTGAAAGTAACCATCTTTAAAAAGTAAAAATGTTTCTCTGTTGGTACCAAGGATGTTATTTAAACTAAGGAGGGGAGTCCAGTCCAGCGTTTTAGTTTGTATTATATTCTCTGGCTTAAAATAGTTTATTTGTCTGCCTGTTTCCTTTGAAAATAATAACTGACTTTTGTTTTCCAATAAAGGTAGCGGAAATACCCCTGTAATTACCTCGCAGTCATCCACATGTATTTTGACGGGCATCCGTAATTGTTTCAGCTTATGGTATATTAACAGTAAATCGTCTGCTTCGGTTGTTGAAAGGCCTAACCGCCTCATGCATGTATCGGGAGTTTGAAGTTCAAACAATTCTGTGTCCAGAATGGCCCTCCAGATTAAATGAGGACGGTCTTCCAACAGTTCAAAAAAATAATGTTCCATTGATTCATTTTTGCTAATACTGTTTAAAGAACCGGCAATCGTAAACCATTGATATCTTGCTTCATTATCTGCATACACAGATTCTAATGTACACCAGGCTCTACCTAAATAATCATCTGCATCGTCCAGCATTATTGCAGTTTGACCAATAAGTTGAATAAGGTTAAGCTTCTCAAGGCTTTTCAGGAAAATTGTAGCTTCATCATTTATAAAAGGGCGTTGTGGCATACAACTGTAATCATACCAGATAAGGATTTTTTCTGACAGACTCTTTAGTATTGGCCTGTCTTCTAGTAATTGCTTTAGCTGGATCAGGTCTTTATCGTTGGCTGCTTGCTTAATTCCATAGTCATCCTCAAACAACGGCAATGTTTCTGTTTCTTCAAAAGCTTCGTTCAAAGAATCCTCATCAAGGTAATACCGCAATACATTAACAAGAATAGATTCTGCCAGTGTAGAACCAGCTACACCAACTGCAACCCCCATAGATGGGCTAAATTTCCGTGGTTGGTGCAAGCCTCTCTTTTTTGCTACTCTTACTGCTTCGCTTAAATAGCTAATGAGTTGCCAGGCTAGTATTTGTGCTTGCACACCATCAGGGTCGGGGTGAACAGGCGAAAGCCATCGGTGAGATATAAAACAATAATAATTACCAGGAGCAGCATGATTGATGAGCAGGTGGCGATAGTCCTGCATACGTTTAAAAATGCCATTATCCAGTAAAGTACTTAAAGGCAGCCAATATATTTCAGGTGCGGAGATATGATAGTATTGCGATATTAATTCTGGCAAATCTCTATCAGACGATAGACCAAGAATAGCCTTCGGAACATTAGATAAAGGAAAGATCCAGGTGATGTCTGAAAAGTCAGGATCATCTTTTTTCCACATCTTTAAAAGGTCTTTAGTTATGGTATAATTAGCCCTACCCTCTTCAAACATCTCTATGGGGCGATGAGCTAAGTATTCAGCCTGAGTGCTCAGTGTATTAAAATCATCATCAACTCTCTTCAATACATCTTGTTGCTGATGAGTCCTTACTGTATTTAATGATTGAAGTTTAACTGCACGGATAAAAGGTGTTGCTGCCATTAATCTGTATGCCAACTGATCATATGCAGCATTCTCTATAAGCCTGGAATATTTAAGCAATTTATCTGCCCTGAAATAATCCTGCACTTCAGTTTTTAAATATTCTTTTTGAGCAAAATCTTCCGGCTGAATGTTATCCCATTCGCTGATATCAGCTTCATATATGTAAGTGGGTAAGCTGTTCATTTCTGATTGAGGTTTATATATTATAGCTTTTTGTAGTACAGCAGATTTAAATTAATCGTATACTTAATAACCGTCAATTATTAAATATACGAAGTTTTTAGATACAGGTTGAGCCGTCTGCCTGATTAAGGTACTTTTGTTATTTACTTTTATCATATCGCTCTACTATCCTCTTTAACCCTATATTATACCAGATAGTACATCTATTTCTGCTCGAAGCACACGGTTCTTAACTCACAACTTTCCGCTTGCAGCCTGTTTCTTGTTCTTTGTTTCTTAAATCCTGTATTCCCCTACATTTGTTTTAAGAAACACAATTGTTACAATGAAACATATCCTGCTCCTGTTATCTTTCCTCACCACACTGTCTTTTCACTCTGCAATAGCTCAAACAGTACAGAGTGCTGCTAAGGTCAGTGCCACCTTTACAAACCCCTTGGACGTACAGTTAGGTGACCCTTATGTGTTGCATACCGGAGGGATGTATTACATGTACGGCACTGGTGGCGGAGCAGATAAAGGGTTTGCTGCTTATTCATCAAAAGACCTGGTGCACTGGAAACCTGAAGGGCAGGTATACTTTTACAATAACAAAAACGGCTGGAGTGATACTGCTGCCAGTTGGGGCGGTGCTTATTGGGCGCCTGAAGTATATGAAGTGAAGGGCAGGTTTTACATGTTTTACAGTGCCCAGTGGAGGGAAAACCCTAACCATGAAGCGGAGAACTTCCGCATTGGGGTGGCGGTAGCTGATAAACCAACCGGCCCCTTCATTGACTTAGCCAACAAGCCCGTTTTTGACCCTGGCTATCCGGAAATTGATGCCGATGTGTTTTTCGATACGGATGGCAGGGCTTATTTATACTACTCCCGTGTGGCATACAAACACCCGGTGGAAAGTGAGATTGCTGATTGGGCCAGGAAAAAAGGCTGGTACAAGGAGATAGAAGAAAGTTGGGTATATGGTGTGGAACTCAAACCCGATTTCTCCGGCGTTATTGGTGAGCCGGTTTTATTGCTGCATCCGCCGGTACGTCTCAACGATAAACAGTCTGAATGGGAAAGCAGGTCTGTAACATCTCACGAAGTGAACCGCCGCTGGACGGAGGGCTCCTTTACATTTAAAAAGGATGGCATCTATTACATTATGTATTCGGCCAACTTCTTCGGTGGACAGAATTATGCAGTTGGCTATGCTACCTCCAATTCGCCTTTAGGTCCGTTTAAGAAGGCGGCCAATAACCCGGTGCTGCAGAAAAACACCGGCAAAGGTGGGATAGTAACCGGCACAGGACACAACAGTGTGACGTACTCGCCGGATGGCAAAGAAATGTTCTGCGTGTACCACGCGAGGACCACCAAAACAGGAGATGAAAGAGTGGTGTTTATTGACCGCATGGAGGCGAAGGGAGGAAAAATAATCGTTCATGGCCCTACTACTACACCGCAAAAGCTACCTTCGGGTGTAGCGACAACTAATAATACTTATTGACGTTCCTGTATGCCGTTGCGGTGCAGCATTACTCCATTTACCCACAATTATATATAGTACGTCCCATATCGTATATTCTATCTGTGCTCATCTGTGAAGAAGATTACACCCCAAACGGATAAGTTTCCGGCGTTTTCTCATTATGCGGCTCCATGTGCAGGGGATGCAATGCCTTGGTTTTATCTAAATAGATCAGCGCATCATACCGTTGGGCTAGTACCGAGGGTACATAGTTGCCGTACTTCTCCCGCAGTGGATCATACACCACACCAATAGCGCGATGGCGTACCCGCTGCTGGTATAGTTTATCATGCTCTTCACTAAATAGTATATAGCGGTTCTCCGGGCTCTCTCCGTGCAATAGCTCTTCTATACTGCCTTCCCTTGCTTCCGGCACTTCCATTACCCGCATCGGTTCGCCCCATTCATCACCTGCTATCACCGTTCCTTGGTACGATGCGAAGCCACATAAATACACATTATCAATACCATAGTGCTCACGTGCCAACTGGCCAATATTCACCATGCCTGCCTGTTTCATATCAGTAGCCCTTGCATCGCCAATATGCGTATTATGCTCCCATACAATGCCTTTTGAATCTGTACCATGAAACTGCAGTAATCGCTCTAAGGTTTCCATCATGTGCGTATCGCGCACATTCCAGCTCTTGTCATCAAAGCCCATCATACTGCTGTAATACTTTTCGGCATTTACTGCTATTAATGCGTTTTGCTCAGTATTAAAGCCAGCCTCTCTGTCCCCATCCAGGAACTGTGCTTTCAATCTTATCTCACGGAGCAGTGCCAGCACCTGATCCCGGCAGCTATGCCTGGTAAGCGAGTAGCGTGCATACATGTGCTCATTCTCCTGGAAGGGCTCAAAACATTGTATGGCTTTGCGTACCGACTTTGCAGTTTGCGGGTCTTCTTTATCCAGGTAATTCATCATCGCCTTCATGCTGTCCCAAAGACTATACACATCCAATCCATAAAAGCCCACCCTTTGTTCTATTGGTAAGTCCTTATTGTATTCACGTAGCCACTCGGCAAGGGCCGCTACCTCCCAATTGGCCCACATCCATGTAGGCCAGCGGTCAAAAGAGTTGAGTATGGCTCTAATATCATTCCCCGCGTCCTTATAACCTTTCACATACCGGTTTATCAGATAACAATCCGGCCAATCACCTTCTACTGCTATGAAGTTGAAACCTTGCTCCTGTATCAATCGTTTGGAGATAGCTGTGCGCCAGGTGTAAAACTCATGCGTACCATGCGATGCTTCACCCAGCATCACAATGCGCCTTTCATTCATGTCTTCGAGCAGTGGCATTAAATCGTTTGACGTTGTAAGATTGTACATAGGAGAGAATTTTAGTAACCAATCTTCTGGTGATTGCACAATTATAATACCGCAGATGAAGCTTGTAAATAGAGGCTGTTGACTTTTTACCTCTGCCCGAAGCTTGCAGCCTTAATTTATCCTATAATTTACTGGCAGGATATACGACTTCAATTTGGAGTAGCCCAGGCCTTAGCAACCTATGGCGCCAATAGCGCCATGGCTTTCTCATGAACTATCCATGACTTTGGTACGGAGGAGATACGGCGGAGATACGGCTTAGGTAAGGAGGAACCATGCCTTTGAACAATCTTATTACCTGTAGATAAAGATTATTTCTTAAGCAATTTTATGTGACAAGATAAGGCGCGCAGCTTTTTACCTATTACTTAATTGTATTGGGTATAAGTATATATTTGTTGAAAGCAAGGCTATTGCATTTACTCTATGAACACACTCCAGGAAGCAGCCGGTTTCTTACGGCAGAAGGGCATCAATGAACCATCTATAGGTATTGTTTTAGGAACTGGCTTGCACCAATTCATTAGCTATATGACCGATCCGGTTGTTATACCTTATAGCGATATTCCACACTTCCCCCTGTCAACAGTGGAGTTCCACAAAGGCAACCTGGTGTATGGGAGTGTTGGTAATAAAAAGGTGCTGGCCATGCAGGGGCGCTTTCATTTTTATGAAGGTTACACTATGCAGCAGGTAGTATTTCCTGTACGTGTAATGAAGCTCTTAGGTATTCAATATTTGTTGCTTACCAATGCAGCAGGCGGCATCAATCTCAACTTTAAGAAGGGAGATATGGTATTAATAAACGACCATATCAATCTTCAAACCGCCAATCCCTTAACAGGTAAAAATCTTAATGACTTAGGTCCCCGTTTTCCCGACATGAGCGATCCCTATAATAAGCATCTATGCAATGCCCTACAGCAGGCCGCTGATACGCTCGACATTCCTTTAAAAGCCGGTGTATATGCTGCCGTAAACGGCCCGAATTTGGAGACAAAAGCAGAGTACCGCTATCTCAAAATTATTGGTGCCGATATGGTGGGCATGTCTACCGTACCTGAAGTAATTGCAGCCAACCATGCGCAGTTGCCATGTGCTGCGGTGTCTGTTATTACGGATGAATGTGATCCGGATCATTTACAGCCGGTAAATATTGCTGAAATTATTGAAGTAGCAGGCAAGGCAGATAAACAGCTTTCCCAGGTTGTTTATCAAACTATTTTATCATTATAATCGTAATTCTTCAGTATGGAAAATCACTATTACAACGCCGAAGATCTCGGTAAGTTTGGCAATATCAGCGAATGGCAGAAGCAGTTGGGTGATAAGTTCTTTGCCTGGTATGGCGAAGTGTTTAAAGACAGCGCTTTGAGCGCCAGGGAAAAGTCGTTAATAGCTCTGGCAGTTGCCCATGCCGTGCAGTGCCCCTACTGCATAGATGCCTATAGCAGTGATGCTTTTGAAAAGGGCTGGAGCGAAGACCAGATGATGGAGGCTGTACATGTAGCAGCAGCTATACGCGGCGGCGCCTCACTGGTACATGGGGTGCAAATGATGAATAAGGTGAAAGAGATTGCTATGTAGGATTTGTTCTCACAGATAGCACAGATGAGCACAGATGAATACAGGAAGATCACAAATAAAAATTATTATAATTATGTATTTTCTGTTGGCATAATATATTTTAGGGGCTTAATAAAAATATTCACATCTGTCACAGAATATAGGAATACACATCTGTGTTTATCTGTGCTATCTGTGAGAAAACCAAAACATGGAATTAAACGAACTATCTTACAAAGTACGTGGTGCTATTTACACTGTACATAATGAACTTGGTCCTGGACTATTGGAAAGCGTGTATGAGGCTGCATTAATGTATGAATTGACATCATCAGGCATGTATGTTGCTTCACAGGTTGGAGTGCCAGTTTACTATAAAAATATAGAATTAGAGGTAGGCTATAGAATGGATTTACTGGTGGAGAATGCAGTAGTTATAGAATTAAAATCTATAGAAACATTACTGGATGTACATAAGAAGCAATTATTGACCTATTTGAAACTGGCAAATAAAAGTCTCGGCTTTCTGGTAAACTTCAACGTTACGAAGCTGGTTGATAAAGAAAGTCTGATAAGAATTATAAATTAGAAGTTTCTCACAGATAGCACAGATGAACACAGATCAATACAAGTGAGCATACTGTGAGTTGTCAGGAACTGATTGATAAACATCTAAAGTAGAACGATATTACGAATGAGCACATAGAAAAATATCTGTGTTCATCTGTGTTATCTGTGAGAGACATAATCTATGAAATCACTACAAGCCATGCATCACCTCCTCGCAGAGGCAGGCCATCAGATAGAAGTGTTGGAGCATCAGAAAGAGTTGCCGCTGTTTAAAGATAAGCTGCAGGCTGCCGGCTTGTTTCCTTTGAGGCCAACAGGGGTGGAGATCTTCCAGGTGAATATTGGTAAGATGTGCAATCAAACATGCAGGCATTGTCATGTAGATGCAGGTCCTGACAGGAAGGAGATCATGACGCGCGAAACCATGCAGTTGTGCCTGGATGTACTCGCCGCAAACCCATCCTTCACCATAGTAGATATTACCGGCGGTGCACCAGAAATGAATCCTAACTTCAGGTGGTTTGTAGAAGAAGTGAAGAAACTCAACAGGCATATTATGGTGCGTTGCAATCTTACTATCATGCTTGCCAATAAGCGCTTTCACGATCTGCCCCAGTTCTTCAAAGAGCACAATGTAGAAGTAGTCTCCTCCTTACCTTTTTATACACAGGACAGAACAGACCGGCAGCGTGGTAACGGAGTATTCGAAGATTCCATAAAAGCATTGCAAATGCTGAATGCGGCGGGCTATGGTATAGAAGGTTCAGGCTTGATATTGAACCTGGTGTACAATCCGGCTGGTGCCTTTTTACCTCCTTCTCAAACAGCATTAGAGAAGGAATACAAAGCAGAACTATTAAAACGATACAATATCTTCTTCAACAACCTGTATGTGATCACCAATATGCCCATCAGCCGTTATTTGGATTACCTGCTGGTAAGTGGTAATTATGAGAAATACATGGATAAGCTGGTAAAAGCCTTCAATGCTGCTGCCGCAAAAAGTGTCATGTGCCGCAACACTATTTCCATTAGCTGGGATGGCTATATATACGACTGTGATTTCAACCAGATGCTGGACTTAAAAGTAGGTTGCCAGCATTCGCAGCACCTGTCTGGTTTTGATGCAGAAGCTATTAATAGGCGTAGTATTGTATTAAACCAGCACTGCTACGGATGCACTGCGGGGGCAGGCTCCAGTTGTGGTGGTACGGTGGCGGAATGAATATCTCTCACAGATGGCACGGATGTACACAGATAATTTGAATAAATGTTTTCATTAATCTAAATAAGTGTTTCATATGGCATCTGAAGATAAAATCAATCAAACATACTTCTGATAACTTACGCGCCATTCTTCATCTGTGCTCATCTGTGTAATCTGTGAGAAAAACTAATCACTGTGAAACAAGCACTCATCATATTCGTACGCAATCCTATCTTAGGCAAAGTAAAAACACGCCTGGCCAAAACTCTTGGTAATGAGCAAGCTTTGATTGTTTATAAAGAACTGCTCCGGTACACGCACGACATTACCCAAACACTGCCTTATGATAAATATGTCTTTTATGCCGACGGCATTACACAAAATGATATTTGGGAGAATCATATCTACAAGAAGCAGATACAATCCGGCAACAACTTAGGTGCACGCATGCAAGCCGCTTTCGAACTGCTATTTAACAAAGACTATCAGCACATTTGCATAATCGGCAGCGATTGTTACGAGTTAACAACAGCTATCATCCGGCAGGCTTTTGATGCGCTGCCGCAATATGATGCGGCAATAGGTCCTTCTGCAGATGGTGGTTATTATTTATTAGGTTTATCACGTATGCAGCCATCCTTGTTTACCAATATGGAATGGAGTACAGATAAAGTGTTAAAGCAAACTGTTAATGCTTGTACGATTGCAGATTGCTCCTATACACTGCTCCCAATATTGCATGATATAGATGATGAGCAGGATTGGATACAACATCAAATAAAAGCAGCTTCATTATGATCAGTATTATTATTCCTGCTTATAATGAAGAAACCCGGATTGCAAACACTATTGAGGTAATCAGAGAGCAAGGCAATGCATTACATATCACTGAAATCATTGTAGCCGATGGTGGCAGCAGGGACAATACAGTAGAAGCTGCAAAGGCTGCTGGCGCAATCGCCGTAACAAGTCCAGCTAAAGGGCGTGCTGCACAAATGAATTATGGAGCATCCATAGCAAAGGGCAGTATACTGTACTTCTTACATGCAGATACATTGCCGGCTAAAGACTTTACCACCAATATTATCAATGCTGTACAGAAAGGCTTTGAAGCAGGCTGTTTCATGCTTGCTTTCGACCATGCACACTGGTTCTTGAAAGCCAATTGCTGGTTCACCCGTTTTGATGTAAATGCCATTCGCTTTGGTGATCAAAGCCTGTTTATTACAAAAGAGAAGTTTTTACAAACAGGAGGCTTTTGTGAAAAGCACATTGTAATGGAAGACCAGGAAATAATCAAACGAATAAGAAGAATTAGCCGCTTTAAGGTCATCAGGAAACCGGTCATTACTTCTGCCCGTAAGTATTTGGAGAATGGTATCTATAGAACACAAGGCATCTTTTTTATTATTTATTTTATGTACCAGTTGGGCTATTCACAACAAGCATTACTGAATACTTATAGAAGGTTGATAAGGCAGGATAAGCTATAGTTTTATAAATTACCCCAAACCTTCAGGCCTGGGACTATATTCATTAAATAAAAAGCTTTAGCCTAAGCAAGTTTTCAAGCTGAGGCATACTGCATAGAGGCTTTCTCAAAACAAAGTAGATGTAATATGGAAATAATACGATCCGTTTTCAATAATATCGGCACGCCGGTCTTAATGGTTGTCTTTCTTACACTTTTTATCATAGAAGGCAGAAGACAACTGCGTAAAAGAGTGCAGTCCCGCTGGCACCGCATCTTTATCAATTTCATTGTTTCACTACCAGCCTTTACGCTTTTACGCCTGCTGCTCATTCCTGCTATGGTTTGGTTAGCGGTGCAAAATGAAAGCTGGCACTTTGGATTGAATTATTTGTACCATTTACCATCGTGGCTGGAAGCACTAATAGCATTTGTAATATTAGATTATACCAACTATCTCTGGCATATACTCAACCATAAGATCCCTTTACTCTGGCGCTTTCACCTTGTGCATCACACCGATGCAGATTTAGACGTTACCACTGCCATCCGTTTCCATTTTGGAGAGATCATCGGCTCTGTTTTCTTTCGTGGAGCGGCAGTGCTGCTGGTGGGTGCATCCCCGCTGCTGGTGCTTATTTATGAGATTGTTTTTGAAGCCTGTACCCAGTTTCATCATAGCAATATGAGGCTGCCTTTAAAAATAGAAAGAGCCTTAAACAGGCTCATTGTTACCCCATGCATGCATGGTATTCACCATTCTATAGTACGCAATGAAACAGACTCCAACTATTCTGTTATCTTTTCTTTCTGGGACAGAATTCATCATACCATTAACCTGCGCATTCCCCAACAGCAGGTAGTTATTGGCGTGCCCATGTACAGCAATCATCAGGAACTGACAATTGGCTTCTTATTAAAGCTACCCTTCACCAAAATAAGAAAATGGAAGCTGAATGTGCCGGAAGAAAGCGCTGGTAAGCAAGAGATTCAACTCTAACCTGTTTTATGAACAGTAAAAGAGTAAGTAAGAAAGCCTTTACGCACAACTGACAACTCACTACTCACAAGCCTCCGTTCACAATCTCTTAATGCTAATGATCGCCACCGGCGGTGTAAATGCCTGGTCATTTTCAGGCTGGTCATAGATCTGCCTGACTACATTCATTCCCTTCACCACTTTACCAAAAGCTGCATAGCCCTGTCTATCAGGATTATTCTCTCCGCCAT
>Ga0181463_1000187_pt1 | contig 15343 bp, 13 predicted proteins | sample InSIn1gowninarea_FD_119071 | JGI IMG/M metagenome (GOLD analysis project Ga0181463, IMG submission 119071) | Clean room microbial communities from NASA Spacecraft Assembly Facility at Jet Propulsion Laboratory, Pasadena, California, USA -... ... | reverse complement strand
ATCAAACAAAAATCCTCGCTCGCCATTGGCAGATATAAAAGACGCCATGCTGATGTTATTGATTACTGGAATTACTCCGTGAAAAAATCCTTCTATAGGAACCTTACCGAAGCCTTCAGAAAAAGGGCTGGTATGGCGAACAATCGGGGGCTCACAATGAGTTTGTAAGAGCTGCAGCTGAACATGGAATTCTTGGTGTTGTATTTTATTGGAGCTTTTATGTTGCATTGTTCTTTAACATCATAAGGCGACGGCAACCACAGCAACAATATGCCATGTATTTCCTGGTGTTATTTTGCCTGATACTTGTTCATAACGGACTCAAAATTTCAATACAACCAATCCTATTGGTACTTGCCATTGGAACGACAACCGCAGCTTATAATAACAAAATAAATGTTTACGGTTCAAACTACCGACAGGCAACACTTGCCTGATGTTGCAGCTTGCCAGTTCTCCTGTTTCCCCCAATCACTTGCTACAAAGCTGGGGAAGAAATATGTTGAGAAAACATTGGAGTGGTTTCTTGTGAACCCAAACCGGTTTTTATTTCATGTGATGAAAGACGGTGTTGTTGCAGGATATTGTGGTGGCTTTGTACCTGTAAAAGTAGGTGATGGCAGCAGCAGTGGGATGTTGCAATATGCATTTAAAGAAGCGGTCAAAGGTCTGATGAAAAATCCGCTGTTACTGTTTCATCCAGAAGTGCGACAACATTATCCTTTCTTATGGATGAACATAAAGCGACGCATCACCGGGAAGGTAATTCCAATGCAGAAAGAAGCTTCTATTGTTAATACAAAGCTGTCTTATGTCGGGCTTGTAGTGATAGGAGTCACAGCGGAATACAGGGGCACAGGATTGTCTCAGGTTCTTATGCAGGAGTTTGAAAAAAGGGCCAATACTTACAATCGAAATGAACTGGTGTTGTCAGTAAAGAACAATAATTCACGTGCCATTAATGCGTACAGAAAATCAGGTTGGTCGATTAAGAAAGAGCAGGAGAAGACTTTTGTGATGAACAAGTTCATTTAATCCCTGTATCGAGCAAACTTTACTATATTAAAATCGTTGCTTACCATTAATAGGCATCGTCTCAACATCCTTTAATGCCTTTAAAAATATTTATTCCAGATTGGACGGATGATTATGACAGGCCCTATTGTGTCCCGCCGCTTTATCCATTTTTAAGAAATGATAAAACGCAGGAACAACTCATAGAAACGTATGGAGCCTGGATTGAGAATGTTGAAATTGTAAATGCATTGGAAGACTGTGACGTCGTCGTACTTTTATATGAGCTACGATATTATTATTTGAAGAATAATATAAAAGAGTTGCAGTCTATAAATGCAAGAGCAGCTGCATCAAATAAAGTCACGATCTGCTGGGTTAAGGGTGACGAGGGAATAACGCCAAAGCTTTTCAACTTTCAACTGTATAGACCTGGCGGCTATAAGTCAAGAAATAAAGGAAACCAGTTTTGTATACCAGTCTTTATTGAAGACCCGGTAAAAAAATACTTTGAGGACCAGTTGCCTTTAATATATAATAAGTCCGAAAAGCCCGTTATCGGTTTTTGTGGACAGGGCAGGGCAAGCATGGAAAAATGGGCAATTGATATTTTTCGGGGAATAAAAAGAAGAGTGTTAAGTTTTGCTGGTAAATGGCCTTATGATTTGGAAGTACTGATAAGCAGTACCCAAAGGCGCTCTCAAATTTTAGACGCCATTGAAAGATCTCCGTTGGTCAGGGCTAATTTTATAAGGCATACAAAATATAGAGCGGGAAGTGCTACCCGCCAGCAAAAGGAAGAGACAAGTAGGATATACTTTCAAAACATGAAAGAGTCTCAATACATTGTCTGCTATAGAGGTGCCGGAAATTTTTCAGTTCGTCTGTATGAAACCCTTGCGTCGGGTCGTATACCTGTTATCATTCTTTCAGACAATAACCTGCCTTTACCTGATAGAATAGATTGGCGTATTTTTCCTCTAATCGATGAAAGCGACTGGAGGAAGACCGCTGAAATAGTATATGAATATCATTCCAAATTGAGTGACGGTGAGTTTGTTCAACTTCAGCAAACTGCCCGGTCGATTTGGGAAAACTATTTATCGTATCAAGGCTTTTTTACTCATTGGAGCAACAAATATGTTCATAATAATCAACCAGGGTTTGTTCCTGCAAATAGCTGATAGTAGTTTTTTTTGATAGCAATCTTTTATGGTTCTGAAAGAGTTGAAGAGGAAGGTTGTCGAGCTATATTTGACCATCAGATATTACTCATTCATTCCAAAAAAAGTATTAAATGAGAAGCCGGTTATCATCATCATGTTCGACGGTTCAATGGGGCATGGCGGCTTGTTAGATCGTATAAAAGGCATCATCAGTACCAGCATGATTGCGGAGCAATTGAATTATGATTGGAAGGTGTATTGCGACGTCAAAACCTTCAACCTATTTAAATTCCTCAATACTATAGATACTTCTTGTGTTGCTACAAAAGAAGAAGTCATTAGAAATGCTTGGGTTAGTAAACCTGTATTGTTTTACAATGTTTTTAATCAAAGCAGACCGCAGGTTCTTTCGCTGTTTAAAAAAGGTAAAACGCAATATCATTTTTATTGCAATGTTGACCTTAGTAAACTTTTCATTGCAGAAACTTCCATAGAGGAATTAAATAACAAATGGAGAAAGTCATTCTTTAGCATTTTTCGCTTTGATAATTCGTTTAATGAAGTTCAAAAGCAACTGTTCAATACCCTTGAAAACACTTGCGGTATTCATTTAAGATTTCAATCTCTCCTTGGCGATTCAAATGAAGGCGTAGACAAGACTTTGCAAGATGAAGAGTGCAAATTGTTACTATTGAAATGTATTAATCATACCGTTAAATTGATTGATGAAGGTAATTTCAAACAATACTTGGTTGTTTCTGATTCAACTAATTTTTTAAATCATTTGAAAGATACAATTAGCAAGGAAAGCAGGCAGGAAAACATACAGGTTCTAGGTGGTTCTATTGGTCATATAGATGTGAACCATTCTGAAGAGGTATTACAAAAAGCCATCCTTGATTTTTACCTGCTTACTAAATGTAAAACGATCTACCAGGTTCTTGGCAAAGGAATGTATAATAGCCAGTTTTCAAAATACGCAGCAATCGTTGGCAAAGCAGATTATGTGATCGAAAGGATTTAGTTTTAGAGCCGAAGAAGAACGGACCAGGTTAACAAAACGATGAGGAACATAAAATTTGCTTTGATTGGTTGCGGTCGTATTGCTCAACGGCATGCCGAGCACATTCGCAACAACGGAACTCTTGTAGCTGTTTGTGACATAATTGAAGAGAAATCGAAGTTATTAGCAACAGAGTACAATGCTGTTTATTATACAAACATTGATGACCTTTTGGAAAGTGAAAAAGATGTTGAAGTAGTCGCAGTGTGTACACCAAATGGATTACATGCGGAACACACCATTAAGTCTTTGAGAGCAGGCAAACATGTTTTGTGTGAAAAGCCAATGGCTATTTCTGTCTATGATTGTGGTGAAATGATCAAGGAAGCTGAAAAGGCCAATCGACGACTGTTTGCCATTAAGCAAAATCGGTTCAATCCACCAGTGGCTGCAGTGAAGGATGCACTTGACAAAGGAATCTTAGGTAAGATTTACAGCATTCAGTTGAGTTGCTTTTGGAATCGCAATGCTGATTATTATACCAACTCATGGAAGGGAACAAAGCAACTTGACGGCGGTACACTCTTTACGCAGTTCAGCCACTTTATTGACTTACTTTATTGGATGGTTGGAGATGTTGCACGTGCCTATGCACTTACAGCTAATTTCGCTCACCAAGGTCTAATTGAATTTGAAGATACCGGCGTTGTTGCCCTGGAATTTTATACTGGTGCAATAGGAACGATAAATTATACTGTCAATAGTCATAACAAAAATATGGAAGGCTCGCTTACGCTCTTCGCCGAGAAAGGGACGGTTAAGATTGGTGGTCAATACCTCAATGAGCTGGAATACCAAAACATTGATGGCTTTGAGTTTAAGGAACTTCCCAAAGGAAATACTGCAAACAATTATGGGACTTATGTTGGGTCAATGTCAAACCACGACAAGGTGTATGAAAACCTGGTCGACGTATTGAACAATGGCAGTTCCATTTCTACCAATTCTTTCGAAGGACTAAAAACAGTAGAGATCATAGATAAAATATATCAATCCGCTAAACAGCTTTCTGTCTTATAATGAGCAACCCAACTTTGTTGCGTTCAGGTATAAAAGATGTGAGATTTGGAGACAATGTAAAAATTGTTGAGCCCGTAAATATGTATGGCTGTAACATTGGTAGCAACACTTTTATAGGGCCATTTGTAGAGATACAAAAGGAAGTGACGATTGGTTCGTCCTGCAAAGTGCAGAGCCATTCTTTCATATGCGAAATGGTTACCATTGGCAACAATTGTTTTATAGGTCACGGCGTGATGTTTATTAACGACGTCTTTTCCGAAGGCAAGCCGGCAGAAGGGAAGAAAGAACTGTGGAAACATACACTTGTGGGAAATAATGTATCGATAGGTAGTAATGCCACTATACTTCCTGTCGTTATTTGTGACAACGTAGTAATAGGTGCTGGTTCTGTGGTCACAAAAAACATTTCAGAGAAAGGAATCTATGCTGGCAACCCTGCAAAACTCATCAGGAGATTATAAGCAGGTTTACTTCGGCTGAGACAAAATATAAGAAAAAGTACATTGGGTTTCGAGGAAAAGATATACGAACATAGTCCTGTTTTTATTCAAAATTTATTGATTTCTGCGTTTGGCTATCAATGGAAGAAGCGGCGTTTTGGAGGTGTTTTTTCAAAGGAATATCAGGCAGCAAAGGACCGTGAGAACTTTTCTGCAAACCAATGGAAAGATTACCAGCAAGAGCAACTACAAAGGCTAGTTCTGCATGCATTTGAAAACGTATCTTTTTATAAGACGTCTTTTGAAAAGCTTGGACTATCATCATTCTCAATTTCTAAACTACGGTTAGAAGATTTGCATAAACTTCCAGTTTTATCAAAAGATGATTTGAGAAAATATGGAAGTTCTTCCCTTGTTTCCACCGTCAAAGAAAAAAACGGTTCATTTTTCTCGTCAAGTGGTAGCACCGGTACGCCAGTTAAGATCTTATATTCTCATGCAATGCACCAGCGGTGGTTCGCTATTTTTGAAGCAAGGATTCGCAACTGGGCCGGCGTTAGCAGTTTTACGCCAAGAGGCATGATTGGCGGCAGAAGGATTATTCCCGGCGCTATTGGTAAAGAGCCATTCTATCGATATAACTCATTTGAAAAACAAGTTTACTTTTCAGCCTACCATATCAACGCGACAAACGCCGGTAACTATCTCAAGGGATTGAAAAAGTACAAGGTAGAATACATGACAGGCTATGCGATGAGTAATTTTTTTCTTGCCCGTTTTTTCAAAGAAAATAATCTTGAAGCACCCGTTTTAAAAGCTGTCTTGCCATCGAGTGAAAAGCTGACACCTGAAATGAGGCAGCTATTTGCAGAAGTATACAAGTGTAAAACTTTTGACAGCTGGGGCAGTGTTGAAGCCTGTGGAATGGTAAGTGAGTGTGAACAGGGAAGCTTGCATGTTAGTCCTGATGCTGGCATTGTAGAATTTTTAGATGAGGACTTACAGCCGGTAGAGGCGGGTAAGCCGGGCGACGTGTATTGTACAGGTTTATTAAATTTCGATCAGCCGGTTATTCGCTATAAGATTGGTGATAGAATGATTTGGTCTGATGAGACTTGCACCTGTGGTAGACAGATGCCAGTCATCAAAGAGATTGTTGGTAGGACTGAGGACGTTGTTATCGGCCCTGACGGAAGGGAGATGGTGCGTTTTCACAGCATATTTTATGGCCTTGATAAAATTAAGAAAGGACAGGTCATCCAGGAGGAAGCTAGCAGAATTCATATAAAAGTGGTTTGTGAAACTTCGCTCGATTCGACTGAAAAGGCCCTGATAAAACAAAGAGTATCTAGCCAGCTAGGCGAGTTAACAATAACTATTGAGGAGACAGATAATATTCCTTTAAACAAAAACGGTAAGTTTCAGTCGGTCATTTCCAAGGTAAAAAGACAGCAACCAAAAGTCGGCGTATAGGTAGGAGATGAAAAAGATTATTTATGTAGATAATTTTCTTACCGGTCACGGACATACACCGACTACAGGAACCACACTGGTAAAGTTGTTCAGAGATGAAGGATATCATGTAGTAAAAACAAGCAGTAAACAAAGCAAAGCAGTAAGACTAGCTGATATGCTTTTTACGATTTTCAATAATCGAAAAAATGCAGTTGTTCTTATCGCCACTTATAGTACATCAGCTTTTTATTTTGCCTGCACATGTGGATTCATGTGCAGGTTTTTTAATGTTCCATACATTCCTTGTTTGCATGGTGGCAACCTGCCACAACGTATACAAAACTCCCCTAAACTTTCCCGATCGTACTTTGGCAAAAGCTATTCGAATGTGGCCGTATCAGGATACCTAAGACAAAGTATGATGGAGAATAATTGGAAATGCATCGAGATACCAAACAACATTACTATTAATGATTATCCATTCCATCAAAAAGTCACAATAAAACCTTCTTTGTTATGGGTACGTTCATTTCACGCTATTTATAATCCGGCGCTTGCAATAAAGATTGTACATGCATTGTCAGTGACATACCCGGATGTGAATTTAACGATGGTTGGACCTGATAAAGACGGAAGTCTTGATACATGTAAAGCATTGATTGATGAGTTAAAGCTGCAGGATAAAGTAACCTTTACAGGTTTATTACCCAGGGCAGAATGGACTAAACTGGCAGCTAGTCACGACATCTTTATCAACACTACGAACTTCGACAACCTACCCGTAAGTGTTGTTGAAGCAATGGCACTGGGAATGATTGTGATTAGCACAAGGGTAGGAGGTGTTCCGTTTTTAGTGGATGACTTAGTGAATGGTTTGCTTGTTTCTGCGGGTGATGCAGCGGCTTTTGTTGATGCTATAAAAGAGGTATTGAAAGATGATGAACGTTCCGCTGAAATAAGTTTAAACGCCAGGAAGAAAGCTGAACAATATGACTGGGCTACTGTTAGGCTGTTATGGAATAAACTTTTAACGGAAGTAGATAATTTAGGTTAGAAGAGGTCTTTCAAAAGCTGAATATAAAATCAATAAGTACAAGTGAGTGACACAACACTGCTGAAAGAACAGCGAAAGCGGGCAACCGAAATAGCAAGTAAATAATCTATAATAAAATGATAAACAGCCAGGGCATTAAAATATTTTAAAACGTTTCCTCGTTTGTTACCTGTTGTTCGTAATCATTAATATATACCTTCGCGACCCGCATGATAACTGTAATTTGCCCTGTCTTCAACGAGGCTGCTTATATTTCTTCTGTCCTTGATTTTTATATTAAGGCGCTTCCGGCAGATAAAGAACTTATAGTTATCGACGGCAATTCTACTGATGCCACTTGCTCAATCATCGAACAGTTCCAGTCAAAACATGACGGCATTACTTTGTTGCACAACCCGGATCGATATGTGCCCTTCGCATTGAACAAAGCAATTGTTGCGGCAAAAGGAGACATTGTTGTAAGGCTCGATGCGCATACAGATTACGACATCGATTACTTTGTAAGAATACAGGAAACGTTTGATAAAACAGGGGCGGACATTGTTGGTGGACCGATGCGGATTGCAAAAGGCAACGACATTCAAAACGCGATTGGCTATGCTACTTCAACGGTTTTTGGTGTAGGCAACAGTTCGTTTCATTTTGAAGATTTTGAAGGCTATACAGATAGTGTATACCTCGGTGCATGGAAGCGAAACATTTTCGAAAAGACAGGCCTGTTTGATACAGCGTTCAAACGTAACCAGGACGACGAGTTTCATTACAGGGCCAAGAGCCTTGGCTTCACTGTTTACCAGGACCCCTCAATAAGATTGTATTACCACCCGAGAAAAAAGTTGGAGCTTTTGTTTAGCCAATATTACCAATATGGTTTATTCAAGCCGTTGGTTTTGAAAAAAATAAAATCGGCTGTTAACCCAAGGCATATCATACCATCGTTGTTCGTATTGTACCTGCTCACTTTGCCGGTGATGTTGCTTGTAGGTTTCTATCCTGCATTAATACCACTGGTATTGTACTTCTTAGCGGCATTCATGTTTGCTATTACCAGCAAGAGGTCGGTTAAAGAAATTTGCATAATTCCCATCGTTTATTTTACGCTTCATGTTGCTTATGGCAGCGGTTTTATTGCTGGTCTGTTCACGAAGACAGCAATTAAAACCAGTGAAAATAAGAAGCAACTAATTATATCCAATTAAATGAAAATACCCTTTTCACCACCATACATAGATGATGATGTGAGAGCTGAAGTGCTTTCAGCCCTTGATAGTGGCTGGATTACTACAGGGCCGAAAGTAAAGGCCCTTGAACAGGAAACAGCAAAGTATGCGGGTGTTGATCACGTGCTTTGTGTAAACTCTGCCACGTCAGCCTTGATGCTCGTATTGCATTGGATGGGCGTTGGCAAGGGTGATGAAGTTATCGTGCCTGCTTACACATACGCTGCCACAGCGCTATCAGTAATGCATGTTGGCGCTACACCGGTGATGGTTGATGTGAAAGAAGATTTCAACATTGATCCTGAAAAAGTGAGAGCAGCTATTACCAGCAAAACGAAGGTGATTATGCCCGTTGATTTTGCTGGTTGGCCTTGCGATTATGATGCTTTGAAGGCTGTAGTGAACGATGAAGAAATAAAAAGAAATTTTGAACCGAAGGGTGCGGTACAACAACAGTTGGGACGTATCGCGATACTATCTGATGCCGCACATTCGTTTGGGGCAGCGTACAAGAATAAGCGGACAGGCAGCCTTGCCGACATTACTGTATTCTCTTACCATGCTGTAAAGAATCTTACAACAGCTGAAGGGGGCGCTATTTGTATAACGTTACCAGCTCCATTTGATAATGGCGAGATATACAAAACGCTTCGATTGTGGAGTTTGAACGGCCAGACAAAAGATGCATTCTCTAAAAGCCAGTTGGGCGGATGGAGGTATGATATTGTATATCCAGGTTTTAAAATGAACATGCCGGATGTATGTGCTGCCATTGGCCTTGCACAAATCAGGAAATATGATGAAATACTTTTGGCACAACGTAAGCGTGTATTTGACTATTTCTCGGCTGAGTTTTCTAATGATACCTGGGCGGAACTTCCGCCTTTTGTCAACGATGAAAGCAGGTGCAGTTATCACCTTTATCCGTTGAGAATAAAAGGCATAGCGGAGCAGCAGCGGGACGAGATTATAGATAAAATCTCTTTAGCTGAATTATCAGTTAATGTTCACTTTATCCCAATGCCGTTGCTTAGCATATTCAAGGAAAGGAATTATAAGATTGAGGACTATCCGGTAACATATGACAATTTTTGTCGGGAAATTTCTTTGCCCATTTACCCACAGCTAGACAATAACACCTGCGAGCACATCGTTAAGGTTGTTCGAAAGGCAGTGGCCGGAATTATTGAATGATGGATCTTATCAGGGTTATAGACTTCGTGCTTTCATTTATCGGCTTACTAATCTTGTCGCCGATACTGTTAGTGGTTGCGTTGTTTATTAAACTCACATCTAAAGGACCTGTGTTTTATAAACAAAGAAGGGTAGGCAAAGGAGGGGAGGAATTTAAAGTATACAAGTTTCGGACGATGTATGCAGATGCAGATACGAGAGGTCTATTGACAGTTGGTGGTAAAGACAAGCGAGTAACACCAGCTGGTTATTATTTGAGGAAGTTCAAATTGGATGAACTAGCCCAGTTGATAAATGTTTTGAGAGGTGAGATGAGCATTGTGGGCCCGAGACCTGAAGTGAGAAAGTATGTAGAGATGTATAGCAAAGAACAGTTGAAAGCGTTGCAGGTATTGCCGGGAATCACTGATCATGCATCTATCGCTTACCGAAACGAAAATGAACTGCTGGAAAGTGTTGCGAACCCGGAAGAATATTATATAAAAGAGATAATGCCGCGAAAGCTTGAATTGAATCTTGTATATATAAACAATCGAAGCATAGGAGAATACTTTAAAATAATTGCAAAAACGATTATTACTTCGGTAAAAGGTAAATAGGTGAAAACAACAACCAGTTGTTGTTGCTTTTTTGCTGGTATCAATTTATAAAAAAGCAACCTTTCTTCGCCTGTCGGCGTCGTAAAGGAAGTGAAGATTGTGAACAAGGGAATATAGAGTGAGGAATAATTAAAAATAAGCTGATATTCTACTTGTAGACGTCGAGGTTAAACTGCGAATCACGATTGGTTGATCATCTTGATCTCTACAATTAAATAAAAAAGGTGTGAAAAACGTAAGGAAATTTTTACTAAGAAACAGGATAGCACCAAAGTGGCTGATATTTGTTTTAGACCTTACTATTTGTTGTTTAGCTATTGTATATGCAAATTACCTTCGCCTAAACTTCGACCTCAACCTCATTCACTTCTCTGATATGATTGATGATTTGGTAGCAACCATCATCACCAATTCAATCCTTTTCTACATTTTCAGAACGTACCATGGCATTATAAGACTGTCAGGTTTCCAGGAAGCGTTCCGAAGTATTTCAGCTGTTTTTTACTCTTTCTTCATTATGCTGATGTTGAGTGTCGGACTGAAGGTCTTTACATCAGTTTCGTTTATTCCTACCTCGGTATTATTTATTTACTTCTTCATTTCTTCTTTCTCTGTTTTTGGATACCGGCTTTTAGTGAAACATCTTTATCGCATTAGCGTAAACCAGGAGGAAAATATTCATATCGTCATTTATGGTGCGGAGTTGAATGGTTCTGTTCTGAAGAAGACTATCGAGCAGACTTCAAACAACCGTTATAAGATTGTAGCCTTTATCGACGACGATGAAAACCTTTTTGGTAAAACAATTGATAACGTAAAAATTTATTCTTTCAGCCAGGTTCAAAATGTTATCAAGACATGGCAGATAAAAATGCTATTCTTTGCCCGCCAGGATTTTGACCTTAATCAAAAAAATAAGATAGTTGATTACTGCCTTGAGCAAAATATCAAGGTGATGAACATTCCACCAATGCGTGAGTGGATACAAGGTCATCTAAATATAAACCAACTTCGGGAAGTAAAAATTGACGAGTTATTAGGCCGTCCACAAATCAATTTGAAGAATGAGCATGTGCTCAATTTGCTTCGTCATAAAAAAGTTTTAATTACCGGCGCAGCCGGGTCTATAGGCAGCGAACTTGCAAGACAAATTGCTAGCATATATCCTTACTCATTGATCATTTGCGATCAGACAGAGACAGGCTTGTATGAACTGGAGTACGAGCTTCAAAAGAAATTTCAACTTGGTAATAGTCTTAAAGTTTTCCTTGGTGATGTAAAAGACGAGAAGGCGATGAACAATATGTTTGCGCAGTACACACCGAACATTGTCTTTCACGCTGCTGCTTATAAGCATGTGCCGATGATGGAAAGCCATCCGTCAGAAGCTGTAAGGAATAATGTACTGGGTACAAAAGTGCTGGCTGATTTGGCTGAGTTTTACAATGTTGAGCGTTTCTTGTTTGTATCAACAGATAAGGCAATTAACCCGACAAATGTCATGGGCGCATCTAAGCGCATTGCTGAAATTTATTGTCAATCATTGCAAACCAGGGTTGAAATACCTGTAATAGATGACCGCATCATTCAGTTGACTCCACGAACTTCAAAGACAAAGTTTATTACAACCAGGTTTGGAAATGTGCTTGGTTCAAATGGCTCCGTTATTCCTCGTTTCCAACAGCAGATTTCTAAAGGTGGACCCGTTACAGTTACGCATCCTGATATCATTCGTTACTTCATGACAATACCAGAAGCTTGTTCTTTGGTATTGGAAGCGGTAACAATGGGTAATGGAGGCGAGGTATTCCTGTTTGATATGGGCGAGCCGGTTAAGATACTTGACCTTGCAAAGAAAATGATCAAACTTGCCGGACTAACGCCAGGCAAAGAGATTGACATCAAGTTCACAGGACTTAGACCCGGTGAAAAGTTGTACGAAGAGTTATTAAATAAAGAAGAGGAAGTTATTCCAACCCACAATAAGAAAATACTGATTGCAAAAGTGATCGAGTATGATTATGAAAAAGTCTCGAAAAGCATAGAGAAAGTGGTAAACATAGCTATGCAGAATAAAGATGAAGAGGTCGTAAAACAGATGAAACGGATCGTTCCCGAATACATCAGTAATAACTCCATCTACGAGGCGATGGACGAAGAAATACTAACGCCTACCTTTACTTCTCATGGATAGTTGGTATCTTGTGGCCGAATTCATTGTTCCATGTTTAACTTTTTTAAAAAGGCGCCTAAGCCGGTAGAAGCGGATTTGTCCTTTATCGGCGTTGATATGCATTCGCACCTTTTGCCGGGTATCGACGACGGTCTGCAGGAGGTTGAGCAATCAGTTGAATTTATTAAAGATTTGAAAGCTTTAGGCTACAAAAAGCTATACTGTACTCCACACATTTTATCTGATCTATATCCAAACAAGCCTTCCACTATTTTACCGAAGCTTGCCCTTGTAAGAGAGGCGCTGAAAAAAGCTGGTGTAGATATGCCGGTTGAGGCTGCTGCAGAATACATGATTGATCATGAATTTGCAGAGCTGATTTCAAAGACACCAAAAGCAGATTTATTAACCATTGCGGGTGATTACATTTTGGTTGAAATGTCTTACCTGTCACCATCGCCCAACTTCGACCAGGTAGTATTTGATCTCAGGATGATGGGATTACAACCCATACTTGCACACCCCGAACGCTACAGTTACTACCACCAGAATTTTGAACAGTACGAGCGGTTTAAAGAGTTAGGTTGTAAACTGCAGGTAAACTTGTTGTCCCTGTCAGGCGTTTACGGTCCTCATGTAAAGAAAACAGCAGAGCGACTTTTCAAATACGAGATGGTCGATTTTTTAGGAACTGATATGCATCACGATAGGCATTTATCTATGTTGAAAAACCTGGCTACTAAATCAGACTTCTATGAGCTTGTAAAAGATGCGGACTTACAGAATCATTTATTGTTGTAATTGATAAAAGATATAAAATAGAAAAGGTGGGCTAATAACTGGCCACCTTTTCTATTTTATACACCACCCTTTAGCTATGGCTTCAAAATTACCTTGACACAGTTATCTTCTTTTTTATTGAAGATGTTATAAGCGTGAGCCGCTTCCGTCAATGGAAGGCGGTGCGTAATAATATCATCCAATCTTATTTTACCTTGCTCAACCCATTGAGCCAACTCATCTATATAAGTATGTGCAGGAGCCTGGCCAGCACGAATAGTAAGACCCTTATCGAAAATGGTATGCCATGGGAAATTATCATATGGATAACCATAAACCCCAACGACTGATACGGTACCTCCACGACGAACCGCTGAAAGACACATCCGTAATGCATTGATTGTTCCTTTTTCCATACGGATTACACTTGCTGCCCTGTCAAGAAAACTACGATCAGCTTCCATACCGACAGCGTCGATAACTACGTCTGCACCGCGACCATGTGTCCAGTTTCTTATCTCTTCAATTGCTTTATCATTGTCTTTTACATTGATAATTTCTGCTCCGCACACACTTGCAGCCATGGTCAATCGATAATCTTCTACATCAAGCGCAATCACTTTAGATGCGCCTCGTAGCCACGCCACTTTCATTGCCATCAACCCAACCGGCCCACAACCAAATACTGCGACGGTCTCACCGCCTTTTACTCCACCCCAATCAACCGCTGCATATCCTGTTGGTAATATGTCAGTCAGAAACAACACCTGTTCATCAGTCAGCCCTTCTGATACTTTTCTCGGCCCAAAGTCGGCGTAAGGCACCCTAACATATTCTGCCTGTCCACCATCATAACCGCCGTACATGTCCGTGTAGCCGAACAATCCACCGCCTTTGCCGGTCATCAGTTCGCCTTCGGGCCCATACATCTCAGGGTTAGAATTTTCGCAATGACCAACCAAACCATGTCCACAAAACCAGCATCCGCCACAAGCGACGGGAAAAGGTACTACGACCCTGTCGCCTCTTTTTAACTTGCTGACATTGCTTCCCACTTCCTCTACAATCCCCATAAACTCGTGTCCTAAAATCATGTTCCGCGGCTGCGGAAACATGCCATTGTAGATATGAAGATCCGAGCCACAAATTGCTGTTGATGTTACTCGTATTATCGCATCTCCCTGTTGTTTAATCTCCGGGTCAGGTACGTTGTCCACCCTAATATCTTTCGGATTATGAAATACTGCAGCTTTCATTGAAAGGAATTTATTGATTAAGAAAAAAGTTGTTGATAGGTTGTAGATGAGACAAGAAAAAAACTATGCCATTTAACGGGAAAGTAATTGATAATGAAAGGGTTTTACAACCAATAAAACCGTCTCATTTTGAATGTTGTTTTTGTTACCAGCTTTTGTTTAGCTATTAAGCATTGTTGCGTCGCAGTACGTTCATCAGCAAAACCTTGTTATGACTTTTTCTAAAGATGATTAATAAAAGTTTGATAACAGCATGGAATTGTATCAACCGGGCTGATGCATAATGCGACCAGAAACTTCGTCAACTTTGGAATATGGCTTTGAAAACGGGCAATAAACATTTGCAGTACAAGTGAGTGACACAACGAAAGTCGAAGCAGGTTGGAACGCCGACATTCCAAAATAAATAAAACAAAAAAAGAGATGACTTAAGGCCATCTCTTTTTTAAAAATTATTGAACTGAAACTTATACGTTGAACCTAAAGTGCATGATGTCTCCATCTTCAACCACATAATCTTTTCCCTGAACGGCCAGCTTTCCATTGTCGCGGCAGGCGGCTTCAGAACCATATTTTATGAAGTCTACGTACTTAATTACTTCCGCCCTGATAAAGCCTTTTTCAAAATCTGTGTGGATGACTCCTGCCGCCTGTGGTGCAATCATTCCTTTGGTGATTGTCCAGGCTCTCACCTCTTGAACCCCGGCAGTGAAGTATGTGGCGAGATTGAGTAAACGATAAGTCGACGTGATAAGCCGTGCAACACCACTTTGCGAAAGTCCGAGGTCTTCCAGAAACAGTTGGCGATCTTCAAAGCTTTCCATCCCTGCAATTTCGCTTTCTATTGCAGCACTAATTAGCAGCGTTTCAGCGTTTTCATTTTTAACTGCTTCTTTTACGGCTTTA
>Ga0181463_1000186_pt1 | contig 15345 bp, 20 predicted proteins | sample InSIn1gowninarea_FD_119071 | JGI IMG/M metagenome (GOLD analysis project Ga0181463, IMG submission 119071) | Clean room microbial communities from NASA Spacecraft Assembly Facility at Jet Propulsion Laboratory, Pasadena, California, USA -... ... | reverse complement strand
AAGAAAAGAGAAGAAACAAAGAAATATCAAAGGGGCATACCACCAGCAACCTACCTCACCTACCACTCGATGGTCACACCTTCCACTCAATCTAATATCTATTCACCCTCTAAGCAAAGAAAGGCCACAAAAATTAAGAAAAAAGGGTAGCTACAAGATTTCCTCTACTAGTACAACAAGAAACGTTGTAGCAGCCTATTTTGAAGCAGCATCAGGCTTCAAGCCCAGCCTTCAACACCCATGCATTGGAAGAGGAGTAGCACAACTATAGGCACTATGGAACCTCTCCAAAAATCAACAACAATAGAGGAATCCAACACCTGCACATCAACAAGAAGACGATCAATCAGCATAATGAAATCAACAAAAAGAGAGCAGTAGAGAAGATGTACATGAACCATGAGCAACACAACAGAGCCACCCTCCAACATGCATCAACAAGTCAAAGGAATCCATAGGTATGTCACCTCATCCACACTATCTCATAAGTATGAATATGATTAAAACTATAGGAATATGTAAAAAGTTGGTTTTATAAGCGAAGGTGACTAGTTAACTTGGCCACCCTCAGCCTGATAACAAAAAGTTAAAGTGGTAGTCAACTGGACATGTGGCAAGGTCACATCAAAGGGAATGAATCAGAAATGTGGTCAAGTTACATTGAACATAAGTGGGTGATGATTATGAGGAAGCATTGCATGATAACTAATAGTAGGACCAACGATCCAAAATGAGAAATATGTACTTAGCTAGCGAGCACATCGCTCAATGAAATTGACCATAAATAGAAATATTCCCTAACTTTCATGCAAGATAGTGTTCATTTTGAGATTTTGAGAGTCGGGACCACCTTGAGGACCCATCAAACGGAAAATCTAGTCTCGGCCATCCTACAGTGAGAACCTACGTGAAACACATGAAAACTATAGGAAACAGTAAGGAAAGCTAGTCTCAACATCCTACAATGTGCACCTATAGGAAAACTACAGGAAACAGTGAGGGAAGCTAGTCTCGACATCCTACAATGTGCACCTATAGGAAAACTACAGGAAACAAGGAGAATTGTCAAAAATGATGCGAGGGGTGCCTAGGGTGAACAATTCAATAATTCTCCTCAAAAAAGGCATTGTAGTGAAAGGTGGATGACATATCCTCTATGCTTTCATTTGTAAAGAGAAAAGAAAATAAATTGTCATTTCTTTTAGTGATTACATTGTGCATAGAGATAGGCATAATTGTGTGGAGTATTGGGTAGAGTAAAGGGTGGTTTGGAGTCATCACCCTCCTAAACTCTAAAACCTCATCACCTGGGGAAACTATTAAGCTATAGCCACCAAAACTTCATACAAATAGATTGACAGAGAGAAAAAATGACAGGGGGTTTCAATAGAAGGGAGCCCATGAGAAAAACTAGAATACATCAACATCCTCCTCTAGTAGAAATATTTACAAGCCATCAATGGTTGGGATTCTTTGAGATACTTAGGGGATATGATGATGACATAGCTAGGGAATTTTCAATGTCACTCATACCTCTAGCTAGAGTCAATGCCGTTGCTGTAGTGAGGGGATTGTAAGTAACAATTACCCTTGAAAGCATTAGCAGGACCACTACACTTCCTCTAGGTTTTCAATGGAGAAAAGAGGATAAAGCTAGCAACACTCTTTCCAAGAATAAATTTGTCTTGGAAGGAGAGGAACCAATTGAGGAGAAAAATGGGATTAGAAGGGGGAGTATTCCATACCCTTGGGTTGAAGTAAGCTATCACATTCTCAAGTATATTTCTTGTGAGGGTAGGCTCAATATAGTCTATGGTTACTAGTGTAGACTCCTCCATGAGCTGAGATTTGGAGAAGATTTACCTCCTCATAGAAGAATTAGAGTGCCTTACTTTTTGTTGCAATCAATAATAGACATGTGCATCAAATTACAAGAAGGGAAGCATCAACAACTGGCACATCATGGAATGATCAAGCTCATACTAGAATATTCCCTAGACAACTTAAGAATCCCTATTATGTGGTCAACATTTGTAGACCTGAACATAGAAGATGTAATTAGAGCCATTGAGTATGACAAAAACCCTAATTCTAGTGGTGAATAAGAGGAAGAAGAGGTTGAAGAAGAGGAAGAAGAATCTAAAGAAGAGCAAGAAGAGCCTGAAGAAGAGGAAGAAGAGCATGAAGAAGAGGAGCATGGAGAAAGAGAAGAAGAACCAAAGGAAGAAGAGGAGACATAAATACATGAAACAGAGGCAGAAAAGGACAGTAGGGAAGAAGCACACAAGGATGGATCAAGTCTTGAAATACATAGCAAGGAAGAAGGGGAATCCCCAAGAGTGTCCCCTGAGCCCACAGAAAAGGAGGCAACTGCTGCCTTGACTGCTCTAAGTACACCTATAAAATCAAAAGGAAAGAGGCAGAGGCAGACTCCCCTATACTTCATAATAAGAAAAATCCCTAGGATAAAACAAGGGAGACCTCAAACACCTACCAAGACTGTTATAATCACTAAGGACTCACCAAGAGAACAAGAAAAGTTAATCCCTCTAGGAATGAGAGGTGGAGAGGGCACATCACAACAGGCTTCCCCATGGTCACCAATCACCTTTGTTAGGAGGCTTGTCACTAGGTCCACCTCAGCAAAACAAATCAAATAACCTTTGACCCCTTTTTAGAAAGGGAAAGGCCTCCTACAGGAAACAAAAACAAACCTATAGGAAACACAGATAGCCCTACAGGAAACCCTGTCAAAACTACAATAAACACAGAAACATGAGTAGGAAGGACAACAGGGGCAAAGGGAAGGAAAAGAAGCATAAACACAAGTAAAGGGGAGACAGATACTCAAAAGACAATAAAGGGAGAGTCCCAGGAGCTGCAAGAACCTAGCACACAACTAAACCTTAGCTCCTATTATAGACTCATTGAGGGAGGTAGAGTAGTACCACAAAATTTTTCCATGTCTCTATTCTTTGAGCTTGAAAAGGAGAGAGCAAGGACACATCACTAGATGAAAATTGCTAAATCAAAAAGTGTAGAGGATGTGGGGCATATGGAAGAAAATCTGCTAGAGATGGGAAGAGAGTTGAGTAGGATAAGAGACAAGGAAAGAGTGATGAAATCTCAACTAGAGGCTGAGAACACATGGCTGAGGAGGAAAGTACAAAAATAAGAGAGCCAATTGGAAACTATGGCAAGTCTCTCTATGGAGTCACTCCAGTGCAGGATGCCAAAAAAAACATATACCTTATACCTCAAAGAATAGTGGCTGCAGTTTCAGATAAAAACCATATCACAACGAGGAACTATGCATTTCCAAGACTATAGGCAATTCATTGACCTCTGTGACCAAAGCACCCTAGAGGACAGGGCCAAGATATTTGAATTATACCTACAAAACTTGGCCCTAACATATTTGAATGTGTTGGACCCCAATCCAAAGCTAGGGGACTTACAATTGATGGCCTTGGCATCATGGATGAGTAACGAGGACACCAGGGTGAAGGAAGTAAAAAGGGTATTGGAAAGAGAAGAAATATATCCCCTTTACATCAGAGCAGAACATATCAACTCCATCACTGTCATTAGCACCCACAACCTTATCACTAATGATCCCCATCTTGCACCAAGATGCCTATCTACTCAAGAGCAAGTAGTCACTCATTTTTAGGACACTTTGAGATTGCTAGGGGATGAGAGCCAGCAAGCATGCCAAAGGAGATGGAACACCTTACCCTACAACCTAAAGATTAGGGAGTATCATTCCCCTGAAAGGATGAGGGATGCACTGGAGAGGACCCCACTGTATAAGAAAGCATTGGAGAGACTCAAAGTCAACTAGATTGGCTTGCAACTAAGTCCACCATTGTTATTTGGTATGTTAGAAGGGAGAAAGGAAGAAGAATAAAGAAAGCAGTGGGAGTAAATACAAAAGCATGCATGATTTTATCCACAAGAAGAGGATACTAAAACAGAGACTTGGAATGTCAGGGAGGCCACTAAAGAAATGAAAGACATGGACATATATTGAGTTTCTCAAAGAATGAGCAACACTTTCAGTAGGGGGTGATGATGAGGCTCATAAATGGGTAAATTATATGGACCTTAATGCCACTCTCAAGCTTATTAAAATCAAATTTTCTCACATTTATTTACATGTTTTGTAATATTTTGCTTAATGATAAGGGTAAAGATGAGATGTCATGTCTTGTGGTCTAATGTGCATTGATTATAGGTTAAGTATAATTTTCCCTACTCCATTTGTTGGGCATGGAATCCTCCCCATAGCAGGTTTTGGCGCTCAAAGCCCAAGTTTTGGTCAAAGATGTTGTAAAACTCTGCGAATTGCGGGTGCCGAGCACGAAGTGTACAATTAAGTCATAGGGTTATTGGCCCTAAACATTGTATTGTAAAATAGTGTAAAGTCGGCCTACCCATGGTCCGGGGACCATGGGATTGTATAAATAGAGCGAGGCTCTAAGTTGTAAAGGGAAGGATGGATAGAGAGAATAGCGAAGGAATGGTTCGGGCTTAGAGTAGGGTTCTAAGTGTCTTGGGTTGTAGTACTAGGAAGAGGCTCTACAGCTGAGTGCATAGAGGCATAGTAGAGTCCGCAACTGAGTGTGCAGACCCCTGCAGCTGAGTGCACAGGGCGGAGTCCAGTCTGTAATCAAGACAGGAAGCTAATAAGGAGAAGTTTATCCTAATTATGTGTAATTTCTGTCCATTATCTTCTTTATGTTTATACTCGTTTATGTATTGCGTGCACTGATATGATTGTTGATTATACTATAATAACCATAAATCTCACACACAAAAGTTAAGTAATCATTTAAATAGCAAAGAACTTGGGTATTATATGGGTCGTGCCCCAAGTAGGGCTGCGTAGAAGCCACACCGCAGGTCACGAAGGGATCGCAAGTGCGCGCAGTGACAGGTCAGATTGAAGACCTCTAGAAGCCCATTAGACATCCCAAGGGTGCAGAAACTTGGTTCTAGCACCCTCCCATACTACTTCGGGTGAGACCTCAGTCCGCGCTCCATGGATTGTTGCTGAAAGGGCTAGTAGTATTGGGTGTTGGCTTAGTGGGGCCTGATGCAGGTTCAGAAGTGATTTAGCCAAGACAATCTCAGTACTACTGGCCCTTTCGGCAACAGTCCGTGGAGCGCGAACTGAGGTCTAACCCAAAGTAGTATGGGAGGGTGCTAGAACTAGGTTTCCGCACCCTGGGGATGTCTAATATGAGGTGATTGGTATGCAGTCCAACCTTCGTACTAACTTTGCTACGTGCATCTGCAGGCACCCCACGCCCTACGATACTGTCTTCGTGTAGTTCTAGCCGCCATGTGACCCATGTTATTTACCCACGTATTCCTTAATTAGGCTCTGTTAGCTAATTACTTAGATTATTTTCATACATAAGCATTCATACAAGTATTTATCAATTGTGCGCAATAAATAAACAGAGTAAAAGTAATGCATAACATCAAAATATGGATTCAAGAATAGGTGCACAAAGTAAACTTCTCTTTATTAACTTTCAATCTCAATTACAAACCTGATTCGGCCCTGTGCACTCAGCTGTAGGGATCCATGCACTCAACTGCGGAATCTTCTAGGTCTCTGCGCACTTAGCTACAGAGCCTCTTCCTACTACTATGACCCAGTACGCTTCATATCCACCTCTAACCCTGAACCATGCCTTCATTATTCTATCTTTTCTTTTTCTTTCTTTACACTTAGAGCCTCGCCCTATTTATACAATCCCATGGTTCGTGGAGCATGGGTAGGATGACAGAAATTTACATTAAATTACAATATTTTAGGGCGAAAAGCTATATGACTCATCCTAGACTTCACACTCCGCGCCCGCAATTTGCGAAGTCTTACAATATAATTGACCAAAACTTGGGCTTTGAGACCCAAAACATGGTGTGGGGGATCCCATGCCCAACAAGGCCCCAACACAATCATCGTGACTCATCTTGGGTCACTCTGCTAGTGCGGCGATCTTAGCATGGAGCCCCTCCAACTGTGCCTGTTCTATGCAAAGGTCCGTAGCACATTGTTCTGCCGTCTGCTAGATTTGCTCTACTCTTTTGGCCGAATGCTCACTGTCAGGGGAAAATCCTTGTCTTAAGGCATGCATCACCTTCATCTGTGCAAGCTTTCCTTTGATATCGGTAGTGATGAGGAAGGCCTCATCAATCCAATGCTAGACGCGCACTTTAAGTATTGCCTCTTTCTGTCGCGCGGCATGCGCCTGTTCCTTCAACGCCTTCGCCTGCTGTATCTTCGCCAACCGTTGGGTCAGGACAATTGTCTGCACCATTCCACGCACACTGTCATGCTACACTTGAATCTCCCACACCTATATTTCCAGGCTGTTTATGGTGGGGTCCTTCTGTAAGGAAGTGAGGACCTCGAAGGATTCTTCCAACATAGTAGTACAGTTCTACACTGCTTGTCCTATTTCCTCCAGCCCTTTTTGGATAGTGTTAGTGCACTATTCCAAAACTTTTGGGGGCATGGATGACTGTGCCTTTAATCTCAGTACGACAATCTAAAGGTTGAGGTCCCACTGTATCCTTGTTGCTTCTTCCTTTGCCTTGCGGAATCCACTGGCCAATTTGTGAATTCACACTCCAACTGGAAGATATGCCGGGACAACCAATTCTGGGACAGTTATATAAGCATCGTCCACTGCTTGGGCCAGTCCTTGAGTTTGCGCAATGAGTTCATCACGCTGCCGGCTGAGCTATTCCATATTGATCTTTTGTTCGCTCAATACCTATAGCACATGACTTCCTCTGGCGCGGAGCTCGACTATGACCCCATCCTATAACTGATACAGGGTTTCTCACGGAAGGGCAGCTAAGTTTAAGCTGAACCCCTTAATCTTGCCCACCACAACTCTGTCAACTTCATTTGATGCCACTGACGCGCCCTCGGGGAACACGAAAGTGTTTGTCATGCGGGTACGCAGTATCTATTCTGTCTCTAATGTACCTCTTGCAACATATGGGGCCATCGTACCTTTTTGAGGGGGTTGCACCTATAATCCATGTAACTGCGTTCGTAGCACCCCCAACATAGTGTTCTGCTCCACCATCACTTCTTGGAGCGTGACCTTAAATACATCATGAACTGTTTCTCCAATGTAAAAAAGATCACCTTCTGTAAGCATGACTGGGTCAATGGACGTCTTGGATGCCTTCGTCTTCTTGTTGGGGACCGGTTTCCAAGGGACACGTGACCGTTTCAATTGTTGTGAGGTAATTTCTGGATTTGCGCACTCTGCGTCTAGGTCAATGTCCTCAACCCCCTGCCTTGTGGACATTTCCTGGCTCCCCTTAACCTCTTTTATGGGCACTGTTGTTGTTTCTGTCATCTGCGCCGCTGCTACTACATCGGCCTTCTTCTATTGTGAGGCTACTTCTTGTTCCTGGTGCCTCTTTTTGGCCAACTACATGATGTGCAGCTTGGTGTCCTTCTTCATTTGTTGGGCTGTGGCCTTCTCCATTCCTGCCAAGTCCACAGTGCGCCACTCTTGAAGCCATGTTTCTAATGCTGTGAAGATGGTGTCATCAATAGCAATAAATGGAAGCATTGTCCATTCCTTTGCTAGATCCTTCCACGCCCGGACATGAATGTTGTGCATGTCTGCTTTAAACTCTGAAAAGCTTTGCAAAGTGGTGTATACTATGGGAGACAACCATGGTCTTCTATTGATCCACATTCGGATGCTCGCCTCCATCATCACACAAAAAACCTTGATCGCGTGAATCTGCTTTGTGTCCTTCGTGGCCCAGAGCAAAGCGTACTTCACAGTCTTAGGAAGCTCCTGGTTAATAGGCGGGAACTGGCTATCTGCTGGTAGTTTGCTTGCTACCAGCAAGATGGATGGGAGAAACCACTCGTAGTGGAAGGTATTACCCTGCTCTTGGGCCTCCTTGTAGTTCATCAAAAGTTCCTCACAAAGGAACTCAGCCCAGTTGAACTATACCCCCTCCGCGAACTGCTCAGCCAACACAACCACAGGAATTGGTACTTCATCGGCATGACACTTCCGCATTAATTGTCCGGCCAGGAGCTGGGTGGATACATGCACGACTTTGTACTTGATACCCGCAATTTCATAGCCGTGCTTCTTTTTTACTAGCCTGTATTTGGTTTTCATGGCTTTTGCGAGAGCCAAATCGCTACTTTTACTGGCTATTTCCTTGGGGTCCCTTCCCTTACAGGGAAGCCAAGAAATCATGTGAATAAGTTCTGCCGTGATGGGAATAGGCTCCTCCAGCCATAGATACCCATCATGCCCCAGGCATAATAGCTGCCTAATGACAAAAATGGTGATGGGCATGCGGTGAAAGTGGGGTATCCATTGTAGATGAAGTAACTTGACCTTCTCTACACTGCGCAAGCATTTTCGTGGCTCCAACGTGATCATTGGCCCTTCCAACTTCTATTTCATCAAGCTTTCTGTCACCAGGTGTGGGAACTTTTTGCTGTCTGCGAGGTCCCAATCTTCGAACTTTAGGGTAGGCACCAGGCCGAGGGGCAGACCTTCAAAAGTAATGCTGTCGGGGAGGAGCTGGGTCTGGAGTGCACTCTTCATGGCCTCCAAGTGTTTGGCTGCCCTAAGTTTCCCTTTCTAGAGCGAGACATACGCGGGTAACTTTGCTATAGAAGGCATTGGTGGGACATCCTCCTCCACATCGTCTTGGACCTCTATTTGATAAATTAGTGCTTGTAAGTCTTCCTCCTCTTCATCTAATTCATTGGTGATATATTTTCCTTTTTCTTCCATTGATAATTTGCCGAACCGTGGGTTTCTTGGGGATACTCGGAATGGTCCCATAGTCTTCTTATCTTTCTTTGGCTGCGACATCCGTGGTGATTTTGGAACTTTTGGCACAACCGTTACATCTCCAGGTTCCTCATGGACCATATGGGGCTCCATGGCCTCACCAACATATCTTTGTCGAATCACACTCCTGGTTTGGTAGTAGTCATTGTGTTTACACGGGATATGTTTTGTCGTGTAGTCAAAGGTGGTAAGAGTGCTTGGCACTCAATGCTCTATAATTTCTCAACTCTCAAACAACCAAGTTTTGTCTCGTGGCTAGCCCTAGGGGTTTTATAGCATCTTTTGAATTTGAATTCGACCATTCCCCCCAATTTTGAGTCATTAATGCCTTTTTGGCGGTAGATCGTCCCAAATCTAGCTCTTAATTCATGTCTTAATTTCCTGCTACCCGCTCCTCTTTGTCTTAAATTGGAAATCTTGTCATGAACAATGACACCAATGGTCACTTCCCAACCTAACCGTGTGGCAGCACAGCCCCCTCTGTGCGGGCGCGGTCCTTGTGACATGCCGATCCTGCCTACAACCTCCTTATCATGTAGCTCCCCACAGACTCTTTTATAGTCTCGTGCTCTCTTTCAACTGCTTGGAGCATTGAGACTGTGCTCCCTATGACTAGTTAGGTGGTCATACCACCTGTGCGAGACTTCAATTCACCTTTCAGCCTAGTCCATGGGCACTCCTCAATTACCCTCATGATAGTAAGTGCTGTGCATTCTTCCTTATGCGGTGCATTCCCCTAGTTACTTTGTTTGGTAAGGTGCGGTTGCAGCCATGGTAGTAGAGTCACAAATTCTCGGTAGTAGTCTTCTAATGTAGTAGTATCGCTGTCCGTATCCTGTCTTCTCATTATTAGTTTTTTGACGAGACATGCTTGCACGATTTCATTTTCCAGTGTTTTGATCTCTGCGTCCATTAACAAGCTTTTCTTCCTCAGTTGTACCCGATCTTCTTCGAGTTCATGAATTTTAAGGTTCCCTCGCCGAATGGCTTCCTGATTCTGCATATGTTCGCCCTCGCGTAACTGCATAATTCCTTCATCCTGGTCCTCGCGTACTGTCTTAATTATGGGAGCTATTGCGTGAGGATTCCTTTCCTACAAAATTTTGGTCTTGAATCTGCTCCTCAGCTTCAGAGTCATCTCTGCATTCAAGTTTTTGCACATGGCCCTATAGGCCCATCGAATTGCTGCCACGTGTAGGTCCCAATCAGTTTGTCTCGCTCGGTGAACCCTGTTTAGGACTCTGCATACCTTATTGAATGCTTCCACGTGGAACTTTTGTGGTATTCATCGCCTTTCCTGCTACTATGTCTTGTTCCAATTTTCGATCCTAAGTTTGGGGTGTGCCTGTGTGGGCTGCACAACACATGTCTATACCCATCGAGACAGGTGGGCATGCAAGTTGCTTCGTCCCTACTAACTGACTCTTGTTTGAAGCTGGGGGCTTCCAAACTATAGATGCATCATCCTTCTACATCCGTATCAGTCCTAAAAATTTCCTTGATGTGTACCCCACCATCGTGCGGGTGTTGTGCGCAGTTCCCACTTCAACGCATCGAACCGCTGCTGTTCTGGTACTGCGATTTCAAATTTTCTTAGGAATTCATCCACCGCTGTCAATCCATCATATGTTCGTAGCTCTCTTGCCTCTATTGTCACACAACGTAGTGATCTAACCATCATGGATTAATTCAGTGTCGTCACTTCGTTCAACCAATTTTTCCATCACTCTACTTCTTCGTCTGAATTCGAAGTGCAGGAGCTTTCGCGCTCCCACGAGATTTTCCCATCTGTAGTCGGATTCACCCAATCCTGGTCTCATGCAGTTATCTTGTAAATATAATCAAGATCATCGTCACTATCATTGTTGCGCACTGGTTTAGTGTAGTGCGCTCCCTCGGCTGGGTCCAGTGGGACTACTACGCGTAGTGACTTTTTCTCGAAGATCATTTTGCGCTTCTTCAGGTTGATGACTCCATTCATATCAGTGTCCCAGTCTATTCCTAACAACATGGGATAGGGATTGCTGTCATTGATGATCTCTATTACTTGAAAATCTGCCTGCGTGCTCGTGCCTTTAATATCAACTGTTACTCCTTGCAACCTCCCATGGGAAAAATATTTTCTTGGTTCACCATTCGAAATTGAATAGGAGACCATTATAACACAGGCCTGCCCATGCGTTCCCATGTTTGCTTCGGTAATACATTCGCGTTTGAACCCATATCTAGGATTACCTGATCCATTTCATACTCACCAATCTGTGCAGTCAACCTCATTTCCCTTCCAGTGCACAATGCATGCTTCCCCAATGTTCAGACTATGTGTGGTTCTCCTAACCCCACGCACCTAATGATCAACTCCTGTAGTCCTTTAACTACCTTGCTCTCGCGCAACAGTTTCATGCATGTCTCCAGAGAGGTAGTTTGCATTGAAGGATCCATTCTTGACTCTAGTTGATCCTTACAACTTGAAGTGGAGGCCTCTGTGAAGCTCTTCTTAACTTCCATGAATGTCTCCTTTACGCATTCTAATTCAAACTCGAGTTCCTTTGCAGGAGCCTTGCAAACCCAAGTACTTTCATCTGGCTGCTTCCCCGTATCCTCTCCCGTGGCCGTATCGTTTCTAAGCATCATGTTTACATTCGGGTCTTCTTCGCGTGGCTAAAACCTCATCATTTGTAAATTCCAGGTCAGGGGAGGCTGGAATACCCCTTTTTCGCGCATCCTTGTGATCAACGTAGGACAATCTATTGTTTCATGATCAAACTGAGAATAATACGAACAAGACATCCTTGTCGGGTTGGTATAGTCACAGGCATAGTGCCCTGGTCCTCCGCAATTGTGACAAATTAATTGTTCGCAGCCCCTTCTTGGTCCCATTCCACCTTGTCCTTGACCTCACCCCTGAAATCTAGCACGTGCCATCCCCGCATCTAGGTCGAGGGCTCATGTTTCAGTTTGCATCCTAGAGGCAGGGGTCTGATCCATCATTATCTCGTAACTGTGGCAAGTGCACTCATTGTGGCCGACCGACCTACAAAAATTAAAAAATAATTGCTGGGGTGTTTGTGTATACTTCTGCAACAAATGAAAATTATCCATCGTGTGTTTCCCCCCTATCTGAAAAATCGTGCACCATAAAGTGGGTGCCGTGCTTGGCCCTACCTATGCCTCTTGTCTCAATGGCATTGGCCCTCCTCCTGCCAAGTAGTTCGTGAACACTGGACAATGATCCTTGTCATGGCCCTGGCCTTTGCATTTTATGCACCATACTTCCTCACGTGCCTCTGACCGCAGTACCCTATCCTACTTCAAACTTTGCATTTCCAAAGGCAGATTCTATAGTTGCGTGTGGATTTGTTAAACTCCCAACCTAGGGTCTTGTATCAGGGTCTCATATAATCTCATTTCCATTTCCAACGCTTCAGCCTGGGTGGAAAGTTTCTGTTGTGATAGTGCCGTCCTCAAGCGTGGTGTCAGAGATGCTACAAACCATGCGCAATGCTATCCATCTGTCAACGTCATATTGGCTTCATGGATCGTACTCTTCAACCGTTGATCCAGATCTTAGGGAGTCTCACCTAGGAGCATCGTGATTTCTTTAAACTCGATGGTTGATTATGTTTTTGACTTTGGCCTACTAAATTCCCTATTCAACGTGTTCTAGATCTCTGCTATCCCTACATTTGGGTGGTCGTTAGAGTGCTTGATATACCATGTTAATGCGCGATCCTACAACGCGCTCACTAATGTAGCCTTCTTAATATTGTCATTCGTGACACCTTGTGCTTCCCATACTACTCTTACCACGAAGCAGAATTGATCCAAACCTTCATTCCCTACTCCTCTGAATAATGGTAGTTTGATCATGCTCGCCATACTAAACTGTGGAGGTGGAGTGGGTGGGGATGGAGGTGAGAGAGGTGAGGTGGGTGGCAGTGTGGGTGGAGGTGGTAATCGCAGAATGCGCTTCCTTATCAAACTGACCGCGCTTCTTGAAAAGACCTTAGCAAACTTTTCCTCACTCTCTTGCGAGGGTGAAATTAAGGGATTGTTTTCTAATTCTTTGCTACTCTTGTAGATATTTCTACCCTGCCTAGTCCCAAACATTAATGTATTCACATGACCCTTTTTTTCACACAATAACATCTTAATCCAAGTATTCAAAGATTTAATATACTTACCTCACGGTCCTTTAAGAAAGCGTCATTCTGCCTCGCTATAGCTCACAGTCGTGTCTACCGCAAACTTAGTGATAAATCCCCCTATTATCCAGTCGAGCCAATAGTCCACAACTCATGCAATCTTATCTTCTGATGATTCTAGTCTGCGCATTAATTCTAGAGTCCACAATATTGGTTTGTCGAGCCTAAACCTTCCCTGGATGTTGGATAACTTCACGATCCACTCATACAGTCCAGAAGGAAAGGATGCAAAGAAAATCTCTTGGATTTCCATATACACGTAGCACTCCAACCACTTTGCCTTAGATACTTGCGAAGTTCTATTTTGCTGTGTCGCGAACTCGTGAATCTTCTTGTCCAAAAACTCTTCAATTTCCTTCTTTGTTGGGTTCCAGTGGCACGACATCAGACATCCCTTATGCAGATCCTGGTCCTGACAACAGAACCATTTGTTGGATTAGTTGGGCCTGACCCAGGTTCATAAGTGATTTAGCTAAGAAAATCTTGGTACTACTAGCCCTTTCGGCAACAGTCTACGGAGCGTGGACTAAGGTCTCACTCGAAGTAGTATGGGAGGGTGCTAGAACCAGGTTTCTGCACCCTAGGGATGTCTGATATGAGGTGATTGGGACGTAGTCCAACCCTCACACTTCTTGTGCCACGCGCATCCGCAGGCACCCTGTGCACTGCGATATTGTCTTCGCGTAGTTCTAGCTGCTGCGTGACCCATGTTATTTACCCACGTCTTCCTTAATTAAGCTCTGTTAGCTGATTACTTAGATTATTTTCATATATAAGCATTCATACAAGTATTTATGAATTGCACGCAATAAATAAACAGAGTAAAAGTAATGCATAACATCAAAATACGGATTCAAGGACAGCTGCACAGAGTAAACTTCTCTTTATTAACTTTCAATCTCAATTAAAAACCCGACTCTACCCTGTGCACTCAGCTGTAGGGGTCCGCGCACTTAGCTATAGACTCTTCTAGGCCTTTGCGCACTCAGCTGCAGAGCCTCTTCCTACTACTATGACCCAGTGTGCTTTAGATCCACTTTTAACCCTGAACCCTGCCTTCGCTATTCTATCTTTTATTTTTCTTTCTTTACACTTAGAGCCTCGCTCTATTTATACAATCCCATGGTCCACGGACCATGGGTAGGCCAACACAACTCTACATTAAATTACAATATTTTAGGGCTGACAACCCTATGAATCATCCTAGACTTCGCGCTTTGCACCCGCAATTCACAAAATCTTACAATATAATTAACCAAAACTTGGGCTTTGAGCCGAAAAACATGCTACGGGGGATTCCATGCCCAACCCTAGGATTTACTTGGCTAAATCACCTTTGAACTTGGGTCAGGCCCCACAAAGACAACAAATGGTTCCGTTGCCGGGACCAGGATCTGCATAAAGGATGTCTGATGTCGTGCCACTAGAACCCTACAAAAAAAAAAATGAAGAGTGGTTGGACAAGAAGATTCACGAGTTCGCGGTGCAGGAAAACAAAAATCGGTGAGTATCTAAGGAGAAGTGGTTGGATCACTACTTGTACACTGAAATCCATGAAATTTTCTTTGCATCTTTTCCATCTGAGCTATATGAGTGGATCGCAAAGTTAGGAGACAACCAGGGAAGGCGTAGGCTCGACAAACCAATAGTGTGGACTCCGGAACTAGTGTGTAGACTAGAACCCTCAGAAGATAAGATAGCGTGAGTTGTGGACCACTGGCTCGACCGAATAATAGGAGGATTTATCACTGAGTTCGTGGTAGACATGACCGTTAGCTATAGTGAGGCAGAGCGAAGTTTTCTCAAGGGAACGCGAGGTAAGTACGTTAAATCTTTGAACACTTGGATTAAGATGCTATCATGTGAAAAACAGGTTATGCGAATAAATTAATGTTTAGGACTATGCAGAGCAGAAAGATCTACAAAAGTGGAAGTAGTGAAGAATTAGAAAAAAATCCCTTAATTTCACCCTCGCGGGAAATCGAGGATGAGCTCACGAAGGTTTCTTTGAGAAGCGTGGTTAGTTTGATAAGGCAACGAATTCCATGTTTACCACCTCCACCTACACTGCCACCCGCTTCACCCCCCTCACCTCCATCTCCATCCACTCCACCTTCGCCACCTCTGCAATTCCGTATGGAAAGTGCGATCAAACTACCGATGTTCATAGGAGTAGGAAATGAAGATCCAGACCAATTCTGGTTCGTTGTAAGAGTATTATGGGGATCACACAGCATCGTGGATGGTAATATTAAAAAGGATACACT
>Ga0181463_1000045_pt1 | contig 15413 bp, 20 predicted proteins | sample InSIn1gowninarea_FD_119071 | JGI IMG/M metagenome (GOLD analysis project Ga0181463, IMG submission 119071) | Clean room microbial communities from NASA Spacecraft Assembly Facility at Jet Propulsion Laboratory, Pasadena, California, USA -... ... | reverse complement strand
AAAAAAGAAAAAGAAAGATGAATTCCCAGTTGCATTGCAGGTTTGCAGGAGGACTACAAGAAGCAGCAGAAGGTGCCAAGGGAGCTCTGAAACAAATATCAACACCTATCCTACATTCCCACACCTTTCTCCATCATTTTTGGCATTCTTTTCACCTCTCTGTGCTTCTTTTCCAAAAACTATGTTTTCTACAGGAGGCTCCTGTAGGAATTACAGAGAGCCAGAAATGGATTTAAAAGGCAGTTTGAGGAATAGGGAAGCTTCATAAGGGATCTATAAATACTCCTGCAGTCTTCAAACCTCCTTGCCATCATTTCTAGACCCGCATCATATCCCAAGCACTATTCTTCTTCCCGCCCAAGAAAAAAACACAGAAAAAAACAGATTTTAGAAAAAAGAAAAAAGAAAAATAAGAAAGGGAACAACACCATCGACCTCACCTGAAGCCTACCTATTACCTCTACATCTCTATCTGCATCTTTGGCATCATCCTCACAGCTCCAAGCATAGAAAAGCTAAAGTTTCAAAGGGAGAAGCAGCTACAGGAGCTCCTGTAGGAATTCCTGTAGTAGCTGATCCCATTAAAATCTAGCATCAGCAGCATGAGGGTGCAAATTTGAAGGTTGAAGAAGATACCTGAAGATCAGATCTAGCCAGAGAGGAACTTGCACAAAGCACAGCCACACATCAACAAGCAGACAAGCATGCATCAAAGGAAATAAAGGCATGCAGCAAAAGGAAAAATCCATAGCACCTCACAGCAAAACGCATTTGGATCTCAGGTAAGTAACTAACCTGCTCCTCTGTTTGCATTCGTATAATTTGAAGGCATGCAACGACAACGAGATGGTTGAGGTTGGTTGAGGTTGAGGTGGCCAGTTAACTTGTCCACCTTCATCTAGTTGACTTCACTCATCCGAAGATGTCACCCACATGTGTGCTTAGTCAAACTCAAGAGAGATGTTAAGGACAGGTAGTGGAGGTGGTGTGAACTCCGATGCAATCATGAGGGATGATTACAAGGAAAGGGCCATGATGACAAGGCAGGTGAGGAACAACGGTTCGAATGGGGCTACTGTACACTTGGCCAACTCACCCTCCATCACTGAAAAAATCCATAACAAGCAATAAGTACTCCCCGAAGCATACTTAACATATTTTTCCTTCATTCTGTCCTCGAAACTCCACTCCTGCTACCTTCTCTTACCCCCACAGCCTCATAACCATTGTTCTCCATTGATCTCTCCCATATCCTTGCTCTCAGCATTTTCTACAATAGCACTTACAGGTTCTACAGGAGAACCTACAGGAATCCTACAGGATGGCTAGCAGTCTTCTACAGGAGGGCCAGTAAGATGTTTTGGAGAGGGAAAACACTAGTTTTAGCACAATTCTCAGGCTGAAGAGGTAGGTTCTTGGCATACCTCCATTGGATATTGAAATATGCAAGCAGTGGTTTAATTTTGAGGAGGAAATAAAACTTTTGGGTGGATGAAATTCATAAAAGAATTGCTTCTTATTTCTTAAAAAAAACACAGTCTCTTTGTCTCTCTGTTTTTCTTCAGAAAAATTGTTCTCTCCATTTCTATATTTGGTTTTCCAAGGAAACATAAACAAAATGATGGGAGATTTTATGAGGAAGGAGCCCACCAACTCCTCTAGGCTCCATGCACATCCCCAAGTAGTGGACATATTCACAAGAGCCAATTGGATGAAATTTTTTGAGAAGTTTCGAGGGTTTGATGAGGAAATTGCTCAAGAATTTTCCCACTCTTTAGTCCCTCACTCTAGAACACATGCTACTGTCACCTTTAGAGGCCTTTCCATGGAGATAACCCCCGAGTTTATCAGTAGGGTCACTACCCTTCCTCTTAGGTTGCCTTGGAGTAAGGATGAAAAACCAATTGGCCAGGCTGCCAAGAAAAACTTCTTCCAAAACAATGAAACCCTTGTAGAAGATAAGAATGGCATAAGAAGGGCTAGCATACCATATCCTTGGGATGAGGTTAGCTACCAAATAATCAAGTATATTTCCTGTGAGGGGAGGTACAACATTGTCTATGGCTACCACTTTAGAATCATGCGTGAATTAAGGTATGGCATGGACACTCCAGCCCCTCAGAAGCTCAACATTCCCTACTTCCTCCTGCAGTCCCTCATTGACTCCAGTACTAAAGTAAAAGCAGGAAATCCAGAGCAGCTAGCTCACCATGGGTTAATAAAAATTTTAGTGGAAGAAGTCCTCCATACATTTATAATCCCTATAGCATGGGAAATTTTCCGAAACATGACTGCTGAGGATGACATAAATGCCTTGACCTATGATATTAGCCCTACTGGTAGTGAGGAGGAAGAGTAGCAAGGGGGAGAAGGTGAAGCAGCTGGGAAGTTAGAAGAACAAGAAGGGAAGAAGGAATAAACCAAGATAGAGGAGGAGAAAGATGAAAAATAGAGCAGGGAGAAACAGAGACATAGAAAGAGAAAGGAGGAGGAGAAAAAGGGGCAGAAAAGACAGAAGTGTCTCTTAAGACCCTAGAAAGAGAGGCAACAGCTACTCTCATTGTCCTCAGTACACCAATTAAACCAAAACAAAAGAGGAAGAGGCAGACTTCAATGTATTTCAGGGCCAGGAAGAGTACAAGGATCAAAACAGGGAAACCCCAACCTTATTCTAAAGTGCCAATCATTATTGAAGATTCACCCTCTATCCAAGGAAAATAATCCCCTTCCAAGGCACCTATCACTTATGAAAGGGGGACTCCTAGATAACCCACATGGAAAGAAAAAGTAGAACTACAAGACTCAAAAATAGTTCTATAGGAGGCACAAACTGTCCTACAGGAGACCCTGTCAAAACTACAGGAGACTCAAAAACTTGAAAAAAGGGTAGAAGGACATCCACAGGGAAAGGAGGAAGCAAGAGAGGCACAAGAACCTAATCCCCAGCCTAGTCTTGGCTCTTACTACAATCTTCTTGAGGGGGGAAGAGTCATTCCATAAAAATTTTCAATTCCACTATTCTTTGAATTGGAGAAAGAAAGAATAAGGACCCATAGGTGGATGCAAATAGCCAAATCCAAAGGAGTTGAGGATATTGGCCATATGGATAACAAACTTAGAGAAATGGGCAGAGAGTTAAGTGCTGTCAGACACAGGGAAGCAATCACAAGAAATTACCTTGAAACTGAAAATGAATTGCTAAGAAGACAGTTGCAAGAGAAAGAGACCCAACTGGCATGCGTGGCCAACTGGTTCATGAAGGCATTGCAATATAGGACACTAGCAAATCTTATGGTCTGTATCTCAAGGACCAATGGTTGCAATTTTAGATAAAGACATTGGCACAAAGAGGCATAATTCCTTTCCAAGATTACATGCAATTTATGGACCCGTGTGACCATGGCACATTAAAATATAAGGCAAAGATGGCAGAATTCTATCTGCATAACATGGCCCTCACAGGCATGAATGTGTGGTACCCCAATGCTAGGCTAGGGGACCTGCAACTAATGGCCATGGCCTCACGGATGAACCATGAAGAGTTAAGGGCAACAAAAATAAGAAGGTTGATGATAAAGGAATAGAATGAGCCCTTAATGATCAGCACTGAGCCATCAGAACCCATGGCACTCATCAACACACATAACTTGCTTGCACATAATCCTCAGATTTCCCCTAGATATATCAGTGATCAGGCTCAAGCCATTGCACATTTTGAGGATATGGAAAGGTTACTTGGGGATGACTATGTGCATGCATGTATGAGGAGATGGAACACCTTACCACACAGTCTGCAGATTAGGGAATATCATTTCCCAATGAGGATGAAAGAGGCATTAAGGAGAGTTCTAATGTACAAGTGCTCCATGCAGAGGTTGAAGGTCAATTGGATTGGCCTCAAATTGAGTCCCCGCTACTGCTAAGCATGCTAGAAGGTAGAAAACAAGAAGAAGAGCAACAACAGTGGGAAGAGGTAGACAGGTAGGCAAGATTCTATGACAAAGAAGAAAAAACCACATCAGAAGCATGGGATGCTAGGGAGGCCACCAGGGCCATAAAAGATGAGGAGATGGACTAAGTTGCTCAGACGATGAGCAACACTTTAAATAGGGGGTGATGATGAGCCTCATAAATGGGTAATTATATGGGCTCATTTTTACCTCCTAACCTAGTCAAATCAACCATTCTCTTAGCTTATTGTATGATTTTCTAAATATATTTATGCTTATAGAGTGACTTGAATTAGTTATGATGCCATGTGGTCTAATATGTGTTTAATGCAGATTATTGATGATTTTTGTGGTCAAAGTCAAGGATCCAGTCGAAAAATGACAACAATAACTCGAAGTGGACAAAGGAGAGGACTTATAGGAGGGAATCCCTCTCATTTATTACTCCTCACTTCGAATTCCCCTTCATTCAACTCGGAGTACAAGCAGCCAAGTCATGCATTAGTAGGCAGCTGAGCAAGTGGAGGATAACTGATGTTTATCTTGAGTTTTGGGAGCTAAGCCTCCCTGATTTTGAGGAAGTTGTTGGTAGCTTCATTTGTATGAGTAGAGAGGCCTAGGGCCTCACTAGGGTTAGATTTTTGTTGGATTTTTTCTTTAGTTTTGCTTATGTAAACTCTGCTAAACTTCGAGCTTATTATCTTGATAGTTCATGTAATCTTGTTATTGCTTTAAGAATAAAGATGAAATCCTTTTTGAGTTAGCACTGAGTTACCTTAGAGGGATGAAGCTCTTAGGTTAGGGCCCAATCCAAGCAACTAAGCTCCTCTTTACTTGGATTTGTATATTTCATTTCAGTTTGTAGATTAGGTTGTTGTTAGATGCATTTCTGTTATGGTTAAGAATAGTTTGCTTTTGATGATTCAGTAGGTTGCTTCCACTTGTGCTTTCTATAGCAGGTTAAGCAGTGATAAATAAAATATCCAGAAGGCTAGCAATAGTGCCTTGGCCTCTCTTCCTCCCTTTGGGACAATGATTTGAGGAAAAGACCCTCTTTTTGCCCCAAAAACACAGATTTTCCTCCTTCATAGGACTTCCAGTGTTTGCATCTTTCTAGTTGGTTCATAGTCTAGTTTGCTTTGCTTCAAAACTTCTTCATCATGCTCATTTCCTTATTTGCAACAGTCTTCTTTCATGCAATGATTATCAACATTTCCTTTCATAGATTATCATTTACTTTGATGCAAAAACTTTGTTTTCTGGATGCACTTCTTTCATTGCTTGCTTAATCTCATTGGTTGACTGTTAGTTGTTTATGCAGTAGATATCTTCTAGCAGTAGGCTAGCCTATAATCCATTGCATCCTCCATATGATTCATTCCCTACAGGTCGCCCAAGTCTCCCCTCAATTTTGCCTTAGTTTCCTGCATTTTTCATAGAATTTCTTCCTCTATCCTTGAGCAAATCCAATCATCTTTCTCTCTCCTAATGATTCTTGGTAGACCCTAGGTGCCCTAACACTTCATTCAAACTTTCATCTACCTTCTCCACCCACTCTCACACCTTCAAAATAGTGAAAACTACTCTCGGCCTCCTCCTGTAGGCCTCCTGTAGAACGTTGTTTTTCCTCCTGTAGATTTCTTGTGTCCTCCTGTAGATTTTCCTGTAGGCTTTCTTTTGAAAGCTGATTTTGGGAAAAGCCTCCAGAAAGCCACCTGAGACCTCATAGGACCCATCCACACCATCCTACATCCTCTCCAGTCCCAAAACCGCCCTCCATGGCCACCTATTCGCTGCCACATTCACAAACAAATAAATTACATGCATGACAAATTTACATAAAAATACATAAAAATACATAAAAATCCAAAAAGATGATTTTTGCTCATTTACTTTCAGAAATATCTTAGGTAGATGTTATTTAATTGAGTAGATAATGACACCCTTTTCATGGTTTTCATAATGCTTTCTGCAAAAGTAGGATTAGTGGTTAACTAGGATTTCCTTGGTTTGCTTTACATTTCAATCTTCCTTTCTGCAAGTAGAATAGCATCAGTAGAGTAATCTCTTTTTCCTTTCATCACAAATAGAGCTTCTTCTAGAATCCATAGAATTCGGCTTGAGCTCTTAGTGATCTTGCGCTGGCTGACCAAGTGATAACCTACAGTAAGAACTAGTACTTGTGCATACAGCACCGTCGCTTCCAAGTTTGTTAGGAACTACCGGGTTGATAAGATTAAAGTAGGCAGCCCAGGAGTTGCAGCATCATTGCTGCAATATTGGTGCTCACCACATATTCATTCCTTGTTTTCACCATTGCCTTCACTAGTTTTCATCATTTTTCATAGAAATTCTTCCAAGCACTTTGAGCGAATCCACCCATCCTCTAGCTTTGCTGTTGACTTCTAAGTGATCCTAGACCTTTCCTCACTTCATTCCACCCATATACCAACTTCCCTAAGCCTTCCATCACTTCCAGCACCTTCAATTTTTCTCTCGACCTTATCCTGTAGGTTTATGGGGAATCCTGTAGGTTTCTAGTACATCCTGTAGGTTTTCTTGAAATGACATGTTTTGAGGCCGAATTGAGGGAAACCCTCTAGGAAGTCACCAAAAGCCTCCCAAGGGTCTCCCACACCATATAACAATCTCCTAACCTTTCCATCCATCCTCCAACATCCTTAATTCACCTACCACATCACCAAAATAAATTAGTTTTCATACTTGATTTTGCATGAAAAGACAAAAAGACAAAAACATATTTATTTCAGTCCCTTTACTTGCACATTAGTGATGTTTGATGCTTCTTAATTCCATGCTTAGATAGTAGCATTTGGTTCATGATAATTTAGCATTATTGCAAAGCATAGTTTCTTGGCAGTTAATTAGGAAATGGTGTGATTTAGCATTGAATTTCGGTCTTTTCCATTATTGCAGTAGAGTAGCTCTCCCTTAGAGGAGGTTTCCATTTCTTCCATCAATAAACCAACCTTCTTATAACTCCATAGAAGTCTAGCTTGAAAACCCCAGTGATCCTTTGCCAGCTGAACCATGACAAAAGGTAGAACCATAACTGTTACTTGTGTATACAACACTGTCACCTCCAAGTGTGTATGAACCCTGGGTTGACAAAGTAAAGCTGGTAGCCCGGGAGTTGTAGCATTGTTGCTACAATACTAATGCTCATTAGTTGTGTGGACAATGCAATAGATTATAGATGATAATATAAAGAAGATATAGTTGGTTACCGCTCTGCAGGATCGCGCCCTGAAATGGTACATTAAGTACTGCATCGATAACCCTTTGGCATCATTAGTAGACATTAACGCTGCTTTGAACAAAGAATTTATCAATCCTAAGTCTGACTCACAATCAGTAATTGGATTCAAGGAAATCACAATGATGGCTGGTGAGACACCCTGGGAGTTAAATCAAAGGATGAAACATGTAATCCATGAAGCTAATATGCAGCTCAGGGATGGTTAGCACCGCGAATGGTTTATAGCCTCGCTTCTGCCTCACTTGAGAATTTCTTTGTCACAACAAAAGATAGGAACCAAGGCAGAATCCCTGGAAATTGTGATGAGGTTGCATGAAATGCCTATTCAAGATGCGATGTTGGGAGTTCAATAGATTCACTCGCAGTTACAGAAGCTCTACTTGGAATTGAAAAGCTTGAAAATGGGGAGGCTAGGTCAGAGGTGCGCGAGCAAGTCTGGTGCCTCAAGTGTAAGATCTAGGGGAATGATAAAGAGAACTGCCCTGTGTTCGTGAATTATATTGCAGGGGGAGGGCCAATGCCCCTGAGGCAGGAATGTCCAACAGGACCAAGTGCGAGGCCTGCACTATGGTGCACTATTTTTCAGGTGGCTGGATAACATGTGATAGATAATTGTCATCTGCTGCAAAAGTTTGTTCAAACACCTCAGCAATTTTCCTGCAATTTCTCTAAATCGGTGGGCCATGATGAGCGCCACTGCCATAGCTATGAATTGATGATGGAAAGGATGCCTACGTATCGAATGCAAGCAGAAATTTAGCCTCCGATTAGGGCACTTGGGGAGCGTTCGGAGGATATTAGGGGCGCAAATGAGGCTGAGAAGGAGGAGGGCCTGGTAGAGGTTGTGGTCAAGTTATTTTTTATAATTGTGTAATGTGAGGACACTACGTGTGAGAATGTCAGAATCCGATGCACCCATCATGTTAATATTGTAGTCAATTTGACCACTATATAGAAGAGTGCCCTATGCTAATATCCAAGATGCAGGAAAAGAAGGCACAACCTTAGCAAACTACACATAATTTATATATGATGAGGGCTTAACCCTACGAATAAGATTCGAACGTGGATATAGTACTGAGAAGCAGAGTAAAAATTGGGAACGATAAGGGAAAGTAGCCTGAAGAGGATGGATGAGTCCGCAAGGCCCCAGAAAAGGAGGTGGGTTTTGATCTAGAGTGTGTGAAGGAAACGCTTATGGAAGATAAGAAAAGCTTTGCTGAGGCATCTACCTTAGGAAGTCAGAACAAAGTATTGGAAACTAGCGCACCTGCAAAGGTTGATCCCTCTATACTCACCACGTACTTGGAGAAATATGTGAAACTATTGCGTGACATTAAGGCTATGAAGGGGTTATAGGAGTTGATAAACAAGTGTGCTAGTAAGGAAAATACTCCTCACGGACACTACGTAGTCAGAAATATTGGCAAACATAAGGCAAGAAGAGGGCATGAGATGAGGCTCACCGCACAGATAAGGGACTATGAGATGGACCAGGTTATTTTGGATATGGGGTCTGACATGAACATTTTTCCTAAACAGACATGGGAGAGAATGGGGAGACCTGCACTGCAGTGGTCTACGATTCAATTGAGAATGGCGAACCAATAGAGGATTATCCGCATGGGATGACTACATGGAGTCACCATCGATATAGAAGGTGCAAGCACGCTGCCTGATTTTGAAGTGATGGAAATCATTGATGACAACAATACATACCCTGCACTCCTTGGAATTGATTGGGCCATTGATATGAATGGAGTTATTATCTTGAAGAAGCGGACAATGTTGTTTGAAAGGAAATCGCTCCGCGTTGTAATACTGTTGGACCCTGTTGAAGGACCGCGCTATATTGAACCAGTTCATGAATGTGAAGAAATTGATGATGATTTGGATCAAATCTACAAAATTACAGTGCGAGACCAAGACTGGATTAATTCGATAGCTAATGAATGGATTGTATGGGACCACAAATACTCCTGTACCTCAGATTCAGATGAAGAGTTGGAGCACAAGAAAATAGGTTGCATGAAGTATCTACACTGCACTGCAACATGATGACTAAATCATTGCACTGTGTGTCATCGAAGGTAATAAATTTATGTTATTATGATGGTTTAAATGATTTAGATAAATTTCTAGATGCTTTTGAAATATAAGTCCTTGAGGATCATCACTTTCAAGCACTAGATTGGGTGCTACGCCTGCAAAATTGTGGGGTACGCACAAGGACAACATTGATGAATGACGAGATTATAGGAGGATGATAAGGTTGTGATTTGGTCATCCTAAAGTGTGATTAACTGAGAAATATGATGGGAGAAATGATCCGCGTGATCATTTGCCAAAATGGGCTAAAGTCTATGGGACAAAGCCACATCTAGAATGGGTGCACTTATTTTGTCATACTTTGGATATAATCCCCATGAATTGGTACCTGGAAACAGTGCTCCACCATGGCACTGCAGAGTGGGATATATTAAGGGAAGGATTCTTGATGACCTTCAGTTTTGAGGATGGGTTTGGAAGCATTGATGAAGCTCTGTAGGAGGTTAAGGTGACAATCTTTAGAATTCCACAAGACCCTTTGGAATTGGTTCAACCAGATTTGAGCACCTAGCTGCACCATGCACTCGAATGTTATAATATGACTACTAAGGGGGAGGATGAAGATCCTAGAAACATTAATAGCCCAGAGGCAGAAGGCCACCGTGAGGTTGGGGGTCCACAGGTAGAAAATGCGGACATCACCGCACCATTGAAGACTAGGCAAGTGCACATTGGTACTGAAGCAGAGCCAAAATTTGCGAAGATTGGGGATTACTGGGATGATGTCATGGTAGATAAAGTTGCTAAATTGCTCCACGAATATGAGGATTTTTTTCCTACAAATTTTTCGGACTTAAAAGGCATCATAGGTGACCTGCGTGTGATGAAAATTACTTTGAAGTTGGACGCGAAGCCTATTAAGTAGAGGCCATATCGCATTAATCCCAAATACAAGGAAAAGGTCCACTTGGAGTTGGACAAGATGCTTGAGGCAGGCATTATTGAACTAGTGGAGGAATCTGATTGGGTGAGCCCAATGGTGGTCTAGGAGAAGAAATAGAATGCCGAAATAGGTATTTGTGTAGATCTAAGAAAGATTAATGATGCCTACATCCATGATCATTTCCCGACGCCATTTACAGATGAGGTATTGGACAATGTTGGAGGGTAGGAGGCCTACTCGATACTGATGGGTTCTCTGGGTACCATCAGATTAAGATTGCACGAGAAGACAGGAGCAAAACAACCTTCATGACGGAATGGGGTTGTTTCCAATGTACAGTGATGCCATTTGGACTCAAGAATGTGCTGATGATATTCTCTTGCATATTCATTGTGACATTCAAGGAATTTATTCACAAGTTTTTAGAGATATATTTTGATGATTGGACAATGTTTGGGTTAGTAAAGCACCATGTAGACAATCTACGCTTAATGTTGGATACATGTCGAAGATATCAAATAGTGCTGAACCTGAAGAAATGTTTATTCTGCGTCCCCTTTGGACTTTTACTGGGTCATGTGGTGTGCAAGCAAGCACTGATGGTGGACCTTGCCAAGATCATGGTGATAGTAAATTTTGAGGCCCTAAGGAGTGTCAAACAATTGTGCGCAATGCTGGGCCATACTAGATATTATTAAAAATTCATCAAGGCATAAGCTCAGATTACTGTGCCTTTGAAGAAACTATTGAAGAAGGATGCTACATTTTTTTGGGATGAAAAATGTCAACGCACTCTGAATGTAGTAAAAGAAAATATGGTCATTGCGCTGATCTTGGTCTTCTCAGATTGGAAGAAGGAATTCCTTGTGCACGTTGATGCCTCGTGTATTTGCATTGGGAACAGTGTTGACACAGGCCGGTGAAGGAGAGATGGATCACCCCATAGCATTTGCAAGCAAGAAATTATCAAAGGATAAGAATAATTACTCAATAACAGAGAGTGAAGGATTGGCTTTGAGGTAATTGTGAAGCCAGGTAGGATTAATGCAGTTCCTAACCACTTGTCGCGGATTGAAAGAGGGGAAGAGCCTACTAATTTGGAGGAAGGGCTGCCTGATGCGCAACTCTTTGCGGTATGCGTAGTGGATAATAATTTTGCATATATTATCCACTTTCTGACTACAGGGATGGACCCAAAAGGATACACTAGTCAGAAAAAGAGAGAGTTAGTAGTACGCGGGGCAGATTTCTCATTAATTACAGGATATTTATATGAGATCGGTGTAGACGAGATACTGTGATGATATGTGCCTCATTTTGAATGAGGTAGCATCCTATCTGAAGCTCATGGAGGGGCCGTAAGAGGAGATTATACAACAAGGGCAAAAACGCAGAAGATTTTTCACGCGGGTTTGTGGTGGCGTACGCTGCATAAACATTCTAAAGCATATTGTAGGGCATGCGATGCATGTCAAAGAACGGGAACACCATCGTGGAGGGACGAGCTGCCATTAAATCCTCAAGTATCATTGCAGCCATTTGAAAAATGGGCAATTGACTTTGTAGGACCGATTCAGCCCCCAGATAAGAAGACAGGGGTGCACTATATCATCATCGTGAAAAAATACCTAACCAGGTGGGCGAAGGCACAACCAGTGAAGGCTTGTACAGGGGCCACAACAGTAAAGTTCTTGTTTGAGTATGTGTTAACCAAATTTTCCTGCCCAAAAGTGTTAATGAGTGATCGTCATACGCACTTCCTCAATGAAACGATCAACATGCTAACCGAAGAGTTCAAAGTTTATCATCAAAAGAGTACACTGTACTATCCTCAGGCTAATGGAAAAGTTGAAGCCTTTAACAAGATCTTGGAAAACACATTGACGAAGATTTGCAACATGCAATAGAATGATTGGGACATGTGTGTACTGGCAATGTTGTGGGCATACAGGACTACTTGCAAAAAGAAAACATGTCAGAAACCTTTTCGATTAGTATATGGCGTAGATGCTGTGATGCCTATGGAATATATCGTGCCTACTCTCCACATAGCAAATTTCATAGGGATGGCAGACCGTGGAGCCTTGGAAGAGTGGCTTGCATAGCTAATGGAGCTCGAAGAAGACATATTCTTGGATGGATTCCATCAACAAATTAAGAAGGAACGTGAAAACGCTTGGTACGATTGACACATCAAGTTGTGCACATTCAAGGTAAATGATCTGGTCTTATTATATGACAATAATTTCACTAATTTTCCAAGAAAGTTTCAGATGCACTGGTTGGGGCCATATGTCATCAAAAAGATCAAAGATGGGGGCGCAGTTCAACTCACAAAACTGAACAGAGAGCCATTTCCGGGAAAGGTGAATGGAAGCGCATTGAAGCCATATGCAGGAGATCTGGTACAATGACTATATGATAGTAGGATAGTCTTAGTGCTCCAGGCAGCTGCAAGGGAGCACGGGACTGTAAAGTACACTTCTCGATTTTGGGGACCACATAGTAGGTGTTGGCTTGTATGGACTTGACCTAGGTTCAGAGGTGATTTAGCCAAACAAATCCTAGTACTACTAGCCCTTTCAGCAACAGTTCGCGGAGCAGCGCAAACAGAGGTCTCACCTGAAGTAGTATGGGAGGGTGCTAGAACTAGGTTTCCGCACCTTGGGGATGTCTGATGAGCTTTTGGCGGTCCGCAGTTTAACCCTGTCTGTACGTCACTATGCACATCTATTAGTCCCTCGCAACCTGTGATGTTGCCTTCGCGCAACCCTACTCGGGGCGTGATCCGTGTTATTACCCAAGTTCCTCACTATTAACCTATTATTACTCAATTACTTAACTTATTTGTGTAAGTCTAGTGATATTTAACAGTATATTCAACCTTCATATAAGTGCGCGCGTTAAGAAAAATAATATAAATGCATAGAACATAATACAAAAGCAGATACACATAAATTGGATTCAACTTCTCTTTATTATTCTTTGTTCAAGGTTACAGATTCGACACCACCCTACGCATTCAGCTACAGGGGTCCACGCAATCAGTTGAAGACTCTACTAGGCCTCTGCGCACTCAGCTGCAGAGCCTCTTCCTACTACTACGACCCAATACACTTAGACTCTTACTCTATGCATGAACCATTCGTATTCATCTATCTCTTTTTCCTTTGCTCTCTTTTCGACTTAGAGCCTCGCTCTATTTATACAATCCTATGGTCTGCGGACCATGGGTAGGCCGACATGACATTACATTACATTACAAAACTTAGGGTGGACAACCCTATGACTAAACCTATACTTCACATGCCACGCCCACAATTCGTGGAGTCTTACAATACATTTGACCAAAAACCGGGCTTTGAGCCCCAAAACATGCTATGGGGGGGTCCAATTCCCAAGAGTAGAGGATTTGCGCACAAAAGCATGATTTCATAGTATCAGAAGCTGCGCAAAGGGAGATGCGCTATGAAAGGAGATACCATGCATCACAGCTAGAAAGTGAAGTTTAGAATCATTGTTCATGATTTGACAGCCAGGCAATGGTTAAAAGGAGTGGGTGGGTGGCATTTAAGGCCAAAATATTTGAAGATCTGCCACCAAATCATCATTAATGGATGAATTTTGGGTGCAACGATTGGATTTGAATTCAAACTTTCCTATAAATTACGCATGCCAGTCCAGTAGAGAAAACTTTGCACCCTTAGAATTTTTGAGTTGTGCTGCCTATCACTTATGAATTGTGCATTCTTTGAATATTTGGTCGCAAGACATGCATTCGATAATTTTCCCGAGTTAACCCAAATTCTTTGCGATACCATGTTAGGACCTGGCCTCGCTGAGACTGCAAGCACTAGAGGAACTGTCACCTCTGAAGGAGCTGTTCCAGAGGTAGTGAGCATGGAAGCCACGACTCCTATCCCTACGATGCTGAGGTCACCTAGGCTGAAGCCTAAACCTGTGCGAGAGACCCAAAAGCCAAAGAGAAGGTTCAAATGGAAAAGGAGCGCATTGCAAAGGAATAGGCCGAACAAGAACAATGCAACTCTAAGTAAAGCAACAAATCTCCTTCACCCGAAATCGAGGAGGAGGAGCAGTCTGTGCAGGGCAGTGGCCGCGATGAGCGACAGAGTACCCCATTTCAGCTAAGGAAGCACAGAGAACAACAATAGGAGGGTTCCCACAAGAAGATGAAGTTAGCTAAAATGCAGGCAGATCATGTCACCCTGACAGAGGGCAATCATGATGAGATCAGCGACAAAGTGCATGACACTACAACCGAATTGTTGCAAAAATTCGAGTAACAGTACATGTAGTGGCTGGGAAATTTCTAAAAGCACGGACTGCATATCCAAACTTGCATAATACAGGTGGGTGCAGGTCAAGTGAGTGATGCATAGATGAACCTGGCTCCGGGGACAATTCAGGCTGCTGAACTGATACAGACATTGGACCTTAGAATAATTGCTTTACCAGAGGGGTCCTTGAGCATAGAATCGGACGATGAAAAGATAATGATCAGTACCCTTAAGAACATTGGCCTAAATATTGGAAAAATCCCCAACGAATTTCTTCATTCGCTAAAGGAAGGAGTGATAGAGGAACTGAGAGCCCAGGAGCAACGCGCTCTTAGTTTAATAAGAGAGTACTGAGTGAACAATGAACAAATGTTCACCGAAAAGATGCAATCCATGAATGATAGGGATACTATCCAGCACAAAACTCCCAGCTAGCACCCGCAGTTGCAGAGGCGTGAAGAACAGTGCTAGAGTCACACATACCTGAGGACGCACAACCAGAGGCCAAGATCTAGAAACTAGCTGCAGGCGTACGTGACGCAAATGTAGAAGTTGCGAGAGTTCAATTTGAACTCAACATGAAAATCATGGAGCTGTTGTTCAAGTCACAACCTTCGACTCTGCCCAAAGTCAAGGAACAACGTGGAGCCGCCATCAAGAAAGGGATGGCTACTGTGGATGTCGTAGTCATTGATTGCACAACCTTGTTTGAACAAGCGATGGAGTTGGTGATGACCCTGCAGGAATACCCCAACCTGCAGAAATTGAATAATAAAGAGAAGTTGAATCCAATTTATGTGTATCTGCTTTTGTATTATGTTCTATGCATTTATATTATTTTTCTTAACGCGCGCACTTATATGAAGGTTGAATATACTGTTAAATATCACTAG
>Ga0181463_1000178_pt1 | contig 15506 bp, 14 predicted proteins | sample InSIn1gowninarea_FD_119071 | JGI IMG/M metagenome (GOLD analysis project Ga0181463, IMG submission 119071) | Clean room microbial communities from NASA Spacecraft Assembly Facility at Jet Propulsion Laboratory, Pasadena, California, USA -... ... | reverse complement strand
GCAGCAAAAACGCTTGAAGCGTTGCAGCCTGGTCGGCAAAATAAAATGTTCAGGTTAGACATAGCGCGACCGCACGATGTGGAGCAGTTTTTCAATGACCTGTTGAGTGAATATAGGCGCATCGATGTCTTGGTTAACAACGCGGGTGTTTACCTGCCGCATAAAATCGAAGAAGTCTCTTACCTGCAATGGCAGGAAGCGTGGAATGAAACGATCAGCACGAACCTAACTGGGGTAAGCAATCTTTGCTATTTCGCGGCAAGGCAGATGATCGTACAAAATGGTGGCAAGATTGTCAATATATCTTCGCGCGGAGCATTTCGTGGCGAGCCGGAGCACCCGGCATATGCAGCAAGCAAGGCAGGGCTTAATGCGCTGAGCCAATCACTGGCATTAGCATTGGGAAAATACCAGGTCGCAGTAGGAGTAGTGGCACCCGGATTTGTTGAAACTGATATGGCAGCACCCTATTTACAAGGTGAAGCGGGCGAACGCCTCAAAAGGCAGAGTCCGTTAAACCGGGTAGCCACACCGGAAGAAGTGGCGCGAATAGTGGCTGTCTTTGCCAGCGACGGATCCTCTTTTATGACCGGAGGTATTGTAGGTGATATGCTGGAGGCTACAGTACCAGTGATTGTGTATGTGGCACCCGCAGGAGCACAGGCGGGGTCGGCCGGAGTATTTATTACCCTTGCAGCACATGTTGCCGCGATGGAACCGGGAACAAACATTGGTGCGGCACATCCGGTAGGCATGCAAGGTTCGCAGGATCCTGTAATGACGGCAAAAGCAACAAATGATGCGGCGGCTTTCATACGAACGATAGCAGCAAGACGTAACCGTAACCTGCAATGGGCCGAAGATGCAGTACGAAACAGTGTGTCGATAACCGAGAAAGAAGCGTTAGACCAAAAAGTTATTGACCTGGTTGCGAACAATGACAGGGAGTTACTGGGGCTGATCGACCATAAACAATTTGAACTTGCCGCCGGCCCCAAAATACTGCATACAAGAAATGCCCGGATAAAAGTTTTTGAGATGGGCACAGGAGAAAAAATACTGAACATTATCAGTGACCCAAATATTGCTTATTTGCTGATGATGCTCGGCTTCTTCGGCATCGTGTTCGAGCTATTCAACCCTGGCGCCATTTTACCTGGAATTATCGGCGTCGTCGCTTTGGTTCTTGCATTTTATGCTATGCATACGCTGCCTGTAAATTATGCTGGTTTGATATTGGTTGTTTTTGCAATCGTTTTGTTTCTGCTAGAGGTAAAAGTAGCCAGCCATGGCATGTTGGCAATAGGTGGGCTGGTATCGCTACTCATTGGCTCTGTCATGTTAATTCGAACCTCCTCTCCGTTGGAGGAAGTGGGCATCTCGCGTAGCGTTATCATTGCTACTACAATCGTTACTGCGCTGTTTTTCCTTTTTATTGTAGGTGCCGGACTTAGGGCGCAGAAGGCAACACCAGTTACAGGCATTGAAGGACTGATGCGCGAAACCGGTGAAGCGCTGAGTGTGCTAAACCCCGAAGGGAAAATTTTTGTGCACGGTGAAATATGGAATTCGGAATCTATTTCCGGAACCATTGAAGCCGGCGAAAAAGTACGGATCACCGGAATGAAAGACATGAAATTATACGTTGAAGCTTTTGTAAAAACGGGTGTCGATCACTGACGTTGTTTGACCAATTTTAGCCACGGGGTGGTATCAATAGATCATTCTCAATTCCGAAATTATGCAGCAAGTTCCTTTTATGGTAATTATTCTTATTTTCCTCGTTGTCATTGTACTGATCAACGCGGTACGGGTGTTGCGTGAATACGAACGCGGCGTAATCTTCAGGCTGGGCCGGCTGGTGCACGGCGCTGCCAGTGGTCCCGGGCTGATATTTCTAATTCCTATTGTTGATAAAATGGTAAAGGTTAGCTTGCGTACAGTTGTAATGGATGTACCACCCCAGGACGTAATTACACAAGACAATGTATCCATTAAAGTGAATGCGGTAATCTACTTCAGGGTAATGCAACCGGAGAAGGCAATTGTAGAAGTCGAAAATTACCTGATGGCTACGTCGCAACTTTCACAAACCACGCTACGGAGTGTCCTGGGTCAATCTGAGCTGGACGACCTGCTGTCTCAACGGGAAAAGATTAACCAGCGTTTACAACAAATAATCGACTCGCATACAGAGCCCTGGGGCGTTAAAGTTTCAAATGTAGAGGTAAAGCAGATAGATCTTCCGCAGGAAATGCAACGGGCAATGGCAAAACAGGCAGAGGCAGAGCGTGAACGACGTAGTAAGGTAATTTCTGCAGAAGGTGAATTCCAGGCGGCACAACGGTTGTCGGACGCTGCTAAAATACTGGGCGAACAACCAAGTGCCTTAACCCTGCGGTACCTGCAAACATTAAGGGAAATCGCTACTGAAAATAATTCGACAACAATTTTCCCGGTCCCAATCGATATTCTTAAACCCTTTATTAAAATGGACGAGAAGAAGGAAGTCGTTTAACGCGAGTCGCGAGAGGTCGGGAGTCGGTATCGCAAGTGGTTAGTCGCGAGACGGAAATCGGGGGTCGCAAGTGGTATAATGCGAGGCGCGAGTCGGGAGGCGTGTGTCGCAAGTCGGGAGGCGTGTGTCGCAAGTCGCGGGTCGTGTGTCGCAAGTCGCGGGTCGTGTGTCGCAAGTCGCGGGTCGTGTGTCGCAAGTCGGGAGTCGTGGGTCGCAAGTCAGGAGTGGTGTGTCGCAAGTCGCGGGTCGTGTGTCGCAAGTCGCGGGTCGCGGATCGCGAGTGGTGTGTCGCGTGGCGCAAGTTGTGGTGGTGACTATCTTACCTTCGGGTACTGCTTTAACCCTTTTGAAATCGGTTTCTCCTGCAGCACTCGTGCAATGTATTCAAGATGACATTTCATATCAGAAATAAAATCTGCATAATCGAAATAAAAAAACCTCGCACCTTTTGTTTCATCAAATGTTCTTACGGTACAGCCTCGATTTATAATTGTATCGCCCATAACCTCAATACCTGAGGTGTCGTATACATGAAGGGTGAAGGTAAGTTTTGAACTCCGGGGAGGATTTTTAAAAAGAAACTTGCCGAGGTTGAAAGTCGGAAGGCGAAGTTCGGTTGCCAATACAACCATTAACGTATTTTCACCAGCAGCCTGTTTTGCCTTAACCTGTTCCCTAACGCTTTTTTCCCAGGTTTGATCTTTTGGGGCACCAGTTAGACTTTTCGCGTCGATGGTCAACTCTTTCACAGCGAGTTTCGACTTGAGCACTTCATACAATTCATCAAAAAATTCCTTGGGATTGAAGTTGTTCAAATCGTTGTTCCACAAACTCTGCAAGACGATTGCTTTGTTTTGCGCGATTGAGTTTAGAGAAACAACTAAAAACATGAAAACACAAACGAGGCACTTTTTAAACATCATTATACAATTTCTGCCCTTTCACTGAACGGTCTCCCGGGCGATTGATACCAATTTCAGGCTTTCAGTAAAAAGAATTTTGCAATTAAGCGCAAAGATAAAAAGCCTATTTCCTTCTAATACACCGCGGATCTCCGTAGAGTAGCGAAGCGTCGGTACAAGAGTGCGACGCAACCAAAGCCCGGGAGTATGGCAGCGGCAGGGTTCAAAATAAAAAAAAACTTGGCTGCTGCGGCGTGCCAAAAGCAATTGTTTATCGTGTTTTACTTTCACCGCCGATTTGCCCTCGCACCTTGTAACAGGGTTATAGGGTGAGATAAACTTTGCCATTGGCTTGCGAAACCTTGTAGGTGTTAATATTAGCCGTTGCCGGCCCTGCTTTCACCGCGCCGGTCTCAACGTCAAATTGGCTTCCATGCCAGGGACATTGTACAGTACCGCAGATCATGGCACCGCCGGCAAGCGAGCCGCCCTTATGTGAACAATGGTCATCGAAAGCGGCATATCCTTTTTCTGTTCTCGCGATTACGATCCGCTTGTCTTTCAAGTGTAATAGCTTCATCTGGTCAACTTTCAGCTCGTCTGTGCTGCACACTTCAACAGAGCCGGACTCTTCGTTTATAAATTGCTCCTTCCATTTACCAGCTCCTGCATATCGAATGTCTATTCCAATTTGGTTACGGTGTACAAGGGTTCCCCCCAGCCACCCTGCCCACATAGTGAGACCGACTCCTATAATTTCAAGGCCGATAACAACATACGGTGATAAGTCATCGAGATGTTTGCAGTATAACGCAATGCAAAATATGAGTAGAACAGAAGTGTTAAGCACGCCGTGTGTAGCAGCGCGTTTCTTAGCTGAACTTTTTGGGGGAACGGTGTAAGTATAATCGATTATTCCAGGAATCGCTGCGCAGACGGCAGCAATAATGCCGGCAAAATGGAGGTATTGGCCCGTCAACCCAAATGCAACCTCTTCTTTTATTATAGCAAGAGAGTCAAACAATAGCGTACCGATGTAAAACGCTAGCGGAAAACATACCAGAATCGGGTGAATCGGATGGCTCTTAATGCTGGCCTTACTTCTCATAATAGTTTTTAATACACTGCATCAAAAAGCTTACCCGCTGATTATCTGCAGACTAAAGAATACAGTGGAGTAATCCATCATTTTATAAAACAATATCTTTACCAACTTACAGAACAACTACCGCTGCATGATCATTTCATACCTGGCAACAATAAGAAGGTTACGCAAAGAGTTGAAAGCACAACAAAAGTATATCGACAAATTTCTGAACCCCTACCTCCGTGAGCTTGAAAGGAAATACGATGGCACCTTTCACGACGAGCAATTAAAAAAAATAAGGCAGTATTATGGATTATTTATTCCTACAATCTTATGCTCGAGTTACAAGCATTTGTACGGCCAGCCTTTTACTGAACCTGAGCGAAAACGAGCCACCTTATTTGGAATTTTAACCCCTGTAGGTGATGATCTTTTTGATATTGAAAAGCTGGACGCGCAGGCAATTAACGAGATTACCTATCATCCCGAAAATTACCGGGCAACCAATTTTCCGGCCCATGTTGCCTGCGAAATACAGGCATTCATGTTAGACGACGTTGCCGATAAGCAGGCTTACCTGGAGGCGGCGAAAAACGTGTATGAAATACAACTCGAGACAATAAAACAAACGCAGCAGAGTATTGACAATCAGGAACTTCAGCGGATAACGTTCGAAAAAGGCGGCTACTCAGTAATCATCTATCACCAGATTATGCAACAGCCAGCCACCACGACAATGTGGGAGGTGTTGTTTTATATTGGAAGCCTTATGCAGCTCGGTAATGACCTCTTCGACATGTTTAAGGACTTGCGTGATGGCATTGTTACGCTACCAAATCGCTGCAAAGATTTTACTGGTCTCCGCCAATTGTACATTTCCCGTGTTAAGCATTGCAACCGGCTTATCTATGCACTCCCCTATGGATGGGCGCAGAAGCAAGAATTTGCAGTGGCGATGCACTTCATTATCAGTAGAAGCATGGTCGTGTTTGACAAGATGGTTTCCTTGGAAAAAAAGCTGGGCAAGCCGCTCGAATTTAAAAAACTGAACCGGCACCAATTAATTTGTGATATGGAAAAAACGGTAAATATTGTCAAGTGGTTGTACTACGCTTACCGGCTACCACAACTGCGGTAGGCAAAAAGTGGCAGAAGAAATGGTGTGCTAGAATAGTTTTTTATATTGGCCCATCTGAACCCCTTGGTTGAACCCCGGTTGCGTCGCACTCTTGTACGGTCTCGCTTCGCGCAGCGATGCCTGCAGTTGGCCGGAGAATAAAAACTGATTGATCTATGAAAAGAACCTTACTTGTTTTACTCTTATTCTCATCGTTTCTCACACCGGTTGTTGCCCAGAAAAAGTCTTTATTAATTGATACACTGGTAAGAGAAATTGCATCAATGCAGTTAACAATAGATGATGAAGATTTCTATGCGGGCATGTTCTACTCATCGCGCGAGTGCGGTGGAATTCCGCACAATAAGCAGCCTGACAATAATATCTTTTTTACTGCGATAACTGCCTTTTCATTAAAAAAGTTGTCACCTTACTTGACTCCGGTAAATAGGACCACGGTAGAAGAGGTCATTTCTAAAGCAGCAGCGGTTTATCCTAATTTCAAAAACAGGTTTGGAAATCCATTTTACAATTTCTGGCCGACCAACGCACCAATAATGCCCCATACCTACTATTTTAAATACCTCAAAGGGATTTTCGGCCAGGGGGAAGATGCAGATGATAGCGTTATGATATTGATGGCGTCCCAAAACGACGATAGTAGTAACACGGTATTAAAAAAAAGAATGGCTGGTGTCAGCAATCTAAGTCGCAGAAAGATAATTTCAACTTTTAGGAAATACAGGAACTATCCTGCTTACAGCACGTGGCTTGGCACCAGGATGACGCCTGACTTTGATTTTGCGGTCCAGTGCAACATCATGTATTTTATGCTTGAAAAACACTTGCCGCTGTCAACGCAAGATACTGCCACCTTGAACTTGCTAACGGAAATGGTAAGGAACCGGGAATACATCAAACATCCCGTTTACATTTCACCCTATTATGTCAAGTCTTCGGTGGAGTTATACCACGTCGCCAGGTTGATGGGCGCGTTTATTATTCCTCAGCTGGAACAATATAAACCGCAGTTAGTAAAAGATATCGAAACATTGTTAAGCGAAAGTACCAATGTAATGGATCAAATTATTTTAAGAACGTCTCTCCTAAGATTAAAAGCAGCTGCTCCGCCGCTGGATTTGACAATGGAGGAATTTGAGAAGAGCAATCAGCATAAATGGATTTTTTTCCAGGCGCGCCCTGCTTTTTCCTATCCTACTCCGTTTAAACAGGTGTTTTTGCACTGGAGCTATATAAACTATTATTTCTATTGCGCCGCCTTCAACAAAACGTTGTGGTTGGAGTACCTGGTCGAAAAAAATAAAAATCACTAAGCCCTGAAAACCCAAAAATAAAAGCGGCCGTCACCTGGAAGAGGAGACAGCCCTTTTGAATTGTTTATCTATGCAGCAAACTAAAATGGAAGATCATCCATTGGCTCCGTTATTTCACCGGCGGTGACTCCTGTCGGTGACTGCTGGCTGTAACCCTGCTGGCTGTAGGATGGCTGTTGGTTCGAGTAGGAGCTGCTGCCCATTTCTCCACCCTGGCTTTCGTTGCGACCGCCTAACAACTGCACCGAACTAACACGCAAACTAAGCGATGAGCCTTGTTGACCATCTTTGGTGGTATAGTTCCGCACGTCGGGCTGTCCTTCTGCATATACCTGCGTTCCTTTTTTTAGATAAGGAGCAATGCCAGTACGGTCTGTCCAATAGGCACATTCTACCCATATTGTTTTGTCTTTTTGCACCCCTTGTGCATCTTTAAATTTTTCCGTATGTGCAACGCTGAAATTAATCACATTTTTACCGTTTACATTGTTCACAACGCCATCCTTTCCAAGGTTTCCGATAACTTGAAGCTTAATCATATAATGAGTGATTTTTTAAATAGTGTCTGGCAAAATAAACTAAAAAGTTCTAGAATGAAAGTAAAGCCGGTTATTTAATGTTTCACCGTGACCTGTTGCTTTGGAAGCCCGGAATTCACCTGCTTACCTACTCATAAAGACAATTGCTCCAATTTATTTGTCAGTTCTTGACTTGGCAGTTCGCGCCGAATGCTATCACTCGTCGTTCGTCTTCTGACAATATTGCTTCCTGTTTTTTTGTTAGCATCCGGTTTTGCCGGAGACATATTGACCTCTTTCCACGCCAAACAATACAGTAGCCTGTCCGGCAGAAGCTGTGTTTGAACTTGTTGGTGGCACTGTATTTTTAAGAACGTAACAAAAACAGCAATATGAGACTTTTATCAGCTATTGGCGGAGGTGTGGCGGGTGCAACAGTGCTTACATTACTGCATGAGATAACAAAAAGAGTAAATGCAGACGCCCCAAGAATGGATTTGATGGGTATGGAAGCTATTAGCAAAAGCCTACAAAAAGTAGACGTAGATGTACCGGATGAAAAGGCACTTTTTGAAATAACCATGGCGGGTGATATTGTTAGTAATTCATTATACTATAGCCTTGCCGCCGTTGGAAATGAAAAAAACGCGACGCTCCGGGGCTTCCTATTAGGACTTGCAGCCGGTGTCGGAGCAATTTACCTGCCAAAACCTCTTGGGCTTAACCCAGCTCCTAGTAATCGCACTTCTGGAACCAAGCTAATGACCGTAGGATTATATTTAACGGGAGGCGTTGTCGCCGGTATTACCAGCAGGTTGCTGGAGAAGAGTCAAAAAAAATAGTACTTGCGACTCCGTAGTCTTAGTAGGTCCATCTTTTCGACTCTTTAATCCATTTTCTTACCAAAGCAAGTATTGATTGTTCATCTCGCTTCCTTTATGGCAAGGTGATCAAAAGTTGATACTGTTTGAAATGAACCTATGATTTCAAATTATAGCAACCGGCAACATCGCATTGCGGTATCTGCCATATTTTTTTTGTTCGGTTTTTGTTTTTCCAGCTGGGCTTCACGCATACCGGCTATCCAACAAAAACTCATGCTTTCGGAAACTGAGTTAGGACTGGTGCTATTTTCTTTACCAGTTGGGTTATTTGTATCGCTGCCAATTTCTGGATGGTTGATAGCGCGCAAGGGCAGCAAACCAATTGTTACATTCGCGGCCATTTGTTATAGCTGCATACTGGTTAGTCTAGGTATTGCGGAGTCAAAATGGGTATTGATTGGTTGCCTTTTTGTTTTTGGTCTTGCTGGCAATATGGGTAACATATCAATGAATACGCAGGCAGTTAATGTGGAGGCCCTTTATAACAGAAATATTATGGCCTCATTTCACGGCGTTTGGAGTCTTGCCGGCTTTACTGGTGCCGCAGTGGGCACATTGATGACTGCAACCGGAATGACTCCTTTCTATCATTTTGTAACAATTTTGGCCATTGCAATCGGAATCGTCGTAGTTGCTTCACGCCATCTTGTTTCAGTTGATCTAAAGTCTGCCGAGAATGCACCAATATTTGCCTGGCCTAGTAAATCACTGCTTACACTTGGGTTAATAGCATTTTGCTCTATGCTGTGCGAGGGAGCAATGTTTGATTGGAGCGGTGTGTATTTTAAGAAAGTAGTCCTTGCCAGGCCTTCACTGGTGGGCGCCGGGTACACGGCGTTTATGTGCACAATGGCTATCAGCCGTTTTGTGGCTGATTATTTTACTTTTCGATATGGTTTTAAAAGGATTGTCCAGGCGAGCGGGCTAATCATCATGTCAGGATTATTGATCGCGGTATTATTCCCGGCTTTTTCCACCGCAATAGCCGGTTTTTTATTGGTCGGCGTTGGAGTATCCTCAATCGTTCCCCTGGTGTACAGCGCTGCAGGAAGATCTAAAACAATGTCACCAGGTGTTGCACTCGCCGCTGTTTCGACCATTAGCTTTTTTGGCTTCCTGCTTGGACCACCATTAATAGGACTTCTTGCAGGTATTTCAAGCCTTAGGCTTTCATTTACCGTGATTGCTTTTATGGGATTAATGGTTACCGTTCTGGCAAGCTTTACCGCTGAAGACCGTGCATAAATAAGCCGGGCAACAGGAAATTTATGCACGGTATCTCCTACAGCGCAGCCAAACAACGACTTAAATATGCGTGGGCTTACAGCTAAAAAACGTTAACGCTTCGAACGCCTCCCTGTATAGTCTGCCATTCGTTGCGAAAGCTACCTTGTGAAAAGCAATTGGGGAGGTTTGACCGATGCCAGCTATCATTTATGTCTAAAATCCTTACTTATGCTCTCCCTAATACAATACTCTTACCTTGATCGTCTCTTTTACATCTTTGAGTAACTCTGCAGCTTGCGACGAAAATTTCTTATTAACATCAAGCACCACGTACCCAATCTCATCGTTCGTCTTTAGATATTGTGCAATTATGTTGATGTCGTTTTTTGAAAGTTGGGTATTGATAGCGCTTAAAACTCCAGGTACATTTTTATGCACATGTAAAATGCGATGGGTATTTTCCTGTGGCGGAAGTGCAAGTGAAGGAACTGTGTGAGATCCGTTTGTAATCCCCTTCTCAAGAAATTGAAAAAGTTTATTGCTTACATCCTCACCAATATTTTGCTGGGCCTCTTCGGTGCTGCCTCCTATATGCGGCGTCAGTAAAACATTTGGAAGATTTTGCAATGGGGTCGTAAACTTGTCACCATTTTTTTCTGGCTCAACAGGGAAGACATCTATTGCCGCACCACTTAGCCGACCTTCCTTTAGACTTTCCGTCAATGCATCGAGCTCTACTACCTTTCCCCTGGCATAATTAATAAGGATTGATCCTTTCTTAAATTCAGCCAGTAGTTCTTTGTTTATAAGATTTTTAGTGCCAGCAGTCTCGGGTACATGAAGTGATATTACGTCCGCAATGGATACCAGTTCAGGAAGCGTCTTAACCGAAACCGCGTTACCCAGTGGCATTTTAGTCTCGACGTCATAAAAAAGTACTTTCATTCCGAGCGCTTCTGCAAGAATACTCAGCTGGCTTCCTATATTTCCATAGCCTATGATTCCTAACGTTTTACCCCGAAGCTCATAGCTTCCCTTTGCTTCCTTCATCCAAATGCCTTTATGAGCAGATATGTTCTTATCGGGAATACGACGTATCAACATAATGGCAGCACCGATAACGAGCTCAGCGACGCTTCTTGTATTGCTATAAGGAGCATTGAATACGGTGATGCCAAATTTTGTGGCGGCTTTTAGATCAACCTGGTTTACGCCGATACAAAAACAACCAATCGCCTGGAGCTTTTTAGCCGCTGCAAGTACTTTCTCGCTCACTTTTGTTTTGCTTCTGATGCCTAACAAATGCACATCTTTAACCGCTTTTATCAGGTCGTCTTCCGACAATGCCCCTGCAATAGTCTCAACATTGCTATAACCATTTGTTTTAAAAATTACTGATGCATTCGGGCTGATGTTTTCGAGGAGCAGTATATGAATTTTTTCTTTCGGGTAACTTGTAATTTGCGTATTCATTAAACCTTTTTGGTTTTGAGGAAAATAATTATTGTAGATGCCGCTTTAAAGGGCGCAATTTAATTCATTTTTTAATTCTTCCATTTTCACCGGCTATTTAAAAGGCAGGGCAAATGGCAATGAGTTATTATCTACCTTTATTATTATGATTAGAAACAGGTATGTGCCTTTGCGGGTATTAATAGCAGATAATGACCTTGAGAGTGTCGAGAAAACGAAAGAATGCCTGTCAAAAAATAAGGTGGAGGTGGTAGTTTCCGCAGTCTACGATGGAGATAATCTAATGGATTTGCTTCGTTCTGATACAAAAAATCTTCCTCAACTTATGCTCGTCAATACTTCTATTCCAGTCGAGGGAGGTCTCAAAGCCTTGGAAGAAATCAAAAAAGACGATTTGTTTCGCAAAATTCCTATTATTATAATCTCAACCAGTCCGACCCCCGGCGATGTCGAAAAAGCGTACGATTTAGGAGCAAGTTGCTTTGTTATCAAACCTGCTGGGACGGAGGAATGGTGTGAAAAAATTGAAAAAATTGGTAGATTTTGGACAGATTTCGTAAGGGTTCCTCAATGAACCCCCTCCTCTTGCTTCTGCACTTATTTCACAATAAGTTAATAACTCAGACAAAACAAAAATGTTATTAAGTATGATACTTGCGTGAAAGAAAAAGATACCCGTTTACTTATTTTTGTCTAGATTAAAACCGATTTTTTTTGAAACGCTTAATATATATTTTATTGCTGGCTTCCTTGTTCTCGTGTAAACGTTCGAAAACAAACGGAAAGTCCGGCTCCACAGCTGATTCTGGCGAGTTTCAATACAGGCAATTGACAGAGGGCGAAAAAGTTAAATATGCCGAGGCTATCCAAAAAATGTATGACTCGATGTTGGGTAAACACGGTTTTAATGGCAGTATCCTGGTAGCGAAGAACGGGCAAGTTCTTTTTGAGGACTATCATGGCTACTCAGATTTGCGAACAAAAGATTCTATTACACCAACTACTCCGTTTCATCTTGCATCGACGTCAAAAACTTTTACCGGGATGGCAATTATGAAATTGCAGGAAGAAAAAAAACTAAATCTTGACGATTCCCTGCAAGTCTTTTTCCCTGAATTCCCATACAACGGTATTACTGTAAGAATGTTATTAAGCCATAGAAGTGGCCTTCCCAATTATGTGTATTTTATGCCGGCCGATCCTGCATGGAAGCACCGGCTAGCCACGAATGAAGATATGTTGCAATTTATGATAGAAAAGAAGCCGGCGCTTTATGGTTATCCAAATCGCGGCTTCCATTACTGTAACACCAATTATGCGTTGCTTGCCTTAATTGTTGAGAAAGTAGCAGGGCAGACTTTCCCTGAATATCTTAAAAACACCGTCTTTACTCCATTAGGAATGACGCACACCTTCGTATTCTCAAAAAAAGACTCCGCCAATTACCGCCCGAGTTACCAATATAACAACCGCCCTTTTTCGCTGGAGCCAATGGACTGTGTATATGGCGATAAGAATGTTTATAGTACTGCAAGGGATATGCTACTATGGGACAAAGCAATTTATAATAACAGTATTGTTTCGCAGGCGACCTATGAAGAAGCAACACAACCCAATAGTAATGAACATCCCTCGATGCACAACTACGGGTTAGGCTGGCGCCTCATGATTATGCCAAATGCTACAAAAATTGTTTATCATAATGGCTGGTGGCATGGCAATAACACGTGTTTTACCCGGCTCGTCGCCGACACGGCGACAATAATCATACTTGGCAACAAGTTCAATAAAGGAATATATGCAGGTATGAAGATTGGAACCATCTTTAATAACAGCAAAAAAACTGAGGTTCAAAAACCAGACGAATAGCATTTCAGGTGTGGCGTAGAGATTATCAATTGCATTTCCTGGGGGTTCTGGCATAATTGCACTGACATCTACTCCTTTTATCATTTAAGGATGCAGGTCGAGCGGTTCACCTTGGGTTATTGTTGTAGGCTGTTAGCTAGGGCAGAAGCATTTCTGTCCGGACTACATCCCTTTACCGTATAAGTATCGCCACTATCTTCTTACATTCACTTTTCTGCTGGTGTACAGTCGCCGCCGATACGGGGCGCTTAGTCACCCTGGTACACCTGAAGAAAGGCAGTAAACGAGGAAACCTCATATTCTGTTACCCAGAACCCGTTAGGAAGTTTTTATCGATCTGCCGAGCATTCGCCAACCTCAATTTTTCCGCACACTACACGCTACAAATATGGCTACTAATGTGCCGCCAGGAGAACTGTAAGTACAAGTGAGTGACACAACGACAGACCGTGCAAAAACCTTTCTAGTTTTAAAACACATTATAAAAGTATCTAATTTAACTCGTCTTAATCCCCTATACTGCATTACGTCATCTGTTTTTTTTATGCTGCTTGTAAAGCTCTATACGGCAGGTAGCAGTGCAGAACTTTGGTCGTACTTACTTTTGGCCCTTTTTCAGCCGTTTCCCATTGTTTTAATCGCTCAATTAACCCTTTAATTCCATGTATGGACATAGCTCTCCTTAGATTATACATTGTTATAATTATGGCTAGTTCTCCACCTACTTTTTCAAGTCCTTTTATAAGGGTATAAGTGTAACCCCAACTTCGCTTTATTGTCCCGTACGGGTGCTCATTAATCTGTTGTCGCTTTTTGTATTTATCAGGATGACGATCTACCCGTCTGTTGTTTTCATCGATTACATCCTGCCATTCGCTTCGCTCAATAATCCTGTTTTTACCTCTTGTGCAAAGCCCTTTAAATGCGCAGGTCGAACAACTGATGGTTTCATATTTCCTTACAAAGTAGCTGGCCCTTGCCTTTTTCTTCTTTTCATAAGTGCTACCGTTGCTAATTAGAATGGCACCGGCAGGGCATGTGTAATTATCTTGTTGCTCATTATAAACGAACTTGTCCGTCTGATAAGCAGGATCAATATTTTTATTGCTCCGCTCGGGATAGGCAACAATAGTAGTCACTTGTTTCTCCTTACATTCATTTAGATCTTTACCCACATAGTAACCCTTGTCTGCAAGTACTGTAATGTCTTGAACTCCTAAAGCTTCCATCGCTTTACAAGCCATAACGCTAAGTTGTCCCTGATCTGTTGTATTGACTACATCATAGGCTACAATAAGACTATGTTTACTATCACCTACAGCCTGGACATTATAACAAACATCGGTAATCCCATCTTTGACAGGAAGTGAGCGGCTATCTTCATCTACCAGGCTTATCTGCTTTTCACCACTCTCTTTTAGCTTCTCCCTTAGCTCATTATAGTTCTCCTTACGATCAGCCAACTGCTCAACCTTCTTTAAAATCTCTTTTTTTTTAAGCTCTGCTACCTGCTTGTCTTCCAACGCATCACAATCGTCCAACTCTTTAATGTACTCTTCTGTTTTAGCTTCTATGTACGCAAGGCTTTTAATTAGTTTGGGATCATTAAAAGTGTTCTTCTTATTGTTCTGTGCTTTAAACTTGCTGCCATCCACTGCTATCATTTCACCTCCAAACATATCCTCTCCCTTTAAAAACCTATAAACATCTTAAAAGCATCCTTAAAGGCTTTGCTGTTATTTTTACGAAAATCAGCAATCGTATGATAAGCAGGAGTCAGTTGATGCAATAGCCACCAAACCTCTACATTACGAATACATTCTGTTTCCAACCTGCGCGAAGACCGAATGCGATTCAAATATCCATAGTAGTACAGTTTCAGCAAATCTTTAGCTTCGAAAGGAGGCCTGCCTTCACGCTTGCCTTCACTTTTATAAAACCTAGACTCTCTAAGGCAAGCTTCTCAACAAACAAATCAATAACACGAACCGGATTGTCCTGAGATATAAGAGAATCCAGATGAAACATACTCACCTGTTCCCTAGATATACGATTGGTTAAACTCATAATATCAAGACAAACAAATGATTCGAAACGATTCCTGCAGTTTTATATATTTATAATCTTAATGGATTAGTTTTTGCACAGTCTGACGATGTTACATTTCAATTCTTTCGCCTGCGCCCATTATTTCTGCATTTTTCTGTATGCCCCTTATAAAGATTCCTGACCTTCGCCGCTCACCAGCCGTAGCTTTATGAAAATATTATCTGCAGAACAAATACGAAAGTGGGACGAGTTTACCATAGTAAACGAGCCCATAAGTTCAATAGACCTAATGGAACGTGCCGCTAGGAAGTGTGTGGAGTGGCTCGAAGATGAAAAGCTTACAGATAAAAGTATCAGGATATTTTGCGGCAAAGGCAATAATGGCGGAGATGGACTGGCGATGGCAAGATTACTTTTTGAAAATGGACATGTACCAGAAGTGTATGTATTTGAAACCGCCTCGTCTGGTAGCGAAGATTTCACGACTAATTTGAGTCGCCTCCAAGTGTTGCCGGTCCATATTCACTT
>Ga0181463_1000177_pt1 | contig 15507 bp, 11 predicted proteins | sample InSIn1gowninarea_FD_119071 | JGI IMG/M metagenome (GOLD analysis project Ga0181463, IMG submission 119071) | Clean room microbial communities from NASA Spacecraft Assembly Facility at Jet Propulsion Laboratory, Pasadena, California, USA -... ... | reverse complement strand
CGGTATTGGATTCGGACTAACTGCAAGTATAGAAAACGCGGTTGTTGAAGAAGAAATAGTGATTGATGGCAAAGAATATCCTGCTGGTTTATAAATTACTTTTCTGATGTCATTTAAATCGGTCATGAAGAGATATAGCACGTAGCGAAGACCGGCCGCGGTATTACGAACGCCGTGGGCAAGATGCAACCACCCATATTTGGTTTTAATAGGTGCAGGACCTAAACCGTTCTTAGCCTCATATACCGTATGATATTCTTTGCCATCAATCACTATTTCTTCTTCAACAACCGCGTTTTCTATACTTGCAGTTAGTCCGAATCCAATACCGCCGCCTTTACCTGCTTCAATAAAACTGTCCTGGGGACGAGTATAAAAAGCGTATTTGCCATTCACAAATTCAGGGTGAAGTACAACATTGCGTTGTTGTGGCGAAGGCGTTCTGAGGTCCGGGAGGCGATGCCACTCTTTTAAGTCTCTTGTTCTTGCTATTCCACACTGTGCAATTGCCGCAGATTGGTCTCCATCAGGTGCATTTGGGTCGCGCCGCTCGGTACAAAAGAGACCATAGATCCATCCGTCTTCGTGCTGCACCAAGCGCATATCGTAAATATTAGTATCCGGGTTCCCAAGTTCCGGCATCGTTATGGGATAGTCCCAAAACCTAAAACCGTCAACCCCGTTATCACTTTCTGCCACTGCAAAAAATGACTTGCGGTCAATTCCCTCTACTCTTACGACTAAGATATATTTACCACCAAGTTTTATTGCCCCTGCATTAAAAGTGGCATTGATGCCAAACCGCTCCATCAGGTAGGGATTTGTCTGCGGATTTAGGTCGTACCTCCACGATAATGGTGTATGATGCGCTGTAACCACCGCATTTTGATACCGATCAAAAATGCCATTTCCTGATTCCTGTTTACTGTTCTTCCTTTTTATAAGGGCCTGGTGCGACGTCTGCAATGCTTTCAGCCTCTTTCCAAAATTTGTGTTCATGACGCTTATTTTAAAACTGTGCTATCACAGCGTATTTATTTCGTTTTCCTGGTATTAGTCTTCCAGCTTATCCCACCATGTCTTTTTTAATACAATAACGATGATGGCAAGTATGATAACGGTGATCATAAGAGGTAACCTGATCCATAGTATTAGGTACATTGGAAGAATAGTAAGGCATAGCTGAGCGATGATACCGAGGACTACATTGAACATATCCAACCTGAACCTCCTGTTGGGTTGAAATTCTTTCACTTCTGCCACCACTTTTTCGTGAATGGGTTTCCAAAAGCCCCAAGGCCTTACTGTGGCATAAAACTTCTTGAGAACTTTCTCGTCCGTTGGAGGTGCGGCCCATGTGCCGATAAAACATCCGGCAATCGATATGAGGAACAATAAAGGCCAGTTATACAAAGGCAACCCGTCGAATACAAAAGGGAATACCAATGCGGCGGCAATGCCTGCCATCATTCCCCAAAAAAATCCGTTTGCATTGAAGCGCCACCAATACCACTTAAGCATGTTGGCTGCTATGTATCCCCCATACAAAGCCCCAACGATCCACTGAAGAATACTATTGACATCTTTTGCAAAAAAACCAAGCGTTACACCTACCGCAACGACTACCACACCTGTCAAATAATTCATTGATATTATCTTGCGGGTAGATGCGTTTGGATTGACATATTTAAGGTAGATGTCGTTAACGATGTAGGCTTGTGCAGCATTTAGGGTTCCTGAAAAAGTACCCATAAAAGCACCAAGCAGACCTGTAAGGACAAGGCCTAAGATACCAACAGGCAAAAAGTTATTAATGGTGGCAGGTAATACTCTTTCAAAATCGGTTCCTGTTGGAGATGATATGTTTAACCGGTGGTAGTAAAGCAAACCTAAGACGGTTAAACCAATTACCATCGTATACCGGATAGGTAACAAAATGATAGAAACAAAGCCGGTCATTTTTGATGCTTCTTTTGGAGAACGGGTAGACAGCACCTTTTGCATATCATAATTAGGCGCAGGACCGGCAACACTGGCAAGTACTCCTTTAAACACCATCATCATGAAAAATATCCCAAACAACCCGAAGCCGTCATCCGCTATTTTCTTATTTGCTCGGCTATTATATTAGACCAATCCAAATTGAGGCGCCAGCCAAAAAAAGGGATTAGCCCAACCGTCGGGAACATTCAATGTGTGGCCTCGAAGATTCACAACTGCAATTATTCCAATAGCGATGCATCCAACCGTCATTATTATATACTTAATAACGTCGCCCAGTACAATGCTATGCATTCCCCCAAGAATTGAATAGAACATAGCAAATAGCGTAAAGACAATACCGTAAAAATGAGCGACGTATTCCGGGCCTACAGCAAATGGTACCCATGGCTGAACGATGTTCCAGGGAATGAAAATCTCGACAAACTTGCCCAGTCCTACAAAACCATATGCGAGAAAGCCAAGGCAACCTATGAGTGCAAAAGCGACTACAATGTTATGAGATGCCTTTACTCCTTTTCCCCTTAGACCAAAACGTGTTGCAAGCCATTCTGCCCCTGTATCGGCGTTACTTCGGCGTAACCATTTGGCGAGAAACATCATATTAAAAACCTGGTTAAATACCGGCCACAACCATGGTATCCAAATGCTTTTCAACCCATACACAAAACAAAGCGCAACCATCCACATCGTACCGGAAATGTCAAACATGTCAGAAGCATCGCTTAGCCCCAACATGTACCAGGGCAAACTCTTCCCACCCAACAAATAACTCTCCTTATTCTGCCTGGCCTTTTTACGTAAGAACCACCCGATTAATACCATTAAAACGAGGTAGGCAACCAGAATGGATATGTCGAGAAGTTGTAGTCGCATATGTTTTAAGCCTTGAATAGTTTTGTCATGAACGCTCTTAGTTCTTCCCTCCATACCCTCCACTCGTGACCACCCGGGACATTATATACTTCGTGCCTGATATTTTGCTTTTTCAATTTGTTCGAAAAATTTATATGGCCTGGCATCCGGGGATCATCTGTACCGCAACCTATCCAAAGTAATTGAAGCTGTTTGTTTACATCCTCGGCCTGGTTAAAAATGCCGGGTGCTCTTTCATTAATATCAAAACTATCGTCGCTTAATAACCCTGCACTAAACTCGCCGATCCACGAAAACTTATCAAGGTTTCTTAGCCCCATAATATACGCCTGCCCACCGCCCATTGACAGGCCTGCAATTGCCCTCGACTCTTTTGAAGGAATAGTTCGATAGGTTTTTTCGACTCGCGGTATTACATCGTTCAGTAGTTCTTCTTCCAACTTTTCCATCCCTTCTTTAGTACTTCCCCCGGCCCAGGATCCGTCTGTTAACCCGTTGGTCATAACAACAATCATAGGAACAGCGTCTTTCTTATCAATTAAATTTTCCAAAATGATATCTGCTCTTCCCGCTGTTTGTGACCAACTGCTTTCATTGTCGCCCCCTCCATGTCTTAAGTATAAAACAGGAAAACGAATGCCTGAATTCTCATTATATTGAGGTGGCAGGTAAACATATAAACCGCGAATTCGTTTTAACGGCGTAGAAAGGTATTTATGGACCAGGATAGTACCATGAGGAACGTTTTGAACCTCGTCGAAGCGGGACGGGTTACCCGGAACCTCAACAAGACTGCCATATAATTCGGTACCGCTTTTAGTGACAGGGTTTGCCAGATCTAATGTTGAAATTCCGTCGATAGAAAATAGGTATGAATAAATGCCGGGAGATACCTGATCGATTGTGATTGTCCAGATCCCGGATGTATCCCGAGTCATTTTTTGCGGCTTAATGTTCCATTCTCCAAACAGTAGTGTCACCTGCGAGGCCCTGGGCGATTTAACCCGGAAAGTTATTTTGTTATCATTGAGAACAACCGGCGAAAAAGGCGGAGCAGCGGGCCCCCACCAACCTTTTACACTATAGCTGCTGGTTTGTTGCTGCGACTGTGTGACGTTGCATAGAAACAACCCAAAAGCGACAATAAAAAATGTATGAATATGACTGCTTTTCATTTTACTTATTTGAAACTATCAATACCAGTTCTCCTTTCCCTACCAATTCTATTGAGAGCGGTTTCAGTCCATCCTTATCGACCGTTGCAGTGATAGTACGATACGTCCGAGTTGCAGGTGTAAATGCCAGTACCTTATAGTTCCCGTTGGGAATTTTAATGTTGATGGCGCTTCTATCGATCGTATCGTTATTGTTCAACAAGTAAACAAAGAAAGTGTCGCCACATTTGAGTCCGTATGATTCTATTGTACCTGACTCTACTGCTACTTTTTCGAAAGATCCTTTGCCTGCCTGTAACATCTTATCGTTAATTTCCCTTACCCCGTTAAAATAGGGAGTCATGTTACGGGTATCAAACAACTCCCACCACCAGGTCATTGGTAAAATAGGTGTTGGACTAAACATGCCGTACCATAATCCTCTTTTATAATCGAAGTCCCATTTGTCTCCATATTTAGGATCATCGTCTTCCCACCGGTAACCAAACTCTCCGATTACATAAGGCTTGTTATAGGTTTGAATATATTCAGGGTAGATAGAGGGAATTTTTTCGGTATGCTTGTAAATATGTTTTTGATTGAAGTCGATATATGGAATGGAGTTCATTCCAATAATGTCTCTATGAGAAATGCTTGTACTAACGAGGTGATGATATGGGTCAATGTCCTTGAGGTAACGGCTCATCTCAAGGTGCCATTGGGCAATTGTCGCAAGAGGAATTATAATGCTGTCATTGCGGGTAAAGGCTGAATTATCGACCTCGTTGAAGAATTCCCAAACCGCTACATTTGGACTATAACCCCAACGACCAACAAGATAGCGCAGCTTATTCTTATACATATCCTGTGCGGCCTGCATCGTAAAAAAATCTGCGGGATCTTTTGCCGGGCCGCCATTTACCTGGTTGTAATTGCTGTTACGCCATCCCCAACCCTGCATAAGAAGGCCATGCCAATCAATACTCAGCATGAAGTACAGTCCAAGCGAATCGCACTTATTTACCAGCTCATCCATTTTCTGAATGGCCTGTGGATGATAATATTCATTAGTGTTTGTATATCTTTTTGAATTAGCCACTTTTTTAAATTCCAGCGGCATGTTCCAATAGCACATCCACGTTCTGAAAAAGTTAGCACCATTTTTAGATAGAGTTGGAAGTAAGTAGTCGTAGGTCCATTTGTCAATTTCCCTGCTACGCGATTCCCACGCTACGTTCTCACCAATTTCCCTGAACAATTTTCCATTGTCAAAACGGAATGTCCACAAATCATTTTTATGCAGGAAACCTGTCTTATTAGTTGCCTTGGATGTGAATGACGCAGGTACGGTTTCCTGGCTTTGGTTCACATTCGAGATTTTAAAAACATAGCTGTACTTGCCGGCTTCCTGGGGAGTAAACCTTGCCTTCCATAGGTTATCTTTTTCAAAATAACAGGGCAGCGTAAGAGGCTTGCCCGAGGGAGAGGTCAACAACATATCCAACATGACTTCCTTTTGATCGTATGGATTTTTGAACGCTCCTGAGATGTCAATATTCCACTCTGCCTTTTCATACTGATCTACCTTTTGGTTGAGCAATGAGTAGCTATTTATTTTTGTTTGCGCTGCAGCCCCAATTGCTAACGCGAACAAAAAAACTGGTAACGATATATTCTTACAAGTAATCATTTTCATATCCTGTTTTGCCGGCCGTTAGTTGAAATGCCTTCCGAAGTTTCGCTGCCTGGCGAAATGTTGGGAAGAGCCGCTGTAAATCATCACGGGAAAGGGTTGCTGCTTTGTCCGTCAACTACAATTTCCGTCTTACTCCCACATTTTACTTCCTATCTAATTCGTCGAGGGTTAAAACATTTGGCGCATTATACAGCGCTTCTATATCTGCAGTACTATTTTTACTATAGGTAAGTTCTGACCAGCTCATAAAGAAGGTCCATTTAGGCTGCTCAGTTAACTTCTCTGCTGTTGGCAGTTTTTGACATTCCCCTATAGCTATCGGCTTTCCTCGCGATGCCCTTACCATCACATCATACTTTTCCTTGCTAAACCCGCTCTTGTCGTCATAAACGTCCAGAGCAGCTATGTCAAAATATTGATCGCCTGGAAAATAACTTTCTGCATCGCTTGCCAGTGATGCAAAATCTTGTATGTCCCAGATCCATATCAGGTTGGTCAGGCCTTTGGTTTTTGTAAAGTAGTCGTGCGTGATTTGCCATAACCGGCTGGTTCCATCCGGACCCGGCCTTCCTCCCCACCAAAAGACTTTTTGGTTCATCTCGTGCAGGGGACGAAACATTACTTCCACCTTATTGTCTTTTAGGAATTGCAGGTGAATACTTACCTCATCCATCATCGATTTCCACTTTTTATTCAGTTGGGTTCCATCAGTAGTTAGTTCAGTCCACTGCTGACTGGTAAGTTTACTCAAAACTCCATTTTTGTCCCAGCCGCAAGGTTGTGATAATGCAGGGTTGCAGGCATGCCACATTATATTTACTAAGGAACCCTGGTTCCATTGTCTTAACGCCTCATCAACCATTGTTTTGCGGTTGTCTATATTCTCTGCCTGAAACAGGAAGTCGCCGCTCCATAAGCCAGGAAACTTGCCGGTAGTCTTAAAAATTTCATTGGTCCATTTTGCTGGTGTGGCATTGGGTTCGCGGTTGTGGATACCCGACACAGTTTGGGTGCCGGAAATCTTGTTCAAATATTTAATAGACCTAAAGCCACCTTTATCCCCTGAGAGAATTGAAGGACTATTGATTGTTTCTATCCTTTTTGTTGCCGTGCAGCCACTTAAGATTATTAGATAAAGTGCAATAAGAGGTATTAAAAAAAATGTACGCATTTTTCTATTTATAATTATTTAGAAAAGGAAGATGACGAGAGCACACTTTGCCACCATATCCTTGTGAGACTAATCGAATAACAAGTATTGAAATAAAAAGAAGCTTATAGAGAAGTAAAGTTGAAACCGGTTTCTCAATTGAACAGAAAGAAGATGATATAAAAAAATAGAAAAGGGATACGGTTTCCCCGCCAGCATTTTAGAAATGTATTTCATACAGCGTTACTTAGCAAAAGTCCTTGAACAATTCAAATGTAATAAGGGGGTTTAGGCAATACTGATGCTTTTTTAACAAAAAGTGATGTCCCTTCGAGAAATTGTAATTGAATGGCCATGCGCAAAGTGCAAGATTTAATATTTGGCGACTCGCATTGGCACGGCTGATTAGTAGCGAGAAGGTCTGATTTATTAGTAAAGCATAATCGAAGATGACGGAGAAAAAAAACGGGAGTTTTTTTAGTATAGGTCACAGGTGAAGAAAATTTATTCCAGGAAAATGCTTTCCCGAAAACCAGTGTTTATTTTGCCTAATATTGTACGTGATTATCTAAAGAATCAAGTTAGTTGTACTGAGGTTCAAACAATAAGGAAGTTTCAAGGATATTAGCTAACGCTTCTATATGCAGGTGAGTTACAGCTAACAGATGCACACAAACCAGGATTTCCGTTCTCGTTAAAGCCAAACCCTATTATGCTTACCGATGTTTTTAGGGAAATTACTCCCCTTACCCCTAACGATTGTTTCACCATCTTTTCGAGAAAAAAGAAAGACTTTAATTTTCCTCTTCACATGCACGAAGAGATGGAATTAAACATGATTATCAACGCTGCTGGTACTAAGCGGATTGTCGGAGACCACATTGAAGAAATAGGTGAGTTTGAGCTGGTGTTGGTGGGACCTAACCTACCCCATGGCTGGTTCAATCATAACTGTAACAGTGACTCTATAAATGAAGTAACCATTCAGTTTAATGCTGACATATTAGCCGATAATTTTCTTCGAAAAACGCAGTTAACTTATATGAGGAAAATGTTTGAAGCTTCACGCAGAGGATTGTTATTTTCACAGCAAACAATCAAAGAGCTTTACCCAAGGATTTTATCATTAAACAAAAAAAATGGCTTCGATTCTGTTTTAGAGCTTTTTTCCATTTTAAACGACCTATCTGTTTCCCGAAACGCAAGAGTACTTTCCGATACAACTTTTAGCAAAGAACACTATGCCCCTGACAGCAGAAGGCTTGACCGGGTGTTTAATTATATGAATAGCAACTTTGAAAAAGATATTTCCCTCGCAGATGTGGCAAAGATCGCTAACATGACTGAGGCCTCGTTTAGCAGGTTTATAAAACTTCATACTGGCCAAACCTTTACCGACAAATTAAATGATATACGACTAGGTAATGTGGTTAGAATGCTTATTGATACTAGCCATTCGATAGCTGAGATTGCCTATAAGTGCGGGTATAATAACCTGGCTAATTTCAACAAGATATTCAAAGCAAGAAAAGGGCTGACGCCTAAGGAGTTTAAGAAAAATTACACGGGTCATAGAGTCTTTATTTAATGCTTACCCCCTACAAAGTTTGCAGTCTGCCTTCCCTGCATTCTTCCCTCTCCAAGACCAAATAATTTTTGTTGATTATATGTGGCAGCTGTTACCTGTCGACCATTCTGTTTCAGTCTTGGCATTCAATCCTGCTAATGCAGAAAAGTTGAATGCGAAGACTTAGCCAGCAGTGTCATCAAACGATGCGGTAACGTTGCACCGAAGCTTGTCAAAAGTTTCATAGGCAAACTAACCCCTTCAGGAACCCCTTTACCTTCTAACTTACTGTACTTATCCAATTCTTTTAGAATTGGTGAAATCCTTGCGATACAAATGCAAGTACCTTTGGCAGAGCAGCTCTCCAGTAAGTCCAGCTGTGACTGCCGTCTCCAATGCGAAACTCGTGCGGAATTTCTTTTTTACGCATTGCAATATGCACCAGTGAATTGCCTTCATATAAAAAATCATCATCCCCGATGTCAATATACCAGCGAACAGATTTTTTTACACTATCGGGCATGCTATTAACCTGCGATAGTACACTCTGGCTATTAAAGTATTTAGTAACTACAGAATCAGGAAAGGTTTCATTGCCCCTGCTAATATTTCTTTTTGTATCGTCAAGAGTTAGGGGGCCGGTAGCTGCACTTAGAGGGCAGGCAGACGAAAAAAGCTGGGGCCGATGAAGAGCGTAAATAAATGAACCACCTCCGCCCATACTTAACCCAGCTACTGCCCGATACTTCTTTTCTCCTTTAATGCGATACTTCTTTTCTACAAAAGGCATTAGTTCGTCGAAGAAAAAATCTTCATATCGCCACTCGTTCTTCAAGTCGTTGAAGTAGCCCCTCCTGGTTGTGTTAGCGTCAGGCATGATAATCACCATGGCTGTAGAGGTACCTTCCAAAATCGCCTTGTCTGCAATGTGTAAAACTTCTCCAAACTGCACCCAGCCTGTCTGGTCATCTCCGCCCCCGTGCAGCAAGTACAACACCGGGTAACTTCTGCCTGACGTCTCATAGTCGGGCGGAAGATATACTGCATACTTTCGTTCCATTTTCAAAATTTTGCTGGGCAGGGTAAGGTTATCGTACACCTTTCCGGTTTGAGCAATCAATAAACATGGGAGCAGCAGGAACAGGGCCGCTGCAATAAACTTTCTTATTTTCATGATGAGCTAGTTTTGATAAATGAATGTATGGGAAAGTTGGGATAAACTTATTTACCAGCTTTCTTTATAATGAAGATGATATCCGATTTCGGGGCAATTTCAACCCCTTTGAGGCTCACCTTATTTCCCGTAAAAGTCAGGTTCTTAGGGGTATTAAATTTACCACTTTGGCAATAGTAAGCCTGTACTTTAAGGGGAGCAGCGTTGCTATGGTCAATTTCAATATTTACGCTTTGGGCAGTATCGGACGTATTAAAAAAATAGGCAAAAGTTTGATCGCCGCATTTTACGCTGTATGTTTCAATTTCTGGGGATGAAACTGTTGAGGTGACCGTTTTAAAAGTACCCTTGCCAGCAGCTAGCATCATGTCTGAGATGGTCTTTACTCGTATAAGATACTCATCAGTTTTCCGGTCGTCAAAATACTCCCACCACCATGATAGTGGCAATATAGGGGTTGGTGAAAAAAGACCATACCATAAGCCTCTTTTGAAGTCGCTGTCCATTTCTTTGCCGAATAAGTTAAAGTCTTTTGACCAGTCCCATTCATAACTGTATTCTCCGATTACATATGGCTTATTAAAATCTGCTTCATATTTATTAATTGTTGAAGGGATCCCTTTTGTGTTTTTATAAATATGCTTTTGGTTGAAGTCCAGGTTAGGCAGTGCATTCAAACCCTTCAAATCCCTGTGCGAAATACTGGTTGTAACCAGGTGTTCGTATGGATCGATCTTCTTTAAATACGCACTCATATCATCGTGCCATTTCACTATAGATTCAGCGTCAATAGGATTATTTTTATTGGAGAACTGCACGTTGTCTACTTCATTGAAAAACTCCCATGCACCAATGGCCGAACTGTAACCCCATCGCGCTACTATATACCTTAGCCGGTCCCTGTATTGTTGCTTCGCCTCGGGGTTTACAAAAAAGTCTGCAGCAGAGTTTGCAAAGCCGCCATCACGAGTATGATATGCGCCCTGCCCCAAAGTAAGCATCATATGCAGGTCAAGTGAGTCTGAAAGCTCGACCAGGCGGTCCAATTTAGTTATGGCGCTGGGATTAAAATATTCTGTAGTAGCTGTGTACCTTGTGCTGTTAAAGCCTTTCTTCCAGTCGAGGGGTAGGTTAAAGGATGATATCCAGGTACGAAAATAATTGCCGCCGTGTGCAGCTAAAGCCCGAAGCATGTATTCATAGTTGTACTTCGGTTTTTCATGCAATTGCTTAAAAAACCTGGAGTCGTCATTGGCACGCGACTCCCATCCTATGTTTTCACCTATTCCGCGAAACGGCCTCCCGTTATCGTATTGAAACGTCCAGTTGTCTTTTAAATGCAGAATACCATTCCTACGGGAAGGTTTGACAGAAAATGAACCGGCAGCAGCGTTATTGACAATCGTACCCCCTTTAAGAAGAACAAAGTTGTACTTATACGTCCCTTTCTCCTGAGGTGCAAACCTTGCTTTCCAGGTTGATACCTCTCCTGATTTTCCTGCAACAAAATAGCAGGGCAGGGTAAGCCTCTTGCCGGACGGAGCGGTTAGTAACATATCAAGCGCTACTTCTTTTTGCAAATATGGGTTGCTCCACTCTTCTTTCAGTTCGATATCCCACTCGCTTTTTTCGTACTCAAGAAGTGATTTGGTGAGGAGAGAAACTTTAGTGATCTGCGCGTAAACCAGGTTGGATAATACGAATAAAAGCAGTGCAAGGAAATAAAATCTTTTCATGGGCAATGTTAGCAACTTGTTTCACATCAAACATACACTAAGGATGCAGCAATTTCCGATACTATTTTATCAATAAAAGATGCTGGTCCGAATATCTAAAACAAAGTCAAACAACCAAAACCAGGTCCGGCTCTCTTGACCTGCAGTAACAGCCCGCAGCCCCGGGCCTGCTATTCGCCTTACCCATTTAATCAGTTTTTTCCGCAAGCAGACTATGATGGTGAGGGTATAGAAACCCCAGTTACTGGCAACGGAACCGGTTGTTTCAGCATCCGTCGAATGATTAAAACTGTTACCAATCCAAATATTTAAAAGACTAACCGTTGTATAATATAAAACACTCCTTTTCGCAAAGAAATTCAGGACAATGCTGACCCCGCAAATGAAAGAAATTGAAAAGATGGGAAGCAAATCCTTAAACGCCTACCTTTTAGGAGAAGTTTTGCCAGGCGTATTGTACAATTTTACCGTGTCTTTAATTATCCAGCATTAAAAACAGATAATTTTATGCTTGGTGGAACGGTTAGAAATACAAGTGAAGAGAATGATACACCTCTGTTAATTTTTTAGATTGCAAGACAATACTTTTTTCGATGCGGCCACATTTTCACAAGGTACCAGTAAACATAGAAAGTTCATTTGGCATTCGTCATGACGTACAACCATACTTTCCCACAACCTGGCACCTACATCCCGAACTGGAGTTACATTTTGTTATAAAGGGTGAAGGAGTACGTTTTATTGGCGATAATATCAGCAACTTTTCGGATGGGGAAATTCTGTTACTCGGTCAAAACTTACCGCATACCTTTCGGTGTAAAGAAGAATATTTTAATGAGAATGCCGGCCTGCAGGTCGAAGCAATCGTTCTCCATTTTCTACCGACTTGCCTGGGTGAAGACTTTTTAAATCTCCCGGAAGCCTACCTGATTCCGAAGTTGCTGGAAAAGTCGAGAAAAGGAATGGTAATAACAGGAAAGTCAAAAGAAAAGCTGGCGGAGTTGATGTATGGGGCCTTAATGGCAACAAACCTTGATCGTATCATCATTTTACTCACGATCATAAAAATTTTAGCAGAAACCGAGGAGTACAGCTACATCGCTTCTGCGCATGTTTTTTATAAATCCAATGAGTCGGAAACGCTGCGATTGAACAAGGTCTGCGCCTACACTTTAGCTAATTATCAGAAGCAGATTTCATTAGAGGAGATATCCTCAGTGAGTAATCTGAGTGTTACCTCCTTTTGCAGGTATTTTAAAATGATGACCAAAAAAACCTACAACGATTTCCTGGTTGAAATCAGGGTTAGTCTTGCATGCCGCTTCCTCATCGAAGACCGGCTTCCAACGGAAGTAGTTTGTTTTCAATGCGGCTTTAATAATGTCTCAAATTTTTACAGGCATTTCAAAAAAATAACGAGTATGACACCTTTGGAATACAAACGGAAGTACCTGGAAAACAAGAATTGAAGAAACAGGAATTAACCCCATTTGCCAACATAAGAGGCGGCCTTCCATTGCAACGTAGAGCTTAAAGAAATGCAACATTTTGCGTACGAGGCACAGAACAAAAATTAGCTGACACGCACGTTACCGGCAACAAGTAAAGCATAGGTACCTCCTGATCTTGCCCGATCCTGTTCATTTAATGTTCTTCAACAAAAAGATGTGCAGAAAGCTTCCGGAACCTATTTTTTTATAACGATTATAAGCAAGCATGCTGCCGTCGTGCGACCATACTACAGCGCCTACTGGTCTTTCCTCATTTGTAAATCGTTCGGTTATTCTTTTTGATTTACCACTTTCTAAACCTGCAATGAAAATACTGTTGTCTGCAGTGAAGGCAATATTTTTATTATCGGGGCTAAAATTGAGCGGCCCCTGCACCGAAAAAGGATTGTCAGTTATTTGCGATATTTGACCTCCGTTTGGCGACACGCTAAAAATTTGAATGATGCGCTTTTCATCAATTGACAGGAACGCTATCATTGAGCCGTCGCTTTTTGCCGCAAGCCAGTGCCGTGGACCCTGTATCCCGTTGACGCTGTAAGTAATCCTCCTGCAAATGACACCGCCGGCAACATTTGGGCGGGTTGATGTGCTTCCCTCCAGCGGGAGATCAGTTTGTGATTTTGAGATACGGTCGGGCAAGTCTGCGACAAAAACTTCTGTCTTCAAATTCCCATTCACATCTCTCACGTTTCCCTGGAATGCAATTGCACGCTGTTGCCTGGTTCCGTCACTTTTTAAGTAACCTTTTGCGCCAATCCAGCATTCGTCGAATGCTTTCTCGATTTCGTCACTGCCCCTTTTTGGATTTTCGGTCACTTTTGCCACTATGGCAGAAAACAATTCTCCCGAATGATTTTCGAGAGAACCATCGTCGGCCACTACTACCTTACCCGGCCTCATCACACCAATCGTTCTTAGGTCTTTTATTTCGGATCGTTCTCTACCTAATTGTTCCATAATGTAATCGTTGTAAGTAAAGCTTATCCACTCACCGTCTCCACTCCATGAATGCACATGGGTGCCGCCACGAAGCGCTCCTTCTGTAAAAGGCGGAGTCACATCACGGGCATCCATAAATACGGGTTTATAAGGATGATCAATGTCTATTGCAACTCCCGTACGTCTTGTAAAGGCATAAGGTTTTTTCTCATTGGCATTTCTAACACCGTGTATAAATATCACTCGGTTCGTTGCCGGCGAAAAGGCTGCAGCTCCTACTCCCGGGCCAAATTCCGTTTGATTTTGTGTACGGTATATTTCTTTAACCGTACCATCCCCTACATCGACAATTCCGATGCTGCCGGTGCTTGCTATTTTAGAGTCGTCATTTCTCTTATCAAACACAATCCATTTATCGTCGTGTGAGAAACATTGAATGTGGTTAATACAAAACCCAGTTTCTCCGTTTGTTAATTGCACTTCAGTGGCCATGCTCATATTTGATTTCACACCTATTTCGGGCACTGGCGTTTGCTGTATAAAAGATGACATGATTAAAAAGTATAAGAAATTTCGCATTTATTAACAATGTGTAGCAATGATAAATTTCAAATGTGAGATGGCGATCAATAGCATATTTGGAAGCTGTAAACAGGGTCTGCTTAGAAAGGGCGAAAGACTTGTCTAGCTTGTATTTGGTTTTGTTTTTCCTGGATATAATGCATGACTTTTTAATCAAAAGGCTCATAAACCGGCCATCTCAAAAACGTGATACTCATAATAACGCCTTTAATAATCGCTTCCTCCTCCACCATCTTCACCTAGGACGGCCTCAGAAAACCAGCGTTAAGAAATGCGAAGCATTCATCGAGGCCATTGACAAATCAATTATTAACGAGATAAATTTGAAGGCATGGCGGTTAATAAACAAACAGTTGTTACAGATGCCAGGCTTTGATATTAGCGTGTAAGTCCTACTACAGTCTTGCAAAGATCGAAGGCTGTAGCTTGTTTGTTTTCAGCCATAACTTCAAATTTTAGCCTGGTTTTGGGCAGCCTTGATCTTTTGATTCTTTTGCATCAAGGCAAAAGAAAAATGAAAAAAAATTTTGACAATGTTTGGACTTGTTACTTATTCAGCAGGCCCTAAACAGATGATGGGATGGCTTTATTGGCCAGGGCGGAAAACTACTATCCCGCATTTCTTGCGTCGCACTCTTGTACAGTTTCTTTATACGCAGCAAGAAAACAATTTTTCCATAGAAACAAATTTAAAATGGGCTATGTTGATCTGTAAGAGGGAATGTAGTCAGCTAAAAATTCCAGGTATTGTGATTACATACTTTATGTCGAGCCGTTTTAAGCCGTCATAACCAACTTCCCCATTTGCTCAAAAGGGATGAGCATAACAGGAAAAACTTCTTGTCCATCAAATATCTTTTTCAGAGATTGTCTACAGATGCAGGTTGTGTTCAGCTGCTGTCGGCGAATTGCCTGTAACTACGTTCAAGTTGTTTTTATTATTTCTTTTACTGGCTGTGAGTGCGAGGCCCGTTAAGAAGATGGTCAGCGTTCCAATGACTATTACCATGTTTTTATGCAGCGGATTTGAAGGGTTTGAATGCACTGCCTAACCTGGACTTCAACCAAAAGCATATTTATAAAAACACAAAAGGGATCCCTTCAACAATTAATAAATATGA
>Ga0181463_1000171_pt1 | contig 15618 bp, 11 predicted proteins | sample InSIn1gowninarea_FD_119071 | JGI IMG/M metagenome (GOLD analysis project Ga0181463, IMG submission 119071) | Clean room microbial communities from NASA Spacecraft Assembly Facility at Jet Propulsion Laboratory, Pasadena, California, USA -... ... | reverse complement strand
AGATATCAACATTTCAGTCGATGGCATGCCGGTAAACATGGTTAGCCACGCACACGGCCAGGGATACGCAGATTTACACTTTGTTATTCCTGAGCTAATAGAAAAAGTAAACTTTAACAAAGGACCCTACTTTGCTGATAAAGGCAACTTTACCACCGCTGGTTTTGTGGAGTTCAAAACAAAAGATTACCTGGAGAACAGTTTTGTAAAAGTAGAAGGCGGAGAATTTAACACCTTCAGAGGTATAACAGGCATTAACCTGCTAAAACCGAAGGGTGAAAGGAGAAACGAGAGTTTATATTTTGCCGGAGAAGCGTCTTACACAAAAGGATACTTTGACAGCAGGCAAGACTTTAGCCGCTTTAATGGTACATTAAAATATCATGGCAGCATTAGCAATAACAGCACGTTAACCACCACCTTAACGGGTTTTACAAGCAAGTGGAATGCTTCGGGGCAGATACCTGACAGAGCAGTAGAAAGCGGGCTGGTGGATTTTTATGGTGCAATAGACAGTACCGAAGGCGGCAAAACATCCTGGTACAATGCCAATGTGGAACTGCTCACGAACCTTGCTAACGGAGGTGCAATTCACCACCAGATCTTTTACAGCAGGTACAAATTTGAACTCTACTCCAACTTTACCTTTTACAAGGAGGACCCCGTTAATAGTGACCAGATAAGACAGAGGGAAGACAGAAACATTTACGGGTATAATGGCTCATATCATAAGGAATTTTTGCTAGGAAACATTAAAACAGAAACAAAAACAGGTGTTCAATTAAGGTACGATGATATACACAATATTGAGCTTACCCGAACAAAGAACCGGATCAGCAACACAGCCGAAATCATGAAGGGTGACGTTAATGAATTTAATGCCGGTGCCTATTGGTCACAACGTTTTTCTTTATCCAAAAACCTTGATGTGACAGGAGGAATCAGGGTAGACTATTTTACTAATAGCTACAACGATAAACTAGCCTTACAACTACTTTCATCCAGCTCCACTATCCTTAGCCCAAAATTGAATTTCAACTATCGCCTTAATAAATACATACAACTCTACTTATACAACGGCAGAGGCTTTCATAGCAACGATACCAGAGTAGCAGTACAACAAAACGGAAGGAAAGTGCTGCCACCGGCTTACGGCTCAGATTTAGGCGGCATATTTAAAGCAGGCAGAAAATTAGTGTTTCAATCTGCATTATGGTATTTATGGCTCGACCAGGAATTTGTTTATGTAGGCGATGAAGGAGTAGTAGAAGCAGGAGGACAAACAAGAAGAATGGGCTTTGACTTTTCAGCCCGCTATGAATTGATAAAAAATCTTTATGCTGATGCGGATATCAGCTTTGCAAAGCCAAGAGCCATAGGAGTTGATAAAGCAGATAGTTATTTGCCATTAGCACCGCGATTTACAAGCGTAGGCGGCCTGACCTACAGAAAAGAAAAAGGCTGGAACGGCAGTTTACGCTACAGGTATATGGCAGACAGACCAGCTAACGAAGACAATTCAGTAATAGCAAAAGGCTACTTTGTTACTGACGCGGCAGTTAACTACACAAAGAAAAAATGGGAAGCAGGAATTGCTATTCAAAACCTCTTTAATGTAAAATGGAAGGAAACACAGTTTGACACGGAAAGCAGGCTGCAAAATGAACCGGCACCGGTTTCAGAGATACATTTTACACCAGGTACGCCTTTTTTCGCAAGAGCAAGTATTACCTTGTTTTTTTAGATTACGGTAACAATCTATACTGAAGCTACTTTGGTAGCTTTTGTTATTTAGGTCACCTGCATCAGAATTTCCTTTCCATTTCCGACCCTAATTTCGTTTCAACCTATGTTTCCTGATCATATTCTTCTACAACCAGCGAGAAAAGTCCCCTACTGTTTCACGGTCTCACATTTGAATTAATACCAAAAAAAGTCTTATGAACAACGATATCAAAAACGAACAGCAAATTGACAGTACCAACGATGAAGCAAAGAAGCAGGAACCACTGCCTGTACATAATCCATTTAAACCCGGCGACGATAAACAAATAAGCCAGGAGGACATTGACAATGAACAAAAATTTAAAGAAGCCCTGAGCGAAAGGGATTGATTGCATTCAGACAAAAAAGAAGGCCCGCAACGGATGCTGCCAACACCAGCAGCAAAAAGTGCCCTGCTAAATTCTCCTGGGGAAAGACCGGCAAGAACAATATTTGGTTATTGAGAGGAAGGCAAGATTTGGCATTGATGGCAGGCAAAAAAAAACATTCATAAGTTGAGCTGACTGCAGGGTACTGACGTGTATAGGACAATTGCCTTTCCCCTGTTTATTGTAAGGTTGCGCACCTTTGCTAGCAAGGTTTTCCTCAGCGCTTACTGGTGATAGTCGCAGTTCTAACATTACGCCCGCTTATCTCAGATTCGTGATGTCTACACCACTTGTACTTGAAGCAGGTCTACGGGCTGATTCACTTGTGTCAGACTGCTTCTACGCTATTCTTTTGCTGTCTTTTAAATGAATAAGCCAATACAGCAATAAGCGTATAAGCTGCGAGGTTAAAAAGATCATGATGATCCATATAGCTGCTTTGTTTCCAGTGGTTCTGCATTACAAATAATAATATCGCGATCCTCCAGATGTTAATAAACCAGATAGTAAAAATTCCGGTCAGGCACCATTTCAATTTCGCTTTATAACTAATTTTATGAGCAGTAATGAAAGCAACCCAAAAAAAGGCAATTCCTAAACCCAGACAAGGGAATTCTAAATAGATTTGGGCGCCTTCAAGAACCTCTATTATCCTGCCGTTTACGAAAGAATTTATCCCAAGAACGCGATCAATTAAGTTAGAGGTATGTAAAATAGAACTTGAAATCCAGGTGATATAATTGAGGTGATGGTCAATAAAAGCGCTATAAATGTTGTAAGGATCTGTTATGCTGATAAAAGCGAGATTAAAAACATGTAATGGAATAAGTACTGACAAGAATTTTACGAAAAAAACCAGGTCAAACTTCTTTAATACGTCATCAAGCTGAGGTTTTATCATAATAACAGGAAGAAAAAAGGTAGTAGTATTTATAGCAAGGGAAGAAAGACTGTTGTCGTCCTCCCCGTTCAATTTCTGAAAAAAAAGTCCTATTTATCTAATACTCCCTTCTTCTTTTCTTTTTTAGCAGCTCCCCTCTTTATGCCATAACCAATACCGACGGCTATAAGTACGCTTAAACCCCCATCGAAAGGCGCAGCAGTTGAATTAGGGGATTCGACATTTACATTTGTACTATTACCCTGGTTACTGTACAGGCCCTGCACACGGGGCTTATCGTTATTTTTAGCAATATTCTCACTCCTGAGAAATGCCTGGGCGCCATATAAAAACAAGGAACCCCAGACTATAAAAGCCTTTTTGTATATCACTCTTCTCATAAGATAAAAATTCTTTTACAGGCAACATCGCAAGTAGCAAACTCACCTTGAGCTGGAAGCTTCCGTAGATCTGCTTTCTTGGTCACCTGGCTATTATACTTTTAGAGCAATGCGAAGGGCCGGAGGTTGCTTTGTGTATATCTATCCAGCAAAGTTGACAGGAATAAGAGAAATGGGGATAAACGTGAACCCAAAATGAGAATTGCAAAAAATAGAGTTTGGTGCATTCAAGGCCCCGGCGTGAACAATTGGCAAAGCAACTCTTTTTTATAGGGACGGTGTAAGGAAACAAATAAAAGAGGCTGCCTCATTAGTTTTAAGACAGCCTCTGACTCGAGGAATTTGTTCAATCAATAACAGCAAAGGCCATAAAACATCCGCGTTCAATATCCCGGATAATACCATATACGTGGGGCATTTGCAAATCTAATCTCCCTCACAACAAATATTTATCATAACCAGTCGCAAGCAGCGGGTCTGCAAGGATTTATGATTTAGAACGACTTTACACAGACACTTAAAACCAGTTGCGGAAATCCCGCTATCGAACAAGAAACAACAGCTTATTTTAAAAGACCCGAACAACTCCAGCGCCTGTTAAGAAGGAGCGTTGAACGAAGGCGATTCCTGCTAGGTTGATCGGTGTTCTCTTCAACCTGTCGTTGTTGTGCCTTTTATGCATTGGCCAGGGTCTGAATATCAAGCTTTTTCATTTTCATAACTTCTGCCATAACTCTTTGTGCTTTTGCAGGATCCTGCATCAGCCTGCCTAATGCTTTTGGTACTATTTGCCACGACACGCCAAACCTATCTTTTAGCCAACCACATCTTGATTCCATTCCGCCTTCAGTAAGCCGGTTCCAATAATGATCAATTTCATCCTGGGTTTCACATTCCACAGTCAGCGATACTGCTTCATTAAATTTAAAACTATGATTGCCTGTGCCGTCCATTGCTGCAAACATTTCCTTATTTAAACTAAAATGCCCAAACTTCAAACTGCCTTCTGGCTGCTCTTCACCAGCTTTATACGTTTCCAGGTGGAAGATGGTAGAGTTTGGAAATACTGAAGTGTAATGTTTCATTGCATCCTGTGCTTTGCCGTACTGTTCGCCAACAAAAAGGAAAGAAGGTATAATCTTCTGCGCACCTTCGGGTAACTTACCCAGCATAAGCTGCCACGTCATGCCGAACTTATCCACCACCCATGCATATTTTTCGCTCCACGGATATTTGTCTAAAGCCATCATTGCTTTGCCTCCTTCAAAAAGCCTGTTATAGATGCGCTCTATTTCCTCATTTGTTTCACAGGTAACAAACAAAGAAATCGACGGGTTAATAGTAAACATGGGTCCACCATTTAAACCCATTAGTTTTTTACCTTCAATCTCAAACTGCACGACCATAGGTGTATCTACAGTAATTTTCGAATTACTAAAAACAGTACAATAAAAGTGCGCGGCTTCTTTGGCATTTCCGTCGAACCAAAGGCAGGGAAAAATGCTGTTGTTCATGTTGAAGTTTTTGAGTGATGAATATTCGGCGTATTGCGTTGTAACAATGCTGAGACAAAAATAGTTGTTCCGAATACAGTAAGGTAGAGGGTATTAGGACATTAAGGAGTGGTAAATGCGGCAAAACAGTGTGCAACATCTAAAATAAGGGAACAAGGAATTTTAGATCTATAATTATTGGAGTGGAAGGCGCTTAGACCTTTCTTTTTCAGCAATCATTATTCCTGAAAGTGTTAGGCAAACTAACCCATCTTTTCACTATAATACTTCTTTAGATAGCCTTCAAAGAAAATCTAAAATTTACCTTATTGGCCGGTTTTATCAGGAGCGTATTCTTGCATAAAAAATAACGCGGTGTTTAAAAGCATTCATGAACAAGCTTTAACAGTATTTACAGACCTATCAACACGCATCTTTTTTAGCGCTATAAAAATGGTATTAAACGAAGAATTTAACGCAAAGCCCCAACAAAAGGATGCTGCTCGATAAATATTTTACAAATAAGTCATATTTTAAATATTATATTTATATACTCTAATTGCTTTTCTATTCAAGCTTCAACCCGCCCCTATGTTAGAAAGTGACCTTGAAAAAAAAATTAAAAATAAAGCTTGGGGAATAATGAATTCACCGTTTTTTCTATTCTTTGTGTCATCAATTGTTGTTTCACTTTCGGTATGGTCTTATAACTTTTACTCTAACAATAAAAAACAGACAAGGGAAGCAATAGACCAACTGCAAAGACTCGCTACAGAGATAAAAAATCGTTTTTACAAAATTAAAAATGTCGAATTTGAATGTTCAGATGAGGATTTAAAAGAAATTGGCGCTTGTTATCGGGGGGTGAATTCGGAAAAAGTTTCCGATGAGTTTAATTCTTTTGAAGAATACAAAAACAGGAATATCTACTCTCTTTATACTCAAATGTATAAAACCGCAGTAGATTTAAAAAATCTGGACGAGCAAAGGCATTTTGCTATCGATATTCTTCGTGATCCCCAAAAGATTAACAGAGAGGATGAAGGCGAAGAAATGTGGATGGCAGACACAGCTTTTAACAACAGGATTACCGCATTAAAGCAGACAGAAAAATATTTTTCAATTTTAGAAAAAACAAAACCCCACGTCAAATCAGCCCGAAATGCCGATAACGTTATTTTTTATCGGAAACTTGGATCTGCCGACTCTGCTTCGGTGTCAAACTTTTTAAAGGATTTCGGAAGCCTTTGGTTCATGAATTTCCAATAAATATGTTCTCAATACTTCGCCATTCTTTTCAAATTTTTCCTATTCGAAGGGAAACCTATTTGCAATCGGAATTAAGTTTGAACAGGGATAGAGACAATATGTCTAGCTACCGTGATTAACTTTTGGATGTTTCGGAGCAAGATTGGTTGAAGGTACTTTTTTTGCGGAAGCAGACATAAGCAAAGTAAAAAAAGAGATAGAAGCAGTTAAGAAGAAAATATGCAACACTGGAGAAAACTTTCTTCAGCATTGGATATAAGGACGGCAACATACAACAGAGTAATAAACAGGCTCAGAAGGGAAGAAATTAAATTATACAAGAAGCATCCCCCTCATTTTGAGACCTTCCTTTGCACAAGCTGCACTGGTTGTACCATGGGTGTTCGACCGGAAGTTGTATTATGCGGACGATGCTAGGGTAATTGGCCGGGAAATTTGAGCAGGTTAAAAATGGAATAATTTTTAAATCACTCAAATTTGTATTTATGAAAAGGAACAAATTCTCAGAGAGCCAGATTTTAGCTATTTTAAAAGAGCAGGAAGCTGGTATAAAAGTGGCTGACATTTGCCGCAAACACAGCATCAGTGACGCAACTTTTTTCAACTGGAAGAACCGGTATGGCGGCATGACAATGCATGAAATAAAACGGGTAAAAGACCTTGAGGAGGAGAATGCCCGGCTTAAAAGAATGTATGCAAATCTTAGTCTTGAGCACGAAGCAGTTAAAGATTTAATCGCAAAAAAGTTATAACGCCTTTGTGTAAACAAAACTGCCGCGACTACCTGGTTAAGCAGTGGAAATTTAGTTATACGAAGGCGTGCGTCGTAGCGGGAATAAGCCGTAACAGTCAGTACTATCAAAAAAGACAACCAGCTAAAGATGCCCTCATCAAAGAGGCTATAGAAGCAGTATTGCCGGGTTGTAAAAAGGGCCGCAACAAGGTGATCTGCCTGGTACAAAAGCAGAGTAGTTTTAGTGCATCGAGCATTCGCAGGGTGTATACAAAAGCCGGCTTTAGTCTTTTCAAAAAGCCTGCAGCCAGAAAGATTAAGGCAGTAGCCAATCCTTTGCCTGTTTGCCTCAAACCAAACGAAGAATGGGCAGTGGATTTTATGAGCGATGCACTTACAGATGGAACCGGGTTCAGGTTGCTAAATACAATAGACCATTACAGCCGCTTCTGTATCCTATCCCAGGCGTCTAAGAGCTTTCCGGCAAGATTACTCATCGAACATCTTGACCGTGCCATACAACTATATGGAAAGCCTGAACGCATACGAACAGATAATGGACCGGAATTTACAAGCAAACGATTCCAGCTCTGGCTTAAAAACAATAAGATAACATGGCAGCAAATACAACCTGCAAACCCACAACAAAATGCCTGTATCGAAAGGCTTAACCGGACCTTTAGGGAGGATATATTGGATGCGCATCTTTTTCAATCAATTGAAGCAGCTAACCAGATCATTGAAAAAATAAGAATTGAATACAACGAAGTAAGACCTCATCAAGCTATTAAACAATTAACACCGGCTGAATTAATGGCAGCGTAAGGGTTTTTTTCAGGCATAGGGCCAATAGAAAGTATGAAGCAAAAATCAGTCAGATATAAAACAGCAGACATGGCAACCCACATCCGCTGTTTACTTTCTCCCGGCAAGAATCTAACCCTGGCAGGTTGCTCCCCAGCAGAGCCCGCTTCCGTTTCAATTCTCACCAACAAAGTTCAAAACAACAAACTATATTTACAATCTGCATAATTTTCCAGCCACTTACCCTAGAACTCCTTATATGTTAGACATTTTTACGCGCAGGAATTAATGCTCAAAGAAAAAGGCCTTCTCAAAATTGAGCAAGCCTCTATGCTTTTGGGAGAAAATCCCAACCGTACCCGCCCTGGGTAACGAACAGACGTTATTCCACCTTACATTAATCTCGGTAAAAAGCTAAATCAAAAAACAAGGGGCAACCAGACGGTCAACCCGGACATAAAAATTTATTAATTTTAGTTGGTGAAGCGACTATTATGGGAGACGTAGATTTTTATTTAAAAAAACCGGCTAAGAAGGGTATTAATAATTTAATGTGCATTACAACTCGCATAAAGCCGGTTGCAATCAAAATAAAATAATTAAAAAGACCTGGTTAACTAAATAACCAGGCCTTTTATAACACGATATAAACGACAAATTACTGTATCAGCACTTTAGTAACCTCAGACTTACTACCACTTACAACTTTTATAAAATACAATCCCGGGGTTTTACCTTTAAGATCAAAATCAGCAGTAGTTGTTTGAGTGAGGTTAAGCGAACGCTTTTGTATAAGCGTTCCTTTCGCATCCATAACTGATACCTCAGCTTTAGGGGAAGTAGCTTTCTGCAGCTTTATTTTAAACTGCCCGTTGTTAGGATTAGGATATACTTTTATTTCTGTTGCTTGTATTGCTAAAATCTTATCTGCTATAGTATTCATGACCATCTCACTGCTGCTGCAAGCATTACCTCCATTTGTTCTTAATGTCTTTTCTACAATTGCCGTCTCGCATCCCGTAGCGTCTTTAAGTCTAAGTCTATAGGTTCCTGCTGCCAGACCTGTAAAACTATAACCTGTATTTGGACCTGCAACATAAGTCGCTCCTCCATCTTTCGAATACATAAATGGTGCAGTACCTCTTGTTGGTATAATAGATACGTTACCATCATTATTAGCACAACTTGGGTCAAGTACTATCGATCCGTTATTTACAAAAGTAGGAGGAGTACATGCAGATGCACAATTAAGTTTTACTTCTCTTTCTACAATTACAGATTCACATCCATTAGCATCTTTAAGTCTTAACCGATAAATTCCTGCTGAAAGGTTCTGAAAGCTTGAACCTGAATTAGGACCTGCAACATAGGTCGCTCCACCATCTTTTGAATACATAAAAGGAGCAGTGCCGCTGGTAGGTATGATAGACAAGTTTCCGTCGTTATTTGCGCAGGTTGCATCAAGTACGATCAAGCCATTATTTAAGAAAGTCGGAGGGGTGCAAGTAATTGTACAGTTACGTTTGACCTCTCTTTCTACAATTGCGGATTCACATCCGTTAGCATCTTTCAGTCTTAGCTTATAAATTCCTGCTGAAAGGTTTTGAAAACTATAACCTGCACCCGGACCTGCAACATAAGTAGTACCACCATCAATAGAATACATAAACGGCGCAGTGCCACTTGTAGGTATAATAGATACAGTGCCGTCGTTGTTGGCGCAAGTTGCATCGAGGATAATTAGGCCGTTGTTTAAAAAGGCAGGTAGATTGTTCGGAGAACAAGGAGACGTACATACTGTTTCATTTCTATATACAGTACCGCCTACAAGCAGATCAGACTTGCCATCCCCATTTAAATCAACAATACCACCGATGGTTGCGTCCGCTCCAAAAGTAGAAACTCTTTTCCCGTAAGCTAACGAAAGAGATCCGGCGGTGCTGGTGTTTATGAGTATGTCAAAGCCGTATATGTCTTCCCTCGTATTATCGTCGGTCACAGACTCGACAACCACCTCGGGTTTGCCGTCACCGGTTAAATCGCCTATCACCGGTTTTGAAGGATACAAATTAGTGCTAAAAAATTGGCTTGCAAAGGAAATAGTGCCGGGGACGCTTGTGTTTCTGAATACATCAAGGGATCTTTGGCCCGGTGCATCGCTTTGTGCCACCAAATCCGGTTTGCCGTCTCTATCCAAATCTCCAATTACAAGATCGTGATTGATAGATCCAGTTACTCGATAGAGCCCTCCTGCAAAAGAAAGAGAGCCACCGATCCTTGTATTTCTTAAAACCGAAAGGGAACCATCATTTCTTGAGACGCCTATATCAAGTTTGCCATCTACATCAAAATCTGCAATCACAGCATCCGCAGAGCTACCTTGTGTCGGAAAGTCTACTTTACTAGCGAAAGCTAAAGTTCCTACACTACTTACATTTAAAAAAACGGAAACTGTACCCACCCGTGAATCGGGAGATGGGTAGTGGATAGCCAGGTCCGGTTTGCCATCACCATTTAAATCGCCTATGGCAACTCTTCCTGTAAAAGGCAAATCCACCTTAGGGGCAAAGGAAATATTGCCAATACTACTTGTGTTTCTTAACAGCGAGATTGTGTTGGAAGCATTGTTGACAACTGCTAAATCCAACTTGCCGTCTCCATCCAAATCGCCTGAAGTAACATATTTTGCAGTTTCAGTTTGAAAGTTTACTCCTGGAGCAAAGGCAAGCGCGTCACCAACACTAAGCTTTCTTGATATGGAATTGGCAAATACAAAATCCCCTTTACCATCCCCATCTATGTCGGCTATGGCTTGTGGTGTACCTGCATTAAAATTTGTTCTTGCAAAAGACAAGGTAGGGTTACTGCATGCAAACGTTACAACGAAAGGTGTATTTGAGTAAGCAGTGAGGCCATTAACGGTAACAGAAAGGGGTTGGTATATAGCCCCTGCCGGCACTGTTACGGCGAGGGAAGTAGTAGTAGCAGCAGTTACGGTGGCCTTTACTGCCCCTACATACACAATATTATTACCAGCAATAGGGCTGAAGTTAGTACCTGTAACAGTAACCGTTGTTCCTACAGGACCGCTCCCTGGAGAAAACGAAGTAATGGTAGGAACCTGTGCAGTGGCCTTTATAGAAAAGGCAAGGGTAAGAAAGGCTGCAGAAAAAGCGAGTACAAAAGTTTTCATAAGCAAATACGTTTTTGAAGATGAACGGAAATAGCTTTTCGCGATTGGAATGAAATAGAGTAGTTGGAAGAAATATTAAGTTACTCATTATTATTGAGGATTCTAATAGGTTTTTAAATAAGATTCTTAGATAGGTTGATATACTACAATGCTTTCAGGCATCAACTCAAAAGGGTTACTAAATCCGGATGTATCTAAGCAATATCTTTTCCTATCGATCATTAAAATGTTTTCTAATGTCGAATAGGCGAGTTAAATTATTGATACCCCCGAAGTCTGCAGCATTATGGTTTGTAATTCGGTTATTAGACCATGCTTCGAGAACGGGGCCCGTATACATATCACCGTTTCTATTTCTATATCTTGAACCGTAATAAGTAGCCGGGCAGCCGGAAGGCTTTTTACTTTCTTCCTCCAAAAATCGAGGCCGCTTTATTTGCCAATAATAATCTCCCTCTAATATGTTGAGTTGCACCAGCCTTAGTAGCATAGCGTGGCGGCTAACCGCAAACTTGTTAGCGAGTCTGGTCTCAGCGGCATTAGTTTGGTTCATGCTTTGAACCATTCCATCGCTAACTGCACTTTGACTCAATTAATATGCGCAAACTCGTGGCAAAGAATGAATGTTGACCCGTTTGGTGCCTCGCTACTTAAGATAATTAGGGCCCGCTGAAAAAGTGAGATACATTGACGCTGAAGTATGAAAGTTTATAATTAACCGCAGAGAAATACAGGAGTCTTCCGCGGAGAACACGGAGAAATTTAGAAGCGCTTGTTGTTTTCTCTGTTTTTCCTTCTCCGGCTCTTCTCTGCGGTTAATTTCTAACAATGTATTGCCGCACGTGTTAGCATAGCAACTGACGTTAAACAGTATCGGCTCGTTTACTCTATACAAACCATACAAGCAGCTACGTATGAAAAAGTGCAAGGTTTTCTTTGAATTTTCTTAAAGAGTGCTGCACTTTTAAAAACACAACTATCATAAAACGCAAGCTGAATAAGGCTTCTACTAATTTTCAGCAGACTCTAATTAATCCCCTGCATAAGAGACTTTCACTCTCTGGCTTCTCATTGCTGAGAACTATATTTACCATTCAGGGAACCCAGAGTGCATATGGCGGACGACCAATAAATTTTCATCTTTTTGTTAGCTATTCGGCTTCTGTTTTGGCAGACAAATAACGCCGGGTAACAGAATGAACAATAAACTTTTGTATATTTAATCAGCAGCGATTATGGGCAGACGGAACACGGAATACCGCCACATCGCCAATGCTTCAACGTTACTGGTAATTATTATGACAGACACCGAAGCCCTGATTACAGCAGCAACACGATACCTCAAAGGCAATTTCAGTTATTGGGCAAACAAGTATTCAAAAGAAAGAACTGGTGACGGATTCCCTTACGCTTATACAGACAAAGACTACAATCTGTTTTCCCGTTACAATGTTTTGTCTGCAATTCTTGACAGGGTTGAAACCTTAGTAGGACAAAACCACATTGATTTTGAAACCTGCAAACAAGAACTAAAGGCGGCTGGCATGACCGCAAACAGCCCATTTACAACTGGAGAGCAAAATGACATTTCCATAAATGCCATGCAGGAAGAACGTAAGAAGTTCACTGACTTTGTAGAAAACGTAACCGCAAATGACTTGCAAGCAATCGAACCACTTCCCCATAGACGAAGATTGACAAAAGAAGAAAGCGAACAAGTCAGACAAGCACTTTTTGAGCGTTGGAACTTTCAGGGTAACTACTGGGAGCCGTTGGAAGAAATAAGCCCTAAACCAACCATCTTTTTGATGAAAGACAACATTGCCGACAACGACTATGAGCAAATTATTGCAGAAATACAAAAGCATGCTGACAATAGGTTGTTTGAAATAACAGAAGACGCTTCAGACGCGGAAATTGAGTTTAGCCTGTTTCACCCCGACTGTTACGAAACCATCTATTGTGACAAAAGTTTTGAGTGGATTATTTACGGTTCACACGAAGGAACAGTTGCTTTTGGAGGGACATGGCTGCTTGATTTTATCAGAAAACTGTATACAGACAGACAAGAAAGACTAAATAAATGGGAGCAAAACGGGTAAGACTATAACTGGCGGTAATCGAGTAGACGGCCTCACCGCTTGTAAGCGATGAGGTGCGCCTCTCACACCACCTTACGTATGGTTCTCGTATACCGCGGTTGCTAAGTATGAATGCAACCGTGGTGCACCAGTTACACCCTGCTTCTTTTAAAATAAGGCTGGCAAGTTTTATTTGAACCTCCTTTCTGAATTAGAAGCCACTTCACGTTTGCCCTTCGCTGTTTTGTAAGACCTCCCGTGTTCTCTCCTACCAGGGCACCGCTCGTTGCTGCAACTACCATGACCTCTGCTGACTTCTCCTTTAGTTTAAATAAACAAGGAGACCTCCACGGTAAGATAAACAGCCTTCGGTCAATGCCTGCTGCATCTGCATAACTAACTACAATCTTTTCGGACTTCGTAAAGATGTGCTTACTCATCCCGTTGGTCATGCCTCATATGCAGTTCCTGTCTAACGTGTCCTGAGCGTAGTCGAAGGATCAGTACAAGTATTTGCAGTCTGGCTTACTTACTCATGTAATCTCTATTTTTTCAATGGTATTCGTGAATGCTTCACATTTCGTGTATGGATTGCTCCAAACCACCTTGCCGCTTCTAATGCTTCGGGGCGTTACCCTCGCAGATAAGAGACTTTCACTCTTTCGCTTCTCATTGCTGAGAACTAAATTTACCATTTAGGGCGCACCACAGTATTTTTATAAAGTTCTGGCTGGAGGTTAAGCATTCAACTATAAATCGCTATTTTGCTTACGTGGTTAATTGAAACTGACGTTTTTCAATTGCCACAACTTCATAAACACCTTACGTTAGCTGTAATTTTATGAGAACAATTTCGGAAAACTTTCAATTAATCTTTGACAAACAAAGCATCTTCCAATATAACTTCCCTAAGATATTACAAAAACCTGCTGACGAATCCGAAATCATTCAAGCTGAAGACGTCTTGAATCTTAAATTTAATTCTGAGCTTAATGAGCTTTATCGTTTTGGTAACGGGACAAAAATTGGTGTGGATTCAGAATTAACGTTCGGAATGATTGGTCTTATGCCAATTTATAGGTTTTTAAATTTGAACGACGCCGTCGCTTACTATAATAATTGTATAAATATCGGAGATCGCCCATTAAACGATTTCTTCTTAAACTTCGTTACAGAATATAAGCCTGGTAACAAGTTATTCCCTTTTCTTGAAGATAGTGCAGGTAATTGTTATTGGGTAGACTTAAATATTGACACAGAGAATTACCAGAAAATTTTTTGGACTAATACAGTTGGAGAACAGCCTGATTACACATTTACCTCTTTGACATCAATGTTTCAGACAATTGCCGAATGCTATGAAAAGAACGTGTTTTGGTTTGATGAAGAAAAATACTTAGAGTGTGACTATAAACAATTTTATCTTATCTGCAGGAAAAACAACCCGAGCATTCAACATTGGAACAATTACATCAGTGAATGAAAACTACTGCTAACCGAGTAGAGAGCCTCACCGCTTGTAAGCGATGAGGTGCGCCTCTCACACCACCGTACGTACGGTTCTCGTATACGGCGGTTCGTTAAGTATAAATGCAACCGCGGCGCACCAGGCATACCCTGCTTCTTTTAAAATAAGGCTGGCAAGTTTTTGTGGACAACCCTTCGAATTCTTTTCGATCTAATTGCGTCACTTCCGCGTGCTTTGACTAATGACTAATCCTAAAATATGCTTACCTTATCGCCGCGGTAACAGCAGCATATCGTACCAGGAATTAAACACGTAAAAATTTTGCCATTAAATGAAAGCAGCAAACCGGTTTATCTACTTTTTATTGTTTCTTTTCTACAACCCGATGCTTATTTTAGCCCAGCCCCACCCCTCAAAAGAGTACAATCAGTTGGATTTACAGGAAGAAAAAGAAATCCTCTCAAATATTACTTATCACGGCAAACCGGTAAAATTAAAAGAGAGCGCCTTATATGTAAATGCAAAACTACACCACGATATTCCCGCGCAATACGCATTCAAATCCCTACAAGATGCCGTAGCGTATGCAAAGGATGGAACAGACGCGGGGCCGGTAATCATATACCTGGAGCCGGACGTTTATTGGACCGATGATCCAAAGGCCGGTAATTCAGCAAATAAACTGGTTGGGCTATTGATACCACAGTCTAACATCACCCTGGTCGGCTTGTCTGACAATCCTGATGAAACTATTATCGCCGGCGACAGGGGACAAATGGCAGGCTCAATCGGCAACTGGAATACAATAGGCATCGGCGATGGTTTTCATGCCTACAATATTACTTTCGGCAATTATTGCAATGTTGATCTCATATACCCGCGAGACCCATCTAAAAATCATCCCCGTAGACAAAACACGATTACCCAGGCGCAGGTGATTACCAAAGCGCGTCCCGGCAAGATGGACAAATGGCTATTCAACAACTGTAAATTTATAAGCTACCTGAATGTTTTTTCCAGGACCGACGAGCCCCGCCGGGCATATTATACGAATTGCTTTTTCCAGTGTACAGACGATGCGATAGGAACAGGAGAGCTGAACGTATTCGAGAAATGCCGTTTTAAATTTTACTCCAACCCCCC
>Ga0181463_1000169_pt1 | contig 15658 bp, 7 predicted proteins | sample InSIn1gowninarea_FD_119071 | JGI IMG/M metagenome (GOLD analysis project Ga0181463, IMG submission 119071) | Clean room microbial communities from NASA Spacecraft Assembly Facility at Jet Propulsion Laboratory, Pasadena, California, USA -... ... | reverse complement strand
CTCTCCTCCTATAAATGAATTAGGAAGCCTCTGACTTCATCAATCCTCTTTGTTTGAGTGAACCGATGTATACCTTTTACTAATATCCTCTAAGCATCAAGGGTTGTTGACTCGCCTCGCGATGATTATTTCTATACCAAGCCGGACCATAGGAGGGCAGGACCTTTTAAGACAGGCTCAGGTTAGGTAAATTCAGATGGCTGCTGGTACTGACCTAACTGCTTTCATTCAAGAGTGAGCAGTCATAAGCGGCGTAAGAAGATAAGGATGCTGCACCTTCTTTCTTTGTAAGCAGCGTAGGGTAAGGACCGATTTGACCCTCAATGGCTGCTGGCTGGTTAACCGGTCAGTCGCTGCTATAATACATTGTCAGATGATTATCGTTACTGCACGCATATATTTTGATTGGTAGCTGTTCGTCGTGATAAGACATCGGGCGGGATAAGAGAGCTTCCTTTGTGATAAAGCTGCTTGATAAGATAGCAAGGCAGCTTCGTGATAAGAAAGCAGCTTCGGGTCAGGTAAATTGAGGCGGGGTGGATACCATTATAACAGACATATTTTCTTATGGACAGTCATTCGTGATACGGCTTCGGGATAAGACAGCTTCGCGGGCAAGAGAAATTGGTAGGTTGATGAGGATCATTACCGCCGATATCCTTTCTTATTGACCAAAGAGCGCGTACTCAGGCCAGGGTAGGCATTCAAATTTCAGAAGCTTGTGTGAAGCCGAGTGAGTAGAGCGAGGTAGGACGAGGTCAGTAAGCAGGGTGAGACCAGATCGGGACAGACATCTTTTCTTATTTGCCATTTCAAAAACAATATTTCCGGTGGCCCTTCCCTTCCGGTGGCCGCATAATAAGGGGGGAGGAGGATGGTGAAAGAGATAGGGCGAGATAAGTTCAGGCGAGATCAGGTCGGGCGATAAACCGCATACATCTTCTTTTCTTTTTGGTTGGCCTATGAAACTATGTATCGAGGCACTTCATGAGAGGATGGTTTCCATAACTCCTCCTTTCTTCCATCTAGAAATGTAAGAATAAAAGAGGAGGAGGACAGTCTTATCTGGTCCAATGGTTTCAAGTATAGAACACACTATGAGGAGTGTGAATGAATGAAGAGGGGAAGTGCAGATAACTCCAACGATAGTGATGTTGTTGGGTAGATTTATATGAAAAAGAAGATTCGTTTCATGGGTGGTTACTAGGTATATACCATAAGAGTGACTGATAGCTTAGGTTTCATGATTGCTGGTTAGAGTGTGAAGAGTCTGCAAGAGAATAGATTTAAGAGAAGTTGCAGTATGGTGTGGAAGGGAAACCTTCATGGTTGAAGAGAAAGACACTTTTCAGAGTTGAAGGTGAAGTTGTCGATATTATACAAAATATGTTGAGGTGGTTGGATTTCATTTCATTAGCTTAACAGAGAAGAGTCCCATAGAATGTGGAAGATGAGGGTGATGAATATGAATGGGAACATGATTTTCCTCAAGAGAGAATGCTAAAAGAAAAACACGAGAAGGATCGTGTATTATGGGATTTTTTATCCAGATGATTTGATGGATTGGATTGCAGGGAGAATGAAGAGAAGACCGCCACATATGTTAATGGTCTTAAACTGTCGATTCGAAGGGAAGTCTGTTTTGAGAAGGTGCATACCATGGAGGAGGCTTATCAATTCTCCTTGGCGGCTAAGAAGAAACTTATAAAAAGGATGCACGAGGAAAGAAGAGTGAGTGCAGAGAGGATGTATGGAGAAGAGTCAATTGTCAAGTACAAGATGGAGAGTGTAGCAAGCAGCGCAGTCAGTAGAAGAATCACCCAGGAAGGGATCAGGGGATAGACTGTCGAAGGGATCAGGGGATAGACTGTCGAAGGGATCAAAACCTAGCATATATTATATATGTCATTATGCTTTTTCACTTTTCTTCCAGTCATGAATTATATATGTCATTATGTGATCGGTTCATTCATTATAAAAGAGAAGTCCCCTCCTAGTCTATCATAGTGAACCTCTCCTTGCGATCGGGATGAGGTAGGTGCCCGGTAGTATAAACAAAAGTCATGAGGTATCCCAACAGTGTGACCTCCCTTCAAATGTTGTATGAGCAGCAGCTAGAAAGGGTCTTATACAGAGTACCTTCCACCCGACCGTATCCCTAAGGCGTAATGAGGAGCGCTGCAACAACCAAAAGTCATGAGGTATCCCAACCGTCTGACCCCTTCCCTATGGCGTATGTAGTTTCTGCAGCTAACGATGGGTATAACGTATATAACTAGGCTGTTATGACATATATAAAGAGTATAAGATCTTACAAACTCTATTAATGGAGTGGGGGGTACATTGAATATAACAATACAGCAGATATTGATAAGAATTAAGGTCAGGTGCTGCATAAAAGGATGATCATTGCAGGGATGAGCATGGGTCGGTCGAGTGCATAGGTGGAATCCCCCGAAATGTCTCAGGGCTCAGGGTCCTTCCCCTTGGACCTCTGTCTCTATTGCGGTAGGGATATGAAAGATTTCTCTGATGAAGGGATTTCGAATGGCCTGGGTTGTGCGATTCCCTATCTACCTTGGCACCCAGGACAAGGGATAAGAAGGTCCCGCCAGTAAACGAGGGCGAGCGTACATTCAAAGTAAGTGGTGTAGACCCGTCATTTGGTATAGAGGAGGGCTTTCCCTTATTATTTCTAGTGAAAGGGTGCGCCAGTGTGTTCCTTTCTGGCCAAAAGTAATATAAGTGGGTGGTAAGCAGGCTAATTTGAGGTCCCTACCTGAACCACCACCCTTTATTTGTGAACTGCCTCACATTGGTGGACGGGCGTAACACTTGCTGACATATTCTTACTTCGGGGGTACCACTAGGACACCTATACTATCCCTACTTGCTTTAGACCACTCAGTTGTTGGATCGTTGGATCGGAACTCCCTATTCATGAATTACTGCCGGAACTTATTAGATTATTAGATGGGGTGGGGTTAGACAGGCTTACTTTTTTCATTGTTCAGGCCAATCCACTTACTTAACGATAGATACAGATAAAGCCCCTGCTGATTTTAGGGAGGGCTAGGCAGCTTGAGCCTAAGGATTACCTTTCTTCAGTTTGACAGCTACAATTTTAAAGCTACAACTTGTGCGTTGAAGCATCTAAGCACCTTCTTATTTAGCTTCTTTATGAATCACCTTTGAATAGGGATCTTCTTGACTCTACTTCTTATTGGATCTTACTTATCACTTTCGTGCCTCACCGCTTTAGATCTGGCCTTTATATATGGTGATTTCTCCATACTACCTTTGAGATTTATATGTCATATCGGGCGGGCTATACCTTCCTATTTGCCTTCTTTACTTTACGACTTATTCGCACAACCCCAGCTACTTCAGTGCTTCCAGAATCAAAACACCACACCTTCTTGCTTTTAGGAAAGACCCCCCGGCCCTACTCGATTCATGGAAGTTTTATAGCTACCATGTGGGATCGTGGGAACTGCTGCTTTGATTGAGTCGCCAGACCCCTTCTCTTTTCAAGAAGGGCTTCTTGGGTCGACACTTTGACCTGTCGTATGGGCCTTTCTTCGCCAGTTAGACGATCTACCATTGTGGTGGGATCATGGCGTAGGAACTGCCCCTGCCCTATAGATTCAATACAGCTATACAATCTTGGAAAGGAAGGCTTGCTTGGGCACTTAGAACATTGCTTTCGCACCTTGATCAGCCTACTTTAGGAATGGCAGGCAGTTGGACAGCTACCCTTCATTGGATTGTTGGAACTGCCTTCTTGAATTAAGTAACTACTCCTAGAATTTAGATATTGAGTGAGTGCCTTTTTGGTAGGCACTTTTCAGAACATTTGTATTACCTTTTTAAGCCACAAGGATTACTTCAAGATACACGAACCGGTATCGGTGGGACAGGATAGACAAAGAGACAATTGTGGATGGATCGAGCGAGGGATGAATGGATCAATGAATGAATCGTGGATGCATAGTACCGCTATTACTTGAATTTAGAGCTTGCTTGTTAGTACCATTTTGATGAGAAGAGAGCTGGCTGCTGGCTTTATTCATGCCTCTTGCCTTTAATGGGAAGTAACGCTCCTCTCCTTATCAGTCGAGCCCCTGCCGGTCCTTTAGAGTGAGCTAGTCGGTTAGTGGGATGGAACTGTGCTGGGCGTTGTGGAATTGACTCTTTCCGGCCCCCCACCCAATAAGCATCAAGGAAGCATGGAACTGTGTGTCTCATTTCTATTATTGACTGGGCGCTGGGGGATGGGACAGTGCTGGTATTAATTATTGACTGGGCATTGTGGGCAGGGCAGGATTGAATCTTTCCTTGGCGTTGGGGGATGAAACTGTGCTGGTTAGACCTTCTATTATTGACCGGGCGTTGGGGGATTGACTACTTGCCTGGGCGTTGGGGGATTGACTCTTTCCGGCAGGGGCGGGGGCGGGGCACAATTGAGTATTTACTGAGCGTTGGGGGCAGGATGGAAGGAACCGTGCTGGCCAGACACAGTTTCTTTATTGAGCTACATCCCTGTACAACCCGAGAAGGATGCTTTTAGTTACTTACCTCCCGAAACCCAACACTCCTGCCTCACCCTACAATCCTGAACACCTCACCCGACAATCCAGAACAGACGGACCTTACTCCGACACCTAGAATGTCTCACCTGAACAGCTTTCAAAGGTCACACAGCTAGGAACCAACACTTTCACTTGGTTAACAGGCAAGAGGGCAAGGCAACCACACACCATTACCATTTCGCTTTTAGTCCTCCTCACACCAATACCCGCCCAATGTACCCTCTTACTTACGATATAATACACACACTAGTTGAACAGACAAGATATTAGTTACTTATTTGATTTACTCGCATAAATTCCCCGCAACATTAGCTAGATAGTACCCCCGAACCCAACACGAAGGCAGGCTCCTCTTAGGAGGCAGGCTTCAGCAACCTTACCTAACCACCTCACCTTACTTTTACCTTTGCTACTGGCTGTGCTTCTATGGGGTCATTTACAGCAGAGTAAACAAGGTCAAGAACTAGCTTTGGAACTGGGAGTGGGTGCTTACTTTACTACTGCTTTACACGGAACCATAATTGGATTTGCATCACCCGTGATCGAATCCATACCCGGAGAAAAGAGTAGCCCCAGGAACGGGAAAGGGTACAGGGTCAGGATTAGGCTCCACTTTGGCAAACCCAGAACCAGCCATCCTTCTATGCCTCTGCCATTGTTTGTTACTCCGTGGGATCTAATGATTCTAAGTCAAAACAAAAACTTCTTCTCTTGCTACTGGTAGATCTACTCCTACTACTAAGGGCTCTGGATCTCCTGCCTTTCTTCCTACTGCTTCTGGTTTCGGGTAAACTGCGCGATTGGAGTCCCTTTTGTCGAGTTGATTGAATATCATATCCCGGTGGTAGAGTTTCTTTCATCTCCTTTCCCTTCCCTTTTCCCGTAACCCTGGGAGCATGGAGTGATGGATGCCCAACCCATGACTTTCTCTTAGAAGCAACACCAGACGGATGGTCCCGATAGATAGGGTCTCCCTTTAGCAGAGAGAGATCGTTGAACTGCCCCGGATTAGATTCATTACAGCTCGAAAGAAACTTTAGGCAGATATCGTCGCGTTGAACAACTGCCGGATAGCTTGATTATGGGCCATCAGAATGAAGCAACCTCCTTGGATGGGGACGGGCTTCAGAAATTGGATAGGATATGCCCAGACAACCAGGCAGGATATGCTTCGTTTATCACACTCGCTGAATTCATCTTAGGAGGTATGGCACTCTGACTATTTACCTTTACCCCCTTACCCTTTACTTACGTGTTTCCAACTAGGCACCCTTTTATACCCCAACCACCTATACTAGTTACCTACCTAATACTCACTTACCCAATTTCTTTATGGATGCCCCCACACCGTGCCTTCCTTGCTTCAGGCAGGAATATGGGGTACAGCGCGCTTAAACCAGTATTACCTTTAGATACCAACCATTGACTTTCTTTTGGATAGATAGCCCTGTCGGTCCTCGGTACTGCCTCTTGAACTACTGTCAGAAAAGAACAGATTGATCTGAGACTTAGTCCCTTCTAACCCTTATACCCTGCCACCTATAGCTTCAGCCAAGAATAGGAGGGTAAGCACTAGGATCTTGACTCCCTCTACCTTGTTTCCACACAAACTAGTTACCCACCTGAAGAACTAGACCTGGTAGCCCTAGACCATGAAATGAATGAATGCACTTAGTGTAGTGAGTCGGGACTTCCTTACTTAATAACTTCACTACTCCCAGAACCCCTTTAGCGGAGATCCTTGGAACTTCAGCAGGCACGTCGTGAACTGCCAGATAGTGTTTCTCAACAGCCAGAACTTATGAGACATGGCATGGATCCACAATGTACTTTCTCGTGGCCATGACCTTGTATTGATAGCATGGATCCATAGTGTATCTATTCGTGGCCATGATCTAGCATTCTATTACATGGATCCGCAGTGTATTTTCTTGGCGGCCATGCTTTGTACTCCTTTTTTGCGAGCATGGGTATGCCTACCTCGGGGATGATATATACATACTTGGTTGATGATTGATTGCAGGTACTCTCCAGCTCCTGGACCTCCAATTCATTTCCTTGCACTAGGAAGCGCAAGCCCCTCCGGGACCTTGCATTTCTTATTATTGTAAAGTGTTTCGGCCATCAGTTTCTCTTCTGACCTCACACTTTAGGGGGCATCTGTTATACCCTTATTTGCCTTCCTAGAGGTTCATTAGACCCTAGAGAGAATGGATAGACGTGTTGCTAGAGTGAGTTGAATAGCAGCTCGTGGGTGGGATCGTTTTAGGAACTGCCTTACTCTGCCTGAAAATAAGGAGGGGGTAGGCATCTTAGACCTTGAGTATTACCTCTGCCTACTGGATGGATGGATGACTGCCAATTGGACCTACAGCACCAGTTTTGTTGGAATCGTCGGAACTGCTTGGATTTAGGAACTCCTTGCCCCCCGGAGGGACAAGCGGCTTCGCACCTTACTACTTACATTATAAATACTTGGGTGGGCACTTTGAACCTTGACTATTAACCCTTGACTCTGCTGCCTACTACTGAACTGTTATAAACCACCCACCTGCTTCACCAACCAGAAGACCTAGACCTCTTAGCCCTAAACACTTGCTTCATGAATCCTTTGTTGCTAGGCACTTAGACCCTTGACTATTGACTTGACTTGATCAGCCTACATGATGAATTGAAGTGGGTGGTAGCACAGGAACAACCTTGCCCCCGGAGGGACAAGCGGCTTCGCACCTTGGACTTTACATTATACTAGTCAGAAGAAGTGGAAGGGGTGAACGCATCCTCTCCTCTCCCTTTTGGTCGAGCACCTAAAGGTCCTTATATTGAGAGCGATGGCGGCCTGTTGTTCTTCAAGTTGATGGCGGGGGCCCCTCCCCCAAAAGAGAGTTGTTCCTAACCATATGAATGGTTAGCGTTAACACCCTATCCTCACACGTTACCTCACCCTTATGGTCGAGCCTGCTTGCGCATCATGACTGGAAGCCTCTTACTTCTTGGCTTGGTCGGAAATGAAATAATTCGTTGCTCAATATTCCAAAACCTCCGCCACGGTCAAATGGCTAATTCCCTTGGCGGAGGTTTGCAATATTGAGCAACGCCCCCACCCAATAAGTCAATTGAAATGCATAATGACATATATAATCTATTTAATTCATTATATATGTCATTACGTTGTTGGTTTCTAAATCTCAATATATAAGCTTCATTTACCATAATATAAATAAAAGAAGGTCCCGGAGGGGCTTGCGCTTCCTAGTGCAAGGAATAGGAATTCAATTCCCATAATATCAAATGAAATGAATGAATAGGAACACACTGTGCTTTACGAATAAATAAAACGTGAGCTGGTCAAATACGAAGGCTGGGAGAACACAGCTGCTTTAACTGGATCAACTGCTGGTGCCTATACCCTGGCTTCTTACTCTCCTCTACTGGGCAGACTACTCTAGATCTTATAAAGCTGCTTGGTTGTTAAAGCTGGCTCGGCTCCTTTCTTTCCCGGCTTTGCTTCTGGCTCTGATGCGAATAGAACCGACCGCTGCTTATGGATTCGGATCTTTTGATAGGGATTTGGGGTAGAAGGAACCGTGCGAATGGAAGCTGGCTAGTGAGATGGTGGTGGGTGCCGAGAACGATAACTGGCTATGGTAGTAGTGGCTGCTTCTGGACCTTTAGCTCTAGCTACTACTGCTGCTGGCTATGTTGCTGGCTCTATGAATGGAAGGGATGTTGCCTTCGAAATGGAAGGAAAGCTACCTAAGCTACTGGTGGCTCTGGATCTCTACCTGGTGGTGCTGGAAGGGGTGTTGGAAAAGGTGCGGGCTCTCTAACTGGAAGGTACGCTACTAGCACTACTGGAAGGTACGCTAGCTAGGCCCGATATGATGGCTTTTGAACTGGGAGGGATGCTGACTCTGTTCCTACCTATGCCCTTGACTCTCCCGCTCTTGGGGGTGTTGCTCCCTTAGGCCCAGGTTGGATACGAAAACCGGTTGGGTAGGGCAATCAAGCTCCAGTCCGCCCTGGTTAGGCATGCTATAGCGGGGTGAAGCACGACGATACCCAGCCAGATCTTAGGGACAAAGGGAAAGCTGATCTACGGATGGATTCATTTTATTGAGTGATACGTGGAACCGAACGAAGAAAAGTAGCTATTGATGGATTTGCCATAAAAATGTCATTCCAACACTACTAGGTGCTAATCCTGGAACACATAATCTAGGAACACGTGCCAATGCTGGAACATCACACGCGCAAATGGGAAACTTTACTACTTGGAACAATGGCATATTTCGGAACAGGGAGACTGACCGGAAAAGGAGCTATTATATAAAGGGGTGCTGCACGCTATGGAACCCGAAAAACAGCTGCTCGATATCAATCAATTGGCTCTGCCTTTGTCCCTTAATGTATAGGCACCACCCCCTCGCCTAGATTCAGATCCAAGTCCAAATACGGATGGTCGAGAGCCAGTAGCTTATTCCGCTGATCCAATCGAAGAAGCGCTAGTTTGAACCGTTTATGAATAACCAGCACTTTTTCCCCCTCCATTAGGTATCTTAATCCTTTCCTTAACGGATCGCCTCCATGACACTCATTCAGTCCATTGCATGAGTTTGTGATTTGTCAATATGTCATACGGCCAGCGGTGGGTGTGTCCAAATATCTACTATTTTATGTCCCGTGTGAAAATGAAAATATAGCCATGCTAAATGTGCATGCGATCGCCACAGGTGTTACGAAGGTGGGTCGAACCCTCCCTGCGTAATGGTATATAAGGAAGCATCCAAGATTGAAACCCGGTAGATGCCCGGTATAAGCCCTGTCCCGCGATATGGAGTATGCACATAAGGTGTATGCCTGGCTCCGATGTGATGTCTCGCTTAGGTGTCTATCCGTACTGTATGAAAGAATAGCGGAATGTGAAGGTTGCAGCAAAGCCATTTCAATAGACCCCCCTATGCCACGGAGGTTGGGACCAGAAAGAGCTTCGTATATACAAAGGTAACTTCACACCGGGGAAGAAAAGAGAGCTTTCAATGTGACTGGTCGACACAAAGACCTAGTAGGAGATCCATATGAAGATACGGGTGCGGGGCCAATTGATGGGGGGGAAGTTCCAATTGCAATGATTATCTGCAGTCTTTGTGAAAGCAGCATAGTCAGTCCTACCATAAGCATAGGCGGTTGAAGCAGCAAAGTCAGAGCTAGGAGCATAGCCATTTCTAGTCGCAGATCTACCACTTCGCTATGCATCCCTTCCTATTCGATAGGGAAAGGCAGAGCCTGTGGACTTCATTGCAATTATTAGATTCCTGGGCAGTTCAAAAGTCTTTTCTGAAGTTCTTGCCCTAGATCCTTGGCCAGTCATCTCTGAATTGACATTCTTTCCTCTCCTCTTCAATTTACTTATTTGGTGGGGGGGCTTATGGTCGAGCCCCCTAAAGGGTGATGGCGGCCTTAACAGTCGAGCCTGCTTGCGCATCCTTATCAGTCGAGCCCCCTAAAGGGTGATGGCGGCCTTAACAGTCGAGCCTGCTTGCGCATCCTTATCAGTCGAGCCCCCTGTCGGGTTAGGGTTTACTTATTGGGTGCCCCCTCTCAAATAAGTAACCAAAGAGCAACTAAAGTTTCAATTTACTTATAGCTAAGCCCTAACCAAATAGTTGCGAGGCTATTGGTTTTTCATTCCTACAGCATTCAGGCCTATAGCATTAGACCTACTGCATTGCCGCTATTCCGTGGCAACCTACAGCAGCATAATTACATCTATAATAGATCTCATTCATGTACTTTGGGCACAACCACAAAAAGACTTATATCCGTGAGGTGCTCCTTCTAGTTGAAGCGCTACTACAAGCCTTATCTATTCTGGTTGAAGCGTAGCCTTATCTAAGGTGAGCAAGGAATGAATGGTAAGGAACGAAGTAGCTTGTCCGCATCGGGCAAGGTGCGAAGCCGCTTGCTCGACCAAAGAGAGAGCAAGGGCCACTTCGTGGATGAGGTTATCTCTCTCTTTACTGAAGGTGTTCTGGTTGAAGCGTAGCCGATAAGGTGTGGTAATGGTAAGGTAATGGTAAGGTGAGGTGGTTAGGTAAGGTTGCTGAAGCCTGCCTCCTAAGAGGAGCCTGCCTTCGTGTTGGGTTCGGGGGTACTATCTAGCTAATGTTGCGGGGAATTTATGCGAGTAAATCAAATAAGTAACTAATATCTTGTCTGTTCAACTAGTGTGTGTATTATATCGTAAGTAAGAGGGTACATTGGGCGGGTATTGGTGTGAGGAGGACTAAAAGCGAAATGGTAATGGTGTGTGGTTGCCTTGCCCTCTTGCCTGTTAACCAAGTGAAAGTGTTGGTTCCTAGCTGTGTGACCTTTGAAAGCTGTTCAGGTGAGACATTCTAGGTGTCGGAGTAAGGTCCGTCTGTTCTGGATTGTCGGGTGAGGTGTTCAGGATTGTAGGGTGAGGCAGGAGTGTTGGGTTTCGGGAGGTAAGTAACTAAAAGCATCCTTCTCGGGTTGTACAGGGATGTAGCTCAATAAAGAAACTGTGTCTGGCCAGCACGGTTCCTTCCATCCTGCCCCCAACGCTCAGTAAATACTCAATTGTGCCCCGCCCCCGCCCCTGCCGGAAAGAGTCAATCCCCCAACGCCCAGGCAAGTAGTCAATCCCCCAACGCCCGGTCAATAATAGAAGGTCTAACCAGCACAGTTTCATCCCCCAACGCCAAGGAAAGATTCAATCCTGCCCTGCCCACAATGCCCAGTCAATAATTAATACCAGCACTGTCCCATCCCCCAGCGCCCAGTCAATAATAGAAATGAGACACACAGTTCCATGCTTCCTTGATGCTTATTGGGTGGGGGGCCGGAAAGAGTCAATTCCACAACGCCCAGCACAGTTCCATCCCACTAACCGACTAGCTCACTCTAAAGGACCGGCAGGGGCTCGACTGATAAGGAGAGGAGCGTTACTTCCCATTAAAGGCAAGAGGCATGAATAAAGCCAGCAGCCAGCTCTCTTCTCATCAAAATGGTACTAACAAGCAAGCTCTAAATTCAAGTAATAGCGGTACTATGCATCCACGATTCATTCATTGATCCATTCATCCCTCGCTCGATCCATCCACAATTGTCTCTTTGTCTATCCTGTCCCACCGATACCGGTTCGTGTATCTTGAAGTAATCCTTGTGGCTTAAAAAGGTAATACAAATGTTCTGAAAAGTGCCTACCAAAAAGGCACTCACTCAATATCTAAATTCTAGGAGTAGTTACTTAATTCAAGAAGGCAGTTCCAACAATCCAATGAAGGGTAGCTGTCCAACTGCCTGCCATTCCTAAAGTAGGCTGATCAAGGTGCGAAAGCAATGTTCTAAGTGCCCAAGCAAGCCTTCCTTTCCAAGATTGTATAGCTGTATTGAATCTATAGGGCAGGGGCAGTTCCTACGCCATGATCCCACCACAATGGTAGATCGTCTAACTGGCGAAGAAAGGCCCATACGACAGGTCAAAGTGTCGACCCAAGAAGCCCTTCTTGAAAAGAGAAGGGGTCTGGCGACTCAATCAAAGCAGCAGTTCCCACGATCCCACATGGTAGCTATAAAACTTCCATGAATCGAGTAGGGCCGGGGGGTCTTTCCTAAAAGCAAGAAGGTGTGGTGTTTTGATTCTGGAAGCACTGAAGTAGCTGGGGTTGTGCGAATAAGTCGTAAAGTAAAGAAGGCAAATAGGAAGGTATAGCCCGCCCGATATGACATATAAATCTCAAAGGTAGTATGGAGAAATCACCATATATAAAGGCCAGATCTAAAGCGGTGAGGCACGAAAGTGATAAGTAAGATCCAATAAGAAGTAGAGTCAAGAAGATCCCTATTCAAAGGTGATTCATAAAGAAGCTAAATAAGAAGGTGCTTAGATGCTTCAACGCACAAGTTGTAGCTTTAAAATTGTAGCTGTCAAACTGAAGAAAGGTAATCCTTAGGCTCAAGCTGCCTAGCCCTCCCTAAAATCAGCAGGGGCTTTATCTGTATCTATCGTTAAGTAAGTGGATTGGCCTGAACAATGAAAAAAGTAAGCCTGTCTAACCCCACCCCATCTAATAATCTAATAAGTTCCGGCAGTAATTCATGAATAGGGAGTTCCGATCCAACGATCCAACAACTGAGTGGTCTAAAGCAAGTAGGGATAGTATAGGTGTCCTAGTGGTACCCCCGAAGTAAGAATATGTCAGCAAGTGTTACGCCCGTCCACCAATGTGAGGCAGTTCACAAATAAAGGGTGGTGGTTCAGGTAGGGACCTCAAATTAGCCTGCTTACCACCCACTTATATTACTTTTGGCCAGAAAGGAACACACTGGCGCACCCTTTCACTAGAAATAATAAGGGAAAGCCCTCCTCTATACCAAATGACGGGTCTACACCACTTACTTTGAATGTACGCTCGCCCTCGTTTACTGGCGGGACCTTCTTATCCCTTGTCCTGGGTGCCAAGGTAGATAGGGAATCGCACAACCCAGGCCATTCGAAATCCCTTCATCAGAGAAATCTTTCATATCCCTACCGCAATAGAGACAGAGGTCCAAGGGGAAGGACCCTGAGCCCTGAGACATTTCGGGGGATTCCACCTATGCACTCGACCGACCCATGCTCATCCCTGCAATGATCATCCTTTTATGCAGCACCTGACCTTAATTCTTATCAATATCTGCTGTATTGTTATATTCAATGTACCCCCCACTCCATTAATAGAGTTTGTAAGATCTTATACTCTTTATATATGTCATAACAGCCTAGTTATATACGTTATACCCATCGTTAGCTGCAGAAACTACATACGCCATAGGGAAGGGGTCAGACGGTTGGGATACCTCATGACTTTTGGTTGTTGCAGCGCTCCTCATTACGCCTTAGGGATACGGTCGGGTGGAAGGTACTCTGTATAAGACCCTTTCTAGCTGCTGCTCATACAACATTTGAAGGGAGGTCACACTGTTGGGATACCTCATGACTTTTGTTTATACTACCGGGCACCTACCTCATCCCGATCGCAAGGAGAGGTTCACTATGATAGACTAGGAGGGGACTTCTCTTTTATAATGAATGAACCGATCACATAATGACATATATAATTCATGACTGGAAGAAAAGTGAAAAAGCATAATGACATATATAATATATGCTAGGTTTTGATCCCTTCGACAGTCTATCCCCTGATCCCTTCGACAGTCTATCCCCTGATCCCTTCCTGGGTGATTCTTCTACTGACTGCGCTGCTTGCTACACTCTCCATCTTGTACTTGACAATTGACTCTTCTCCATACATCCTCTCTGCACTCACTCTTCTTTCCTCGTGCATCCTTTTTATAAGTTTCTTCTTAGCCGCCAAGGAGAATTGATAAGCCTCCTCCATGGTATGCACCTTCTCAAAACAGACTTCCCTTCGAATCGACAGTTTAAGACCATTAACATATGTGGCGGTCTTCTCTTCATTCTCCCTGCAATCCAATCCATCAAATCATCTGGATAAAAAATCCCATAATACACGATCCTTCTCGTGTTTTTCTTTTAGCATTCTCTCTTGAGGAAAATCATGTTCCCATTCATATTCATCACCCTCATCTTCCACATTCTATGGGACTCTTCTCTGTTAAGCTAATGAAATGAAATCCAACCACCTCAACATATTTTGTATAATATCGACAACTTCACCTTCAACTCTGAAAAGTGTCTTTCTCTTCAACCATGAAGGTTTCCCTTCCACACCATACTGCAACTTCTCTTAAATCTATTCTCTTGCAGACTCTTCACACTCTAACCAGCAATCATGAAACCTAAGCTATCAGTCACTCTTATGGTATATACCTAGTAACCACCCATGAAACGAATCTTCTTTTTCATATAAATCTACCCAACAACATCACTATCGTTGGAGTTATCTGCACTTCCCCTCTTCATTCATTCACACTCCTCATAGTGTGTTCTATACTTGAAACCATTGGACCAGATAAGACTGTCCTCCTCCTCTTTTATTCTTACATTTCTAGATGGAAGAAAGGAGGAGTTATGGAAACCATCCTCTCATGAAGTGCCTCGATACATAGTTTCATAGGCCAACCAAAAAGAAAAGAAGATGTATGCGGTTTATCGCCCGACCTGATCTCGCCTGAACTTATCTCGCCCTATCTCTTTCACCATCCTCCTCCCCCCTTATTATGCGGCCACCGGAAGGGAAGGGCCACCGGAAATATTGTTTTTGAAATGGCAAATAAGAAAAGATGTCTGTCCCGATCTGGTCTCACCCTGCTTACTGACCTCGTCCTACCTCGCTCTACTCACTCGGCTTCACACAAGCTTCTGAAATTTGAATGCCTACCCTGGCCTGAGTACGCGCTCTTTGGTCAATAAGAAAGGATATCGGCGGTAATGATCCTCATCAACCTACCAATTTCTCTTGCCCGCGAAGCTGTCTTATCCCGAAGCCGTATCACGAATGACTGTCCATAAGAAAATATGTCTGTTATAATGGTATCCACCCCGCCTCAATTTACCTGACCCGAAGCTGCTTTCTTATCACGAAGCTGCCTTGCTATCTTATCAAGCAGCTTTATCACAAAGGAAGCTCTCTTATCCCGCCCGATGTCTTATCACGACGAACAGCTACCAATCAAAATATATGCGTGCAGTAACGATAATCATCTGACAATGTATTATAGCAGCGACTGACCGGTTAACCAGCCAGCAGCCATTGAGGGTCAAATCGGTCCTTACCCTACGCTGCTTACAAAGAAAGAAGGTGCAGCATCCTTATCTTCTTACGCCGCTTATGACTGCTCACTCTTGAATGAAAGCAGTTAGGTCAGTACCAGCAGCCATCTGAATTTACCTAACCTGAGCCTGTCTTAAAAGGTCCTGCCCTCCTATGGTCCGGCTTGGTATAGAAATAATCATCGCGAGGCGAGTCAACAACCCTTGATGCTTAGAGGATATTAGTAAAAGGTATACATCGGTTCACTCAAACAAAGAGGATTGATGAAGTCAGAGGCTTCCTAATTCATTTATAGGAGGAGAG
>Ga0181463_1000168_pt1 | contig 15660 bp, 10 predicted proteins | sample InSIn1gowninarea_FD_119071 | JGI IMG/M metagenome (GOLD analysis project Ga0181463, IMG submission 119071) | Clean room microbial communities from NASA Spacecraft Assembly Facility at Jet Propulsion Laboratory, Pasadena, California, USA -... ... | reverse complement strand
TTTTTTCGGTATGCCGCTCCGCAAGCAAGGAGTGCCACGAGCGGAGCGAGGAACAAAGCGCTAGGATCGAATCATTATATGTACGTATCCCATGCGGAATCCTATCGGTTATACCTCCCCCCCCCCTATAGTCAGTCGAGTATAACCTTGCGGTATAACCTTAGATAGATTATGTATTCCATATACATGCATGTATCTTTCGTTCCACTAGCTAGGATGAAATTCTAACATGTTCGTCCCGTTATTACAACCTTCTTTCTTTATGTCAAAGACCAGAAGCTACGCGCAAATCCCCATTGGATTCCGGTGGTTCTTAACAGCGATGGCTATTCATTTGAGTATTCGGGTGGCACCATCAGATTCTCAACAAGGTGAAAATCATCGAATCACCCATGTACATGTTCCTGCAGCTCGGATGAGTATACCTGTTCATATTGCAGTGGCTATCAGCAGTTTCTTGCTCTCATTAACAAAACATCCCCTTTTTCCCCGCTCTCCCGGAACCGGTACAGAAATAGGTGCTTTCTCCACATTGTTGACCTCAGTAACTGGAGGGTTTCGGGGGAAACCTATGTGGGGCACCTTTCGGGTGTGGGATGCTCGTTTAACCCCTGTATTCATCTCGTCTCTTATTTACCCGGGTGCATCGCGTTCCCAAAAGCTTCCTGTCGAACCGGCTCCTATTTCAATCCGTGTTGGACCGATAAATATACCAATAATTAAGTCCCCCGTCAACCGGTGGAATACATCGCATCAACCTGGGAGCATTAGCCAATCTGGTACATCGATACATGTTCCTATGCTCATTCCAATCTTGTTCAACTTTGCTAACTTCCTCTTTCCAACCCGTATCTTGCTCGTTTTGGAAACACGTCTTCCTATTCCATCCTTTCCCGAATCTCCCTTAACGGAAGAAATGGAAGCTCGAGGATGGGATGCCAAAACCTAGTTCACTCGCTGTTCCGAAACCCCCTTATTATATATAATAGTAGCATAGAATGTACAATTCGCTGGGTCCAGATCCCAATCCTTTGTTAGCGCCCGTACCAACCAAGCGGGCATCCCAACAACTACTTATTGGTTGGTTGGGGACTCCGAAGGGTTAAGAAGATCTCATTCATCGGACCGAGCTCATCTTATTTCTTCATTTCATAGGGGGGGGGGGGCGCAGAGCTTAGAGAGAGGTCCGCTCACTTTCTAAATCAATAATCGAGCACAGCCTTGAGCAATATATAAACCCCAAAATGGTTCGTTCGGGTGCTGCAGGCAATAGCATGTGTAGAGGGGGGAATGAATTGTAGGGTCAGGCCATGCATGATAGATATGGCGACGTGAGATTGATTTGACCTAAAATGATCGGCTGCAGAACCCGCCCTATTTGTTCGTTCAGGCAGGGGAAGAAGCATTGCGCGCCATCATGCATGATTGAGCAAGCAAATATAAGTGGGGTGAGGTTAGTAAGGCTGCTCTATTGCTAACTATTTACCCACCCACCCCAATCCCCGAAGAATTGCCGACAACGGAGGGTGAGGAAGAGGTGCCGTAAGGCCGCTCGACCAACGCCCCCCCACCCAATAAGTCAAATGAAGGATGGCTCACCTGACAACGGAAGGTGAGGAAGGATGGCGAGGAAGGTTATACCTATTGGTCCCCCCTCCCCTATAGTAAGTAGCGAGGGGAGGGTCTAACCTTGCGAACCTTCCAGCCAGTGAATAAGCCAACGACGATCCCGAAGGAGGGAGAAGGAGGAGCCCAAAAAGGAGATCGGGGGAAGGACAAATTGGACAATTATGCCATTCGGGAGAAGTATTCTACAGAGGAAAACCCAGGACATCGGGAAGAGATCTCCAGAGATTCTTATCTCATTCCATTCCAGTGGCTCGACCAGTAACCAATGGCGAAAACCCAAAAATCCATGGTTTCCCGGTAGAACCCTATTTCGACCAAGTTGCAGAACCGACGACGGCGAACTAATGGATAGAAAGGAGAAGCAAGGTTGGTTCTCCGCGCAGCTTGCTCATAGTGCAGGTCCCACTTGTATATTGTATTTGACCGAGAAAGCACCGGGCAATATATGGTCGGAGTTTATACCTTCTCGGGACTCCATGAGCCAAAATATTATTCCATCATACGGGCAATACCAATATACTTTAGTAGATCATATGGATGTTGAAAAAGCGTCTGATTTGGAAAACGAATCGGAATTGGAAACATCTCTCTTCCATTTCCATTTACCCAGTTCATATCCTTGTTTCGTGTGTTCCCCAATCTGATGAGGGGGTTAAGGATTTATATCCCGGGAATGACTTGACCGAATTTCATTTGTGGAGGCCAGAATGAAAATTCTGTCACTCTAGATCTAGCCTACACAAATTCTTTCTGTTATCCCGGGTGCAGAGCAGATTTGTGAATTTGTTACGGCAACTACGATCGATCCATAGTGCCTTCCCTTCTACCTTCGCTAGCTAGATTGAGGGAATAAAATAGTATCCTGGTCTTACCAAAAATAGCTAGCGATTTATATAAGAGTATCCTGGCCCTTGATTTCTTCCCCTCAAATCGCTAGCTAGAAGGTTATACCTTACCTGAGCTATAAGTGATGACCTTACCAGAATGGCCTTGCAATGCCTTCCTGTAACATGTAAGGGCCTTGCCTTATGTTTAGAAGTATTCGCCTAACGACTTTTCTTGATGGGCTATGAAAAGAACAATTTGCTAAATCAAAATAATAGATACATGTTGCAATTACCAAGCTTGAGATAATATTGAAATAACTAATTGCAATTACCAAGTGTTTTTGAAATAAGTCTTTGCACATTTTGCTCCTACAATCAATGTATACTCCTGACTGAGGATGCGTAGCTCCACCGATGTTATGTGTGCTTCTTCTGATGGATCTATGTCCCTGCATGGATCTGTATGCTCTTCCTTACCTGTGTTCACCGATTGATCTGCTCCTCCCGACTGATATGTGCTCCGGATGATGTTTGGTTGCTTAGGGGTGTCCATTCGGTTGTACTTCCCCCCGTTGTCAATATGTGCTTCCCTCTGTCTCTCTATGTGTGTTTACGACTTTCGTGTTTCTCCCAATGTGTATGATTGGTGCTATTTGGAACGAGGTGTGAATGACGTGAACTTAGTGTTTGGTTGGTACCATGGATAGATTTTCGTAGCAAGTGAGCATTGCGATAGGATTTGCTTGTAGGTTCGATTGCTCCAGTAGCGTAGGTTCTGGGCGTCATAGGGTGCGCAAGCAGGCTCGACTAAAAGGAGAGGGGAAGTACCGAAGATGTATATGATTCGGTAGTTTCATAGCCAATTTGTAGCGAAAGTACCGAAGATATACTGGGCTTTGAGGGTAGGTGATTTAGGTAAGGTCTTACTTTGGTTTGACAAGCATGTTAGAGAGATAGCTAACAGGATCCAACGAAGTGGGCAAGCTAGGCTTCAACCAGAAGTAGCACCTTCAGTAAAGAGAGAAATAACTGGCTGCTTGTAGTAACGCTTCAGCATGTTCCTTAGGTCAGATTCTTGTTCACCTTACCACAGGCCTTGAGTCACGCTGCGGGTAAGGCCTTATAGGGGGGGGTAGATGGGGTCTGATAGGATCTGACCTTTACCATTGATTTGCTGGTTTATGTTGTTCATCCGCTGTGAGGGGCAGGCTCTTCTGAGGAGGCGGGCTTCTGCAACCTCACCTCACTTATACGCTTTCGACGGCGAATGACTAAATTCGTGTCCCTATTCCATACCAGCCAGATTTCGAATTATGCAAAAGAAACTCATATATAATGGAAGAGAAGGACCTGCCTGTTTCCCACCTAAGGTCCCGAAAGGTCAAGCCTTGGGATCCTCCCTCCAAATGGCAAAGGTCCAGCAGCAGTTGATTAGGTTGAGTCGGTTGAGTAAGCAGTTTCATATCCATAATACCTAGTTGGAGTGAAAGTAGCAGTTCCGTATCCATAAGCATCATAGTAGACAGCATCTTATATAGAAGACCAAAAGCTAGCACTAGCAGCACTAGTAGCTTCAGTAGTATATTAAGCACTAGTTTAAGCCGTTAATCGAGACTGAAAAGCAAAGGTAGCTACAAAGCCATACGTAGCAGACCCAGTTGTTTACCTTTATCCACCGGTACCACCAGCAAAGCCATAAGCGAAGGCACAGGGTACAGAGGCAGAGGTAGAGCCAGTAGCAGCTTATCCTACACCACCAGTCCCATATTAAGTAGCATAAACAGAGAAAGCAGTAGTTCCAAGACGAGCAGTTCCATACCCAGACACAGAAGCAAGGGTAGCCGGAGCAGAACCAATGGCAAGGTAAGCATCTTAACCAGCAGCAGAACTAGAAGCATATCCATCAGTAGCATATCTAGCAACAGCATACCTATACCCAGCAGCAGTCCTTGATGTAGCTGTATATGAAGCAGTTCCAGGAGCAGGAGCAACTCTAGGCCCAGGTCCAGATGTAGAGTCCGTTGAAGAAACACTCGTTGAAGCTTCTCCAGTCCTAGTAACAGATCCTAACGTTTACCTTGCTTACTCAAACCCATCATCAGAGGCAAAGCCATTACCTCGCAAGCATCAATGAAAGAAGTCAAGGCAAAGGCAGTTGACTTTTGGAACTAAGAACCAAGAGTACAGGAAGCAGCATCAGTGTAGATAAAATCTCCGCTTATACCTTCATGTTGGAGAATCCACATAAGCATAGGCATGGGTAGCATAGGTAGCAGCATAACCAGGGTAACCAGCGCGCCGCAGAGGCATCATGGGCAAAGGCATTTGATCGAGTTGATCTAGCACCACTAGTAGCAGCTCGAGAGCCAGCAACAGATCCAAATCTAGAAGCAGAGGTAACAGGTCGAGTGGACCTTGAATCAGTAAATGATCCCGCAGAGGCGGATGCAGTTCGAGATGCAGCTGACTAAGCACCAGTAAAGGAGCCGGCATCTTTTCCAGTGCGATAGAGCTCTTCGACAGGATAAACAACGGGTTCAACTACGAATTTTTTCAATTGCAATTGGAACTGGCTCCGCTCTAACTTGCTTTGTTCCATCTACCTTTGCAGCTTACTCAGCTGCTGTTGAATCTGATGCTGGGACTGAAGGATCTGAAACTACGAGTGCTGGTTCTTCTTCTTAGATTCAATATCTAACTAAGAGGGCAATGCAAGCTAGGCAGGGAATGACGGAAGCTGGACACCTATAATAACTATCTATTTAGATATATATTCTAAAGATGAAACAACAGACCATGCGCCCTATACAAACCTGTAGCTCGTTTTTCCATCGGTTCTTATGCCTGCTGGATGGGCATGTTATTGATTTTATGAATTATATGATGTGCAATGCGTTCGTGTCGGTTCTTCGTAAGCTGTAGGTGTAAGTGACTGTAGTGTTTTCCCCCTGTAATGTGTATCGCCCCCTGCTATGTGCCTTTCGCCTATGTGTTTTCCCTCGGCTGATTCCTGCCCCTGCTTCCCCTGCGGCCTTCACTGGCTTTGCTATTCCCTCTTATGATGGGCGATCAACGGGCTTGACCCTTACTAGCACATTCACTGGTTCAATGGTTGCTGCTGCTCTTGGAACTACTGAATCAACTGAGTCCACTGGAACAGGATATGCTTCTTGCTTTGTTACTGCTTTCACTAGGTCAATAGGTTCCTGGTCAATAACAAGGTAAACCACCAGTGGAGATTACATAATATCCACGACGACCTGCTGTTGGCAGTTGATTTGCCAGGAGTATCGGGTCATACTAAGAGGACTAATATCATGGTTATGAAACAATAGTCTCATTTTCTTAAACAATGAAAGAAAATATATCAAAGTAAATGAAAAGTCTAGTCTGGGTAGTTGTCTTGGTAAAACCCTCAGTTTAAGCCGTGTTGTTGGCTATCCACGTGTGTGATGTCGCCGGGCTTATGTTCTCGTTGATTTGTCTTAGTGATGATCGTTTGTTTTTATGAGATGATAGTCATTGTTGTTGTTGTTGTTCCTTGAGATAGATTCCTGTTGCTTGAGCTAAGTTTAGTTGGAGTTAGCCAAGTTTAGTTATATTGATGAAGTTTAGTGAGAGGAGCTAAGTTTAGTTAAAGTGATTAGAGTTTAGTGTTCCTAAGTCTAGTCTAAGTTCAGTATTAGTAAAGTCTCAGATTGCTCCTAAGATTCCTAAAGCTTATTAACCCTATAAGACTAATGGAGATAAGCTTATTATTTCTATTGTTCCTAAGAGAGTAGATTTGTAAGATATCTCTTGAGTCTAGTCAGTTGTAATCATGAACTGATCGTTTGTAACCGGCCAAAGCGCATTATGGAAGGTAAGTCTTTATAACGTGATAACACAAACGGGGTCGCAGTAAGAGACAAGCAATCTTCTTCGCTAACGCCCTGTGATGTATTTCAGGCCCTGACAAAATTCCCCTCAAACCAAATCAATAACCGGAATTTCTTTTCTTCTCTTTTCCGCCCTTTCCGCACATTGACGAGCTCCATCCTTTTGACGAGCGTATTGACGAGAATGACTGTACAGGAAAGCCAGCCTAAAAGCCAGCCTTAATGGCCATTACACAACCTCTCCTTGAAGTATATAAGTCTACCTGGGTGAGCACTTCATTTTTATTTACTTTCTGCTTACTAGCATTGGATTCATTTCAGTTTCTCGCACAGGAACAACCGTGGTGGGTGCATGGGATGGGATCCTCAGAACTGCCTTCTTGAATTTAGGAAATACTCCCAGAACTTATGATATTTGATGGGGTACGGCACTTAGACCGGTTGTTATAACTTGAGATCCCTACTCGCCTTTACTTATGTGCATCCTCTGGGTTGGCGTATTAACAACCTTTATAGAATTGAACGGATCCATTACCTTAATATAAAAGCATTAGTCACGGGCTTCAGACAGCACATTCACCAGCTGGATTTACCAGCTTACATGACACTTACTTAATGAATCTCTTGGGCTGGGTACCACCATGAATCTTTTCCCGGCCGAGCCCAGGATACGGTTTATAAACTATAAACAACCGTATTCCTAGTAAGAGCCCTAATAGCAGCCTTTACTTTTTGATTACCTCCTACCCCTATACCCATCCACCTGGAGAACTTACTCTACTTATCACCTATTCAGTCAGTAATACCTTGCTAGGCACTCTTGCTATTCACCTATATACCTTTACCTTTACCTTTATAATACAATTCACAACTACCCATCTGACCTTACAACTTAGCTTTTGACATGCCCCCCAAGCCTTGCACTCGCTTCCACCGCCTTCCAGACCGCCGCATTCACTGGAATCACACCTACTGAATGAATCTGCTAGGTACCACACGTACCTTCTGGGTAACACTATTACTTACTTTCTTTTTCCGGCTGAACCTTGCCTATTATATATTCATGAATTAGAACCCACTTCATTGCTAGGAAAGAATAGATCTACTCACCTTTTCTTTTATCACCTGAATGGAAGTAAAGGAAAGGCCAGATAGAAGGAGGGGGAGCAACGTAAGCAAGCGAGAGCCCAAGCAGTGAGAAAGAAAGAAGCCAGGGAAGGAGGAAGCCACCGGGAAGAAATGGGAATAGGCAAGGGATGAAATAAGAATAGATGGGGGATATGTGGTGGGAGGACAGCTCCAGCTGATCTTCAAGATGGACAACCGATGGGGCGAGATAGAGATATAGGTTTATGGTGGAATGTGAGGGAAGTTATATGTCGATTGAATGGGAAGTAAGTCATTATGACGGGTGGATTCACATTACTTTGAGAGAAATAAATAGAATAGGTACGAAAATTGATAGGAACGAAAAGCAGATTGATTGAATTCACTTTCTTTCTTTGCTCTTCCACTCATATTACATTATATATGAGATTATGCTATTGAGCTCAACTGTGAGCGAAGGGAAGGAAGGTCAAAGGCCTCAGGGGAGAAGGCAGCAGCAGTGTTTTATTATGAAAATGATTCATCAGTTACGTTCAAAAGTCCATCCAGGTTATCACTATCACTTGAAAATGGACCAGTCGCTAATAACTCCCACCCAGCTAGGCCAGCTAGCCAGCAAGCAAGTAAGTAAGCCCCCTCCAGCTTCGACCGGTAGACACCGCCTCCCCCTTTCTTTCATAGCAATCGTCCCCTCACCGATCCATCCAATAGGGTGAGGATGAACGCCTCTTGGCTTGGATGGACATCTTTTCTTAAGTGAAAATAAAGCCCGTACTACTGAATATTACCCTACAGCTATGAATTTCATTAGCTATGGATCATCAAGCCTGTCAAAAAGCTTATAAAGCGCCTTACCTTCCATTAGGATCCCTACCTCTGCTCTGTATTTATTCCCCTCAATCCATTAGGATCCGGAGCTAATTGATAGGAGCCAGCCAGGGTAAGGAAAGCACAGCCAGGCTGGGGAAGGAAAGGACCAGGGCCTTCCGAAGGAAAGCACAGCATACCTACCTAGGCAGACTTACTTTTCGTAAGTCCCCTTGCCTATTGCCTATCCTAGCCTGGTCCTAGGGATTAGGATACATAGCTGCTATCGGCATAGTTGGGTGGGGCTATCCCTTGCCTATTTAGACTTTACCCTCTATGGAGACCTACCCTTTACGAAAGATAAGGAAAGGTTGACCTCATCTTTCGTTTCCCTAGAATACCGGCAAGGAGATCAGTCATTACCCTCCGGCCGTAAACCTCCTTCCGATCGCCCTCTTTCCTTCTTTCCGCCGACAGATCGCCTGCCCGCCCCTACGGTCCAATTCCTCGTGAACCTCCAATTAATAGAGATTGGGAACAATTGATAGAGGAGATTGGGAACTACCCGTCCACCTCCAATTGATAGAGATTACCTCTCCTCCGATCCTAAATCACCCTCCCATCCGCCCGCCTCTTTCTTTTCTTTCTTTCTCTTCGTTTGGCCACCCGGCTATAGATAGATATGCTCCGGCTCTGGATAGGTACGCCCGCCGCCCCTCCATTTGCCCAGGCCCGCCCATAGGTGCAGTAGGATTTCGATCAATCCATCAATCAATATGAGATAAGGAAGGGTGAGGTACGAGTCGTTACTCAATCTACCTCGGGCAGGACTGAAAGAAAAGATTTGTTTGAGTATGATTCTGAGGACCTTGAAGAACCAAACAAATCAGGTCTGCGCCTTGGTTGGGATAACCTAACTAAAGGGATAACCTTGCTATCGCACCTTTTCTCGAGTTGGCGTTTGTTTCTCTTTGGTCAAGCAACTAAACCTACCTGGTTTACGCTTTACATAAGGTGCCCGTCAAAGAATAGACCTAACGGGGGGAAGTGAGAAGGAAAGAAAAGGAGGGAGGGATTATGAGGATTCAATTCCAACATTTCACTTAGGGATATATTGATTTAGCTCACAGCCGTTCCACATTCTAGTTTACCCGGTCCACTACCTTTACTCGCATCACTACCAATGTGATCTCCATTACAGATGGACAGATCTGTCTGGAAACAGAGCTATTCTATCATTTTTCGTACAACTTATTCCAGGAGGGCACCAGACATTTTGAGTACAACCCACCTCGTTTAGGTCGATGAATTCTCGTGGACCACACCCCTATGGTTAATCATCTATCTCCTTTCTGGACGGAAATGAATCAATTCTTTGGACCATGAATCGGCCCTCCGACCCAACTTATTCCTTTTTGATTCCTTTCCTATCTCTTTCTCTTGCCCCTCTGAATGCGGGCCAGACCTCTGAATGTGTTGGTCCGAAGGAGACAGATTCATGACTCGGTGAAGCAGGTGCCTGCTTTATCGGATTGGTTGGTGCCGTGCTCGTAAAGAAATTGTATCGGAATGCATTGGTCGATCTTGCGGCAATCACTCTCTTTCTTCCCACCCGGGAGAGGGTAGTTGGTTAGGTAAGGGCTGACACAACATCACATGCCGGGTCGAACGCTGCTTCCGTGCGCTGTATCTTTCATGGTCGATGAGCGTAGTAGCGGCACTGGCATACTTTTTTTGTTCTACGTACGAAGGTTTCTTCGAGAGCAGACATTGGTCAGCGGCTTGGCCTTCCTCAACAAGCCCAATCAATGTGATCCAGTAAGTCACTATATCCTTTCAGTGCAGTAAGTAACTCTATGCAATAATATAAGTATGGGTAAATGACGATAAGTAGGCGTAAGTGAGGAGAAGCAGTATTAGGTGTAATTGAGGGGAAGCAGGCGTAAATGACTAAAAGTCAAAGAAATATAAGCTAGCCCGAGTGTGAGGAGCAAGAGCAAAAGCAAGAGTGTTAGCGCGAGCCCGAAAGTGAGTGTGAGAAGCCAGCGTGAAGCAAGGCAGTGTGGGCGCAAGCGTTAAGCCAAGCAGTAATAATCAATCTAGCCTTTTCTGTAGATAGTTTCACCCAAGTGACTTATTTAGTTAAGGGGAGGGGGGAAAGCCAACCTGACTAAAGACAATATCCAACTAGTAGTTTCACGCGGGATCTTCGTTGTGTTTGAGCGGTAGCGAGTCAGGTTAGGTGCGGTGGGGTGGTTTGTTCTAAAGGGAGTAGCTAGTCCCCGCCCATACCAATGAGAATATCCCGGCCGATAGGAAATGTTTATTGAGCGTAGCGAGCCACCCTCTCGGGGTAAGGTTACGCCTCGCTCTACCTGTGCAAGAAAGAAAAGAAGGTCAGTAAGTAAGGCCTTGCCCTCCTTCCTTATAAGTCAATAAAAGAAGCTAAGGGTATTGAGTCATTGAAAGCCTACACAGTCACTCCCACACTGATTGGGTCAGAAGGGTATTTCAAAAGGAACCCTGCCACGATCCTTACTTCTATGCCTGCCAATAGCCAATTTCCTTGCCCTTAGTATGATAACACCTGCGCTTTGAGGGGAAGAAATCAAAAGGCCTGAATGGGAGGGATTACCCCTATGCCGGCTTTATGCTTTCACAGGTATCTAATGAGTCGGAAGGCTTCCACAGGAGAAGGTGGGGAGGCCAAGGCCGCACTTAGAACTCCAGGTACATCCCACTGGGTTCTTTCCCATTATGACCTGGGGATTGACTTCCCAGACAGACTAGCAAGGTAAGAGTCATGAAAAGAACACACAGGCTGGCTTGACGCGCTCGGGTTCAGCACCCAACGGGCTGGCTCGCAGGGGAATATATACCCAGTTTCCAGTTCCGGTGTTCCTCTTCATAGGGCTCCTCCTTCTTTACTTCCTTCCACATCTGCCAGCGGGACCGGGTTTCACACCCGCTATGGCTCTGATTTAGTGGGTAATGAGCAAGCCAGCAAGCTCTCTTTACAGCATCTTTACAGCATCCAGATAAAGCTTTCACATGAATATAAGATATAATAGGGTTGGTCTTCACTCAACCTGGCAGCTGGGCTAAGCATTGAAAGCAAGGTCCCGGAGGGGCTTGCGCTTCCTAGTGCAAGGATGTTGAAATGAAAGCAAGGTCCCGGAGGGGCTTGCGCTTCCTAGTGCAAGGATGGTGTAATTCGAGAAGGTGGGCCCAATGTCGAACGCCTAAGCTATTGAAGGTAGTCAGTGTTGGGCATACAGGGCGAGCCCCACCCCTTTCCATCCATAGTTGAGAGTAGGGCTCAAGGTGGATCGGGAAACACGAAAATGCTTAATGAGCGCGAGATCCCAACGTCAATCACTAGGGGATGGTAAATGAATCTACTCCTTCCGGTTCCAAGGGTTCATGCTGGTCGAATGCGGGGAAACATCCGTCGAGGCCGTCGGGAGAGGGCCCCCGACTCTATCTCTATCTCTATATAGCCGCCACTCGGCCAACCCCTATCTATATACGGGACATAGTTCTTAGTCCCCGCTCCATATTTGCGCATTCCAGCGATGGGCTCTCCAGTGTTCAGTGTTCGTTCGGTGTTCAATCGAGGCCGACTAGCACTAGCTCATAGTTAGTCGGGAGTCGGTCGAGGGTATCACGATCACGTATTTGATCAGTCCACCCCAACTATAACTATGGGACAGGGGGAGGTGTGCTCGGAGACGTGAAATGAGTAGCTTCGACTGGAGGGATACTAAGCGGCCCTATATCCATGCTATGTTTGCCCGACGGAGTAATAACTAAGCTTATGAAGTTTTTCCAGAGGGGGACTGCCCTATATAGATAGCTACCGATAATTAGTAAAGTAAGCCCTGCCTACTCATCTCTAGTCCAGTCGGCACCCTCCCTATATACATATATGACGACAGAGGAGCCAGAGTTCCTATCCTATATGGAATCGATAGTTGGCACCCCTTATAATATATATGGCGAGAGCTTGAGCCCGGCTATGGACTATACACTATATATTGGGAAACTGATGGATGATGCATCACACGAATATGGTCACCCATCACCCATATAGGGATTGGATAGGGGGTTGCCGAAGTCGGTTGCTTCGGTTGAGTCCCATATATATAAGAAATAGGGGCCCTCCTCTCGATAGCCAGATAGAGAAACTAAGAACTGGACTATAGATAGATAGACTATCTATTCGATGGATGCCTAACCCCTAACTCGATGGACAGCAGGTGCCTACTGTATGAATTGATTATCCACATCACATCGGGCCATATATATATAGATATATATTATTATCTAATCTACATGGGGGGGACCCAAAGTTGGGATGGGACCGAGGGCGGCTACAGCTATATCCAGTTCTAGTTGGCGGGCCCATATCCCATATCCCATATCTATAGAGGGGAGGGCGCCGCTGGCCTATATATCTAGGAGCGCCATATAGATAGTTGGTGCCGACTACCGACTCTACATAGTCTGGTTTGGTCGCCATATATAGATAGGGGCGTCCAGAGGTAAGGCGCTAGTCCTCAGTGGTGCAGTGGGCTCACCCGTCTAATGAGTTGAACTGGTCTCTTGAGTCGGGGAGTGAAACTGGTTCCTTCAGTTAGGGCTCGACCTCTCGGACGAGTGCCTAAATCAAGAGTTTCCCTATATATTCTAATAGGGCTACGTCCGATCATGGATATGGGGATATGGCACTGGGTGCCTGCGAGCAAGAGTTATGTATATAGGGTAAGGCAAAGGCAGAAGCCCCCTCCCCCTATATAAATTGGTGATTGAAAGGTAAACCCTCGACCCCAACTCCATCTGCAGAGAAGAGACGAGACCCTCTCCCTCGGCCTCCCCTCCCCTTCCCCCTATATAGAGTAATTGACCCACTGTATCTATCTGGTCGAGTATAGTCCGGAACAATCGGGCAAAAGAATCAATCTCAATCGGGAGATAGGAAGATAGGGCGCCGTTCTATTCTTCGCAAGAGCGGCACCCCCCAGCTAATAGTGGGATCGGTTTGATCCGCTTCATTCATGGTAGGCTCGGCTCTATTTTCATTGCTACCATGGGTACCCCAACCCGGAATTAGAATCTAGATAGAGGGCCTTTATCAATTCATGTCGAGGTAAAGGCCAGTCAATGCAATTATTTCGATGTGCCCATTCCCGATTCACCCATACCCCATGCCACTCGCAAACAAATGGATACCGTGTCTCTCTGTCCGAACCATTCGCTTCATAGACATCATTCCGTGCGTGCCATCGCTATCATCGGCCAATCTATTCGCATCATCAATGGAGCATCAATGCCATGTTCATCAGTCTTTCCTCAGTAGTGGCTCCCTCGCCCCTTTCACAACGTTTATTAGTATTGCCAGGTGTCGCTTATACCCAGTGTCAATGATGGTACTCGATCCCAAGAGTCGATTACAATCATAGCTGGGCTGCTCGGTTCGGCTTTGAGACTTTGTTGGATACTTGGATGGGCCACACTTGGACGGGCTCCCCGGCTCGGTTGGGCTTATAGCCGCTTGGATACTCGAGCTTGGATACTTGGATTAGATACCAGTTATTTCAAACAGCCTAATTCACCATTATTCATTAATGAAATTGCTCCTTTTGAAAGTCCGAGATTCCTCTCCCTTACGGTCGAGCCATGCTTCGCATCCTCTCCTGTTAGTCGAGCCAGCTTACGCTTCCTCTCGGGGCGCTTAAAGCGGATTTTGGAGTACTTATCATTTACATTTCATTATGTTTCATGTTGAGCGGGATTGAATCATTTGGAGGTTGAGCGCCTTGATCCTTGCTGGCTTTAATATGAAGCTGGAAGGTATGATGGGAAAAACAAAAGAAGCTGGTTTGTGATGCTCAAAATTGACGAAGCTGGTACAACCCGTGGGATATAGAACCTGGTAGCGGCTAGATATTTGCTAGAGTAAGGAGTCAATAGCTGATGGGTGGGGCAAGGAAATCAATGTTGATGATGTTGATTGCTTGCTTTTTGATACTTGCCCGGGAGTAGGGCAGCCAGAGGGAGGGGGTTACAGAATGATTGTTTCTCTTTTGACTCGGGTTTCACCCAGGAAATTGGCTTGGAACAGATTGAACAAAACCTCATCTCATCATGCGCCGGTTTCATCTATGAAATTATCATCTTTAGGGGGGCCAATGGGAAATCCACTCATCAAGGTACTAAACCAGTTCGACGCGCACAGGAAGGTCCGGAGGTCTTGCGCTTCCGAGTGCAAGGATGAATTGGTCCTGCTTTACCAGTTGCAGTTACCAGGATAGAAGGGTTATACACGCTGTTCTCAATTCATCATGCCCGCAAAGGTGGTGGTGGTTTTTAGAAGTGTGTTGTTATCTTTCCCGCGTGACCAGTTAGTAGTGAGGTGAGTGAGTGAGAGTCCATTAGTTAAGCGGCAGTTCCGATACGTGATCAGGATGGTGTTATACCTGACCAGTTTCGATACCACGACGTGCCCAGTGATACCCCGTACACAAAAGAAAGGAGGTTTCGTGCGTTTACAGTCTCTCATCCATACCCAGGAAAGTTTGTTCAAAGTGTGTTAACTATTCTCGACGTGCGCAGGATGGAGTTTGACGTACCCACCTGTTCTCTTTCCCACGTGAACATTACTTGCCCTCAGAAGCGCAAGACCTACGAACGAACCTTTTTATCACTTTTCTCTATGCTTGTAGATCGGAGGAAGCATCTGCTTTCAGGTTGAGCGGGTCACTGCTTGCTGGGATAATACGGGATAGAGTATTACTTACGTGCTTCTTGCTTGCTGGCTATTTTGATGCTGCGCAGGGGGCTTACGCTGCTGGTGGGACAGTATATGTCGCCAGAGTTTCTGTTGTATGCGAAGGTTTTATCGAGGGTTTGCTACTTGCTTTCGCGTTACCAATTTCCTTCCTGTTGCTGGTGGTTGATCGCTTGCCCCATTAGGATTCTTTTTTGGAGCAGCTCAATGGATTATACGCCCCATACCTGACATACCTGGAGAAGAAAAAGTGACTGGATGGACAATGCGTTACATACGTTAATTCACCTGTTGAGGATCATACGCCATATCCGATTGTGAACAAGTTGGTGACAGACGCGAAAGAGAAGTCCCCCCATCATACCCGAGAGAAGGAGTTCATCACCCATCGATACACCGAACGAGGCACATCGACCTACATGAAACTTCCCACTAAGAATACCATGGACCTACTAGACATAGCCCACGTTTTGAGGTTAGGCAAGTAGAACACAGCAATTAGGAAGGAGTCTTTGGCTTATGAGCTCTGGTTTTTACCTACCAAAGGGACATTCTTGCTTCCTACCAAAGTGGGCAGATGTAGCAGTGTGAGGTGCACCAAAAGAAAACAGGTTTCTTATCT
>Ga0181463_1000166_pt1 | contig 15775 bp, 13 predicted proteins | sample InSIn1gowninarea_FD_119071 | JGI IMG/M metagenome (GOLD analysis project Ga0181463, IMG submission 119071) | Clean room microbial communities from NASA Spacecraft Assembly Facility at Jet Propulsion Laboratory, Pasadena, California, USA -... ... | reverse complement strand
CAAAAAGTTACCGTTGCAGATGTAAAAAAGGCGTTGGCTAATAAGCAACAATTTGTTCAACTTCAGGATGGTTCTTTGGGTATTTTGCCTGAGGAGTGGATAAAGAAATATTCACTGTTATTTAGGGTTGGTGAAGGCAAGGCCGAAAAAATGAAGCTAAGCCGTTATCACTTTAGTGTAATTGAAGAGCTTTATGAAAACAGGAATGAAGAGGAATTATTTTTTCAACTTGAGGAGCGTTACGAAAAATTGAAAGACTTCAAAAATATTGAGCCTGTCGATGCACCTGAACATCTAAAACCAATTCTCCGTCCTTACCAGGAGTCAGGCTTCCATTGGCTCAACTACCTTAACCAGGTTAAGTGGGGAGGAATTTTGGCAGACGACATGGGTCTTGGTAAAACTATACAAGCGCTCAGTTTTCTTCATCACATTAAAAGAGAGAATAATAAATTAAAGGCGCTGGTAGTTTGCCCAACTACACTTATGTATAACTGGGAGAACGAGATTAAGAAGTTTACACCCAACCTTACTTATTATATTCATCATGGTGGTACACGTACAAGAGACTCAATTCTCAGTCCGGATATTGATGTAATAATAACTACTTATGGCACCTTACGAAGTGATATAAAAATATTTGTAGAACCTGAGTTTGACTATATAATATTAGATGAAAGCCAGGCAATAAAAAATCCATCGAGCAAAGTAACAAAGGCTGCAAGTCTTCTTAAGGCAAGAAGCAGGTTATGCTTAAGTGGTACACCACTACAAAACAATACGTTCGACATATTTGCTCAAATGAACTTTCTAAACCCGGGCATGCTGGGCAGTATGGAGTTTTTTAAACAGGAATTTGCTGTACCTATCGATAAGTTTGGAGAACAGGAGCAAAAAGAGCATTTACGGAAATTACTTTTCCCGTTTATATTAAGACGCACAAAAGAGCAGGTTGCTAAAGACCTTCCTGAAAAACAGGAGATGATCCTGTTCTGCGAAATGGGTGATGAACAACGTAAAATTTATGATGCCTACAGGAACGACTTTAGAGATAAAATACTAGGTGTTGTTGAAAGCCAGGGCATCCAAAGATCTCAGCTGACTATTCTGCAAGGTTTAATGAAGTTGCGCCAGATATGTGATAGCCCAGCTATTATGAACGAACAGGAAAAATTTCCAAACGTTTCAATTAAACTTGATGAACTTGTACGAGAGATTACTGAAAATATAAGCAACCACAAAGCACTTGTGTTCTCGCAATTCTTAGGGATGTTGGGGCTCATAAGAGAGCGCCTACAGGAACTTGGAGTTAAGTACGAATACTTTGACGGAAGTACCTCTGCCCCCGATCGAGAAAAAGCAATACAAAGTTTTCAAAACGATGAAACATGCAGGGTCTTCCTTATTTCGTTAAAGGCTGGTGGTGTGGGTCTTAACCTTACTGCGGCGGATTATGTTTACATTGTTGACCCATGGTGGAACCCTGCGGTAGAGCAACAGGCAATAGATCGTACACACCGTATTGGACAAACAAAAAATATTTTCGCTTACAGAATGATTTGTAAAGACACTGTTGAAGATAAAATTCTTTCATTGCAGGAAAAGAAGCGAGCCCTTGCCGCCGATCTCATTACAGATGATAGCGGCTTTGTTAAAAACCTTACCCGCGAAGATTTGGAATACCTTTTCAGTTAGTTATGTCAACATTAAAAGAAAAGCCGGTAATTTTTGTTACCGGCTTTTGTATATCTAGAGTCATCGTTGCTACGCTCAGTTCAACTTTCAGCTATCCTTTGTATCTGAGTTTGTGTTGCAACGAATCTTATTTTTATAATCCGTCTCTTGTTAGTCTTTTAAATCGCGCAGCAACTACTATCCAACGTTGTTTTTTTGCTAGGGCAAGGCAGCCAGGCTTATTATGCATGCTACTGTGGGTAACAATCCTATTAATGTGAAAGCTATTGTTGGAGCGCTTACGAGTACTATTCTAAACATTACTCGCAGTACCGGTCCAAAATAACCGTCTTCCAAAAATACCTTTAGCCTTACCAGTAGTTGTTGATTGAGGTATATTATTACCCCGGCCATCAACATCAGGCTGTAGAACCTAAAGTTGTATACAAATTCTCCATCAAGACTACTGAGAACAGCGTTGTAGCTAATTTGTAATATGTGACAACTCATATGAATCAAAATGGCAGATGGTCCAAAAAACAGGAAGAAAACAGCAGGTAAACGGAGTGGTGCGGCAGTTCTCCGCGAAACCATCATAGTAAGTAAAGCGGCTAGCACCAACGATGCTGCTAAAGCAAACACATCAACATAATAAAGGAAAAAATTATTCATGCAGCAATTATTTACACAACAAATCTAGTAGGCTCAAATAAAACAGGCAACCACATAACAATGTGAAAAAGAAGGATATAGATGATTTGAGGCGTTAGCTTACTGTAATAAAAAGCTCTAAAAGCTTAAACAAGTTTTAAGAAACTGCCATTTTTCTTCTAATTCATCTATCTATACGCCTCCTTTACCGTTAACATTTCTTAACAGGATGGGTATAAAGTATCTTGCACGTCATTCTGTTATACACTTAAACTACGATGATGAGAAATGGACTTTTACTAATAATTCTGGCAATCTTATCTGTTGGAAAACTATCAGCACAATCAGGCATAGGAACCGTAAGGGGCAAACTTGTTGACTCTGTTTCTCATCAAAATCTAAAAGATGCTACAGTTTCTATTCTAAATCCCGCTGACTCATCACTTATCGTTTATGGGTTATCAAAAGAAGATGGCAGTTTCTCATTGCCTAATGTTCCTTATGGTAACCACCTTATGTACGTCACTTTCCAGGGATATCTTGAAGTGGAAAAAAGGTTTTCATTATCTGCGGAAACTCCTGAACTCAATACGGGCACTGTTTATATGGCTCCCTTGCCAGCTAATCTAGGTACCGTAACCGTTAGAACGTCTCCCATTACAATTAAGGGAGATACTACTGAATTTAACGCAAGCCAGTTTAAAACCAAACCAAACTCCACAGCGGAAGATTTGCTAAAGAAGCTTCCTGGTGTTGAAGTTGATAAAGACGGCGGCGTTACAGCGCAGGGCCAGGCAGTTACCAGGGTTATGGTAGATGGTAAACGCTTTTTTGGAGATGACCCCAAGATGGCGACTCGCAATATCCCAACCGATATGATTGATAAAATAGCCCTTATTGATGCACAAAGTGACCAGAGTGCTTTCAGTGGTTTTGATGACGGCAACCGGGAAAAAGTTATTAATATAATTACCAAAAAAGATCGTCGTAAGGGAATGTTTGGAAAAGGAACTGCGGCGGTAGGTGATAAAGGCCTTTACTCACTAAATGGAAGTGTAAATCGTTTTAATGGTAATCAGCAATTATCTCTGATTGGCCAGGTAAATAACGTGAACAACCAGAACTTTTCAATGCAGGATATCTTGGGCGCGAACGGTGCTAATGGTGGCGGTGGAAACCGCGGCGGAGGCGGAAACCGTGGCGGAGGTGGTGGAAACCGTGGCGGAGGCGGAGGTAATTTTGGTGGTGGAAATGCAGGGAATTTTATTGTATCAAGCCAGCCAGGTATATCACGTACAATAGCAGCCGGTATTAATTATAACGATACCTGGAGCCCTAAAACAACAGCCAACGGAAGCTATTTTTTCAACAACGTTAAGACAAGTAATAATTCAGAAAGGTATACGGAGACATTTAATACCAATGACTCTTCAACATTCAGTAGCAATATCAATTCTTCGTTAAACAATAACCAGAACCAACGTGCGAATTTTGAGATTGAGCATCGTTTCGATACAATGAATTCATTGTTAATAAGACCCAATGTAAGTTTCCAGGAAACAGATAATAATAGCAGCACCCAAACTGTTACCACAAGAGGAAAGCTAATTCCTTTAAATAATGTAACATCTGTAACCAACTCAAAAAACAACGGCTACAACTTCAATAATTCTATTTTATATCGTCACAAATTTCAAAAGCGTGGAAGAACGCTGAGCCTTAATTTAACGCAGGGGTTTAATACAAACGATCGTACATCAAATAATCTTAGTTATAACACAAGAGGGTCAAGAGTTGATACTACAGACCGTACAAGTACCACCAACAGGGATGGTAAAACGTTTGGAGGTACACTTTCTTACACTGAACCAGTAAGTGCTACTGCACAGTTGGAAGTGAATTATAACTACAACTATAATTTAAACAATTCTGATCAGAAGACGTTCCGTTTAAACCGCACAACAAAGGCTTACGACGTAATAGATACCACACTTACTAATCTTTTTGAGAATACAAACGCTTCTCACCGTCTTAGCCTTAATTATAGAAAACAAATAAACAAGGCTTGGAATTATACTATGGGATTGGGAGTACAACATGCTGATCTTGTTAGTAATAACATTACGAAGGGCCGTTACTTATCTCAGTCGTTCAACAACTTCACCCCTACATTAGCCTTTCAATATAGCGAGAACAGAACTAAAAATTTCCGCTTCAATTATCGCGGTAGCACACAACAACCTAACATAACGCAGTTACAAGATGTACTTGATAAAGTATCAAACGTCTTGTATCACACCATAGGTAACCCGGCGTTGAGACAGTCATTCAACAATAATTTGAACCTTACTTATACAAACTTCAATGTAGTAACCTTTAAGAACTTCTTAGTTAGTCTTAACGGAGGAATCACTACCAACAGGATCAGTAATTACAATATTATAAACTCAGATACTTTGCCGGTTATCCTGATTGCCGAACGCGATACTTTAGGACCTGGTGTTCAATTTTCAAAGCCTATAAATATTAATGGAGGTTACAATCTTTCAGGCTTTATAAACTATGGATTTCCGTTAAAGACTCCTAAGGCAAACATTAACCTGACTACACGTATTTCTTTCAACAGGGATGCAAGTTTGTCTAAAACATTTACCTCTGTAAACCGTAATCCTAATGACGTTAAGATCTTCACTAATAATTATGTGATTGGAGAAACTGTACGCTTAACGATGAATTTACAGGAGCAATTTGACCTTAACTTCTTTAGCACTTCAACAGTCAATATTGTTAATTACAGTGGTTCAGAAAATGTTGCTTCTTCCAATAATCAAAACAATAATTCATTCACGCAAGTGTTTTCTATTGAGCCAACTTACTCAACAAAAAATGGTTGGATTTTAGGTAGTGATTTCAACTACACTATGTATCGAGGTCAATCTGCAGGATTCAATCAATCTATTCCATTGCTTAACGCAAGCATTTCTAAAATGATGCTAAAAAATAAGCGTGGTGAGTTAAGGTTTAATGTTTACGATCTGCTCAACCAGAACAAAAGCATTACCCGTACTGTAGATCAAAACTCTATTGTTGATACAAAAACACAGGTTCTTACCCGTTACTTCCTGTTAAGCTTTACTTATAATCTTAGAAAGTTTGGTGGTCAACAGCAACAAGGCGGTAATAACCCAATGAGGCAGTTTTTCAGAGGAGGTGGCATGAACATGGGCGGAGGACGTCCTCCCGGAAGCAATTAGTAGAAATTATTAGAGGCTTGTAAGATTATTACAAGCCTTTTTTATTAGCCCATGTTTGTAAAAGATCCTAGTGACAACAGTTGCTTAAGCAATGATAGAGAAATAGAATTGTTGACGACTTGAGTTTATCTTAATGTAGCTTACCTGGTAGAATAACTTGTTGAGTACGGCTAATAGCGAGGGCTTTAGAAATTTTAATAAAATATATAGGCCAAAGTTTTCAAACTATTATACTTTTACATGAGCAAAAAGGATTAATACATTTCATTTTTATTAGAAGTTGAAAAAATTTATCACCCATAACAACATATCAGCAAACCATCCTGCTTTAGATGCGGGCATGAGTTACTTGGGTACTACTAACTTCTTATACCTCATCCGACGACCACGCATCTGATTTTTACTGGAACCATTTTTGTTCCCTCTACTACAGGCGTACACCCTGTTTGGTTAAAATCATTTCTTACAATAATTACTTAGTAAAAGTGGATCAGCAAATTATAATTCGGGTAGCAGATACAAACGATGTTCGTTATGCGAATACCATTACAGATGAAATGGAATCTTCTGCAAAAGCAAGAGGTACCGGCATTGCTAAACGTAGCCCTGAATATGTAGCAAAAAAGATTGAAGAAGGTAAAGCTGTTATTGCTGTAACTGCAGATGGTACGTGGGTAGGGTTTTGTTACATAGAAGCCTGGGGTCACGAAAAATTTGTAGCAAATAGTGGCTTAATAGTATCGCCTGATTTTAGAAAGAGTGGCGTTGCAAAGCAAATCAAAAAGAGAATATTTGATCTCTCAAGAGAGAAATATCCGGAAGCAAAAATCTTTGGGTTAACAACCGGCCTTGCTGTTATGAAAATAAACAGTGAGTTAGGTTATGAGCCAGTAACTTACTCGGAGCTTACAGATGACGAGGAATTTTGGAAAGGTTGCAAGGCTTGTGTTAACTATGATATCTTAATGAGCAAAGGCCGAAAGAACTGCCTTTGCACAGCAATGCTATATGATCCAGCCGATCATTACGAGCCGGAAGAAACAGCCCAGGACTTTAAGATTAATTCAAAGCTGTACGAACGCTTCATGAATGTGAAAAAGAGTCGTTTACTAAGGGTGCTTAAAAAGAAAGATCCTGCAACAAAAGATAGAACGAAATCGATGCTTAGCTACTTTCTAAATTTTTAATTTTTCAATCTTAAAACCAACTCTTTCTTAAATGTCTAAAAAAGTAGTTCTTGGATTTAGTGGTGGTTTAGATACTTCCTTTTGCGTTAAATACTTCACTGAAGAACTGGGTTATGATGTTCATAGTATAATAGTTAATACCGGCGGGTTTAGTAAAGAAGAATTAAGGCAGATAGAACACCATGCTCATACGCTTGGCGTAAAAAGCCATAAGACTGTTGAAGCTGAGGAAAGCTATTACAATACAATTATAAAGTATCTCATTTTTGGGAATGTTTTAAAGAACAATACTTATCCGCTAAGCGTAAGCGCAGAGCGTCTTATACAGGCAATGCATATCTCCGATCATGTTGAAGAACTGAAGGCTGATGCGGTGGCGCATGGAAGTACCGGTGCTGGTAATGACCAGGTACGATTTGATATGATTTTTAATATTATGATACCTGGTATTGAGATCATAACTCCAATAAGAGACCTTAAACTAAGCCGAGAACAAGAGATAGAATACTTGCAGGGGAAAGGGGTTGACATGAACTTTCAGAAGTCGCTGTATTCAATCAATAAAGGCCTATGGGGAACAAGTGTGGGAGGAAAGGAAACTCTTAACTCTTACGGTATGTTACCGGAAGAAGCCTGGCCAACACAAGTTACCAAAACAGGTAGCGAAGAAATAAAACTCCATTTTGAAAGAGGCGAGTTAACTGAAGTAAATGGAGAACACTTTCAGAATCCTATAAGGGCAATACAATACTTACAAGAACTTGCCGGAGCTTATGGAATAGGAAGAGACATACATGTTGGTGATACAATTATAGGTATAAAAGGTCGTGTTGGATTTGAGGCTGCTGCGCCAATGGTAATTATTAAAGCGCATCATGCTCTAGAAAAACATGTGCTTACTAAATGGCAGTTGAACTGGAAAGATCAGTTAGCAATGTTCTACGGCAATTGGTTGCACGAAGGGCAGATTATGGACCCTGTAATGAGAAATGTTGAAGCATTTTTTACCAGCTCTCAAAAAAATGTCACTGGTGATGTATTTGTTGTTCTTCGTCCATATCATTTTCAAATTGCAGGAATTGAATCTAAGTACGATTTGATGAGCGGTAAGTTTGGTAAATATGGTGAGATGAATAATGGTTGGACCGGTGAAGATGTCCGAGGCTTTTCTAAAATCTTTGGTAACCAGACAATGATTTGGCACCAGGTCAAAGACAGTGCCGAACATCATTAATTCTAGCAACACTATGTCCATTTAAATTTGTCGTTTCATGCTTCCTCCAAACAAATCAAATATTCAGTTTGACGCTATAACAGATAAAAGTTCAGGGGCTGGCGCTATTAAAGTTGGAATCATAGGAGGTGCAGGTTATACGGGAGGAGAGTTGATAAGGCTTCTCATTAATCATCCAAATGCAACTGTTTCTTTTATTAATAGCCAAAGTAACGCCGGTAAACCTGTAAGTTCAGTTCATTCAGATCTTTTGGGTGATACGAACCTGGCTTTTTCCTCTGATGTTTCCAGCGATATTGATGTCTTGTTTCTATGTGTTGGTCACGGCCATGCAAGAAAGTTTTTAGAAGAAAACCAACTTGACAATAGGATAAAAATTATCGACCTATCGCATGATTTTAGAATGAGTGCACAGGCTGAATTTAATGACAGAGAGTTTGTCTACGGATTACCTGAATTAAATAAAGAACAAATTCAATCAGCGAGTAACATAGCTAACCCCGGTTGTTTTGCAACTGCTTTACAATTAGGATTATTGCCACTTGCTAAAGCCGGGTTATTAAACAATATATATACAACAGGTATTACAGGCAGTACAGGTGCTGGCCAAAGCTTGTCAACTACTTCTCATTTTAGTTGGCGTGCAAATAATATACAGGCTTACAAAACGCTTAACCATCAGCACCTGGGAGAGATTGGACAATCGCTAAGTCAACTACAACAAAAAGGAAAGATCGATCTAAGCTTTGTTCCATGGAGAGGCGATTTTACAAGAGGTATTTTTATAAGTTCGCAGCTTAATTGCGATTTGTCTTTAGATGAAATTAGTTCAATTTATAAAGCTTTTTACCAAGGATATCCCTTTACACATGTAAGCGATGAGCCTATCTTTTTAAAGCAGGTTGTAAATACTAATAAGTGCATTATACAACTGGAAAAGGTAGGAACCAGGTTAGTGGTACATTCTATAATAGATAACCTTTTAAAAGGTGCCAGTGGACAAGCTGTACAAAATATGAACCTGATGTTCGGTTTAGATGAAAGGGCTGGATTAAAGCTGAAAGCAAATTTTTTTTAGGGCCACAAGGACGGGAAGACACAAAGGATCGCAAAGAACTACACGCATCTTTTTGCCTTAGAGCCTTAGTGGCAAAACTACTTTTACTCATGAATTTATTTGACGTTTACCCACTTAATAATATCACCATTACTAAGGCTCAAGGCTCTTATGTTTGGGATGATAAGGGAACTAAGTATTTAGATATGTATGGCGGCCATGCCGTCATAAGCATTGGTCATACCCATCCTCATTGGGTTAAGCGAATTGAAGAGCAATTACATAAGATTGCCTTTTATTCTAACTCTATTCAAATTCCTATACAGCGGCAGTTGGCCGAAAAGCTTGGTAAGGTAAGTGGCAAAGAAGATTATCAATTGTTTCTTTGTAATAGTGGTGCAGAAGCAAATGAAAACGCATTGAAGCTTGCATCGTTTCATAATGGTCGCAAAAAAGTAATAGCATTTCAAAAATCATTTCATGGCCGAACTTCACTGGCTGTAGCAGCAACTGACAATCCAAAGATTGTTGCTCCTGTTAATGAAACTGATAATATTATTTGCCTTCCTTACAACGATGAAAGGGCTCTTGAACAATGTTTTGAAGAACGTGGAGATGAAATATCATCTGTTATAATTGAAGCCATACAAGGTGTAGGTGGAATTGTGGTTGCAACTAAAAGCTTCCTTCAAAAAATAAGATCACTATGCGATCAACATCGTGCAGTCTTTATTGCTGATAGTGTTCAGGATGGATACGGAAGAACAGGAAATTTTTTTGCTGCTGATTATGCCGGTATAACAGCTGACATTTATACAATGGCTAAAGGAATGGGTAACGGCTTTCCGATAGGAGGCATATTAATAGCGCCACAAATACAACCTAAGCATGGAATGCTAGGTACTACCTTTGGTGGTAATCATCTTGCGTGTGCAGCAGCACTCGCAGTGTTGGAAGTGATGCAAGAAGAAAATTTAATTGAACAGGCAAAGCAAACAGGTGAATACCTTTTTAATAAACTATCTACTATAGAAGGAATACAAAATTTAAGAGGCAGAGGTTTGATGATTGGTTTTGATGTTCCTGAAGAATTGAAAGACTTGCGTAAAAACCTTTTGAACAACAGTCATATTTTTACTGGTGAAGCAAAGCCAAATGTAATAAGGTTATTGCCGTCTCTAGCAATTACAAAAGAACAGGTAGACGATTTTATAGATGCATTGGAAGCAGAGATTGGAGCAATGAAGAATGCAAGAGTTTCGGAAGTAACCCATGTATAATTTATAGTAAAACGTCATTGCGAGGAACGAAGAAATCTGCTTTACGAATTTTAAAAGAATTTTCATTTCACCGGCAGATTGCTTCGTCGTTCCTCCTCGCAATGAAGAACAAGGTTACTCAAAGTACAAGAGGGCGACGCAAGGATGTTCGATAGTTATTCAATAGTTGGTACAAAAACAATAAAATACATTGAAGAATTTTATTTCTGTTGAAGATGTAAGTGATATAAATGCGCTGGTTGAGAAAGCACTCCTTTACAAAGCAAATCCTTTTGTTGATAAGAGTTTGGGTGCGAATAAAAGAATTGGATTGTTGTTTCTAAACCCAAGTTTGCGTACAAGACTAAGCACACAAGTTGCAGCCCAAAATCTTGGAATGGATGCAATTGTTTTTAATGTAGATAAAGAAGGTTGGGCGCTTGAATTTGAAGAAGGCGCAATAATGAGTGGCAGCACAGTGGAGCATGTTAAAGACGCTGCTCCTATACTCGGTAACTACTTCGATATATTGTGCATTCGCACGTTTCCCCAATTGAAGAACAGGGATGATGATTACAGTGAAATGTATATAAGCCAGTTTATTAAATATGCTGGTGTTCCTGTTATAAGTTTGGAAAGTGCTACGCTTCATCCGTTACAAAGCCTCGCGGATGTTATTACAATAAAAGAGACTTTTAGCGAAAGCCGTAAGCCAAAGGTTGTACTAACATGGGCTCCTCATGTTAAGCCTTTGCCTCAATGTGTAGCCAATTCATTTTCGCAATGGATGACAGCATCGGGAGATGTGGATTTTGTAATTACTCATCCCGAAGACTACCAGTTATCGGAGAAGTTTACAAAAGGTGCAACCATAACTCAGAACCAGGATGAAGCCTTAAAAGGTGCTGACTATGTTTATGTAAAAAACTGGAGCACTTATGAAGATTATGGTAAGATTTATTGTAACGATCGTGGTTGGATGTTAACGCAGGAGAAGCTTAGATTGACGAATAATGCAAAGGTGATGCATTGCTTACCGGTTAGAAGAAATGTAGAATTGAGCGACGAGATACTTGATAGTGAAAATAGCATTGTAACACAGGAAGCGTCAAATAGAGTTTGGGCTGCACAGGCAGTAATATCAGAAATTTTAAGGGGTAAGTAATTAAGGAATGGAGAAGTTATACATTATAAAAATTGGTGGGAATGTTATAGATGATGAATTGCAACTTTCTTCTTTTTTAAAAGACTTTGCTACTGTTGATGGAATAAAAATTTTAATACATGGAGGCGGCAAAATCGCTACAAAAATTGGAGAAAAGTTAGGTGTTGAATCTAAGTATATAAACGGACGAAGGATAACAGATAACGATACTATTGATGTAGTAACCATGGTGTATGGTGGATTGGTTAATAAAAAAATTGTAGCGCAACTTCAAAGTATAAATTGTAATGCGATTGGGTTAACAGGTGCGGACGGAAACATTATCCCAGCTGTAAAGCGGCCGGTTAAGGAAGTTGATTTTGGATGGGTTGGTGATGTGGATAGTTCAAAGTTAAAAGTTGAACGGCTTAAAGTGTTACTAGATGCCGGTTACGTTCCGGTCTTTGCTCCACTTACCCACGACGAACAGGGCCACATTTTAAATACGAATGCTGATACAATAGCTTCGGCACTTGCCATTGCTTTGTCGCCTTATTATAACGTTCGTCTAATTTATTGCTTTGAGAAAAAAGGCATATTAAAAGATGTTGACGACGAAACGTCTGTTATCAGTTTAATAAACAAGGAAAGCTACCAACAACTATTGAATGAAGGGAAATTGTTTGCAGGCATCATTCCTAAAATAGATAACGCATTTGCAGCAATAGATGCTGGTGTGAAAGAAGTACTGGTAGGCGACGCAAAAGACTTATTGCAAAACATTTCAGATAAAACTAACGGAACGCTCTTTATTAACGATGAGGATTGAGGAACTATATAATGAAGCAGTTGAGCTTTTGAAACAGCTTATTTCTACACCATCTTTATCCAAAGAAGAGGATAAGGCAGCAAGTATAATACAATCTTTTCTTCACTCACATAGCATCGCTTCTCACCGTTACCTAAACAACGTTTGGGCAACTACCAATAATTATGATCGTTCAAAACCAACTCTCTTTTTAAACTCACATCACGATACCGTTAAACCTAATCCTCAATATACTAAAGATCCTTTCAACCCTATAATTGAAGATGGAAAGTTATTTGGTTTAGGCAGTAACGATGCTGGTGGCTGTCTTGTAAGTTTAATTCTGGTGTTTCTACATTATTATAATCAGCGGAATTTAAAATACAATCTCGTATTAGCTGCTACGGCGGAAGAGGAGATCAGTGGGAAGAAGGGAATTGAAGCTGTTTTAAAAAATGAAAACTTTTTAAACAGTGTAATGTGGAATACCGAACCTTTGTTTAAGGATTGGATCGGTATTGTAGGTGAGCCAACAAAAAATGGACCTTGCCATTGCTGAAAAGGGGTTGATGGTATTAGATTGTACAGCGCATGGGAAAGCAGGCCATGCTGCAAGAGAGGAAGGTGACAATGCAATCTATAAAGCATTAAAAGACATTGAGTGGTTCAAAAATTATAGGTTTGAAAAAGTGTCTGAGTGGCTTGGTGCGGTTAAGATGAGTGTAACATCTATAGCTACAGAAAATAAGGCACATAACATGGTTCCTTCTGAATGTAGCTTTATTGTTGATGTAAGAGTTACGGACGATTATAGTCACGAGGAAGTATTGAATACTATTCAAAGAAATGTAGGGTCTGATGTAAGGGCAAGAAGTATGAGAATGAGATCTACAAGAATAGATGTTGATCATCCGTTAGTAATGGCAGGTATTAGGTTGAGTAAGAAACCATACGGATCTCCAACAAGTAGTGATAAAGCCCTAATTCCTTTTCCAGTTCTAAAGTGCGGCCCTGGTGATAGTGCGCGTAGTCATACTGCTGATGAATATATTTTTCTTGACGAGATAAAAGATGGAATTGAAACTTACATCTCAATGATAAACCAGATTGTGCTGTGTTAAAACAATTTACTATAAAGAAAATCTGTGCAGAAGAAGACAGGCCTCCCTATTCATACAAGGTAGACCAGTACTTTGAAGACTTTGTAACAGAAAATATCCTTAAGCCTTACAACATAATACTTCCTGAAGATTGGAAAATTATTCTTTCAATAATGATCTTCAAACAAGAAGAAGACAGTCCGGAAGGTGTAAGCTTTTACGAGCCTGACCTGCTGGAAGAAGACAAGGTTAAAGTATATCCTGTAGGTATTAACCTTGAAGATATTTATAAGAATGAAGAGCATATTGTAAACATTGTTGGTATATACTTTCAAATCATTAGCCTCTTCTTTCTTAACAATTTTAAACTTGTCTCACGGGAGTATTTGGTTGAGCTAATGGATAAGCTTGACTGGGACTACTTGTTCTCATTACCTTATCCTGCTCCCGCTGAAGAGCAAGGTTATGTTGTAGTGCAATAACGATCTCAAAATTTTTAAATGAAACTCTGGCAAAAAAATACAAACGTTTCTGAAGCTGTAGAAACTTTTACAGTTGGTAATGACAAAGCAATGGATGAGTTTCTTGCACCATTTGATGTACAAGGTTCATTAGCACATATACAGATGCTGGAAAGTATAGGTTTGCTTACAAGAGAGGAATGGCAAGTATTATCTGCAGAGCTAAAAAACATTCACCGATAATTTCAAGACTTCTTATTACGGCTCTACTTAAAACCGGGTCAGTAACAAGGGCCTCTCTTGTTCTTACTGAAGACTCATTTATAATAAATTCTACTTCTTCATGAATATGCTTTAGAAGCTGTTCATTAGAGAATAACATACTCAACTTGCTTTAAAATAAGAGGGCCAATGTACTTACTTAAAGCCTCAGTAGTAACTAACTCAACTCTCCTACCAAGTAAGTTTTCTAAAAAAAACGAAAGTTCCATAAAATTATCGAACGTCTTTTTGTCTTTATTGAACTTCACAAGAAAATCAACATCGCTCTGAGAATTGACGGAATTATTTGTTGCAAAAGAACCGAACAGCCCTAATTGATTCACACCAAATTCCCTAATACTATGTTCATGAGCAGCTAATTGCTCTAATAGTACTTTCTTATCTTGAACAGGAGCATTCATATTTTAAAGTTAGATTTTATTCTCTAACAAGTCTTCTTCCTACTGGAGCAATCCTTCTATAGCCGAATGGTATTTTTCAAATGCAAAACTTTTGACTACTGTATCCATCGCTGCCGCTATTTGTTGTGTACCTAAGTTTCCTATGCTTCCTTCATGGGTGTGGTTAACAGATGTTGAATAAGCAAACTTTCCATCTTCTATGTCGGCACCAACTTTTTTATAAGCATCTCTAAACGGCATACCACTCAATACAAGTTTATTTACTTCCTCTACGCTAAAGAGGTATCTGTACTGCTCGTTATTTAAAATATTCTTTTTCACTTTTATGTTGCTAATCATTAAGTACATCATGTCAATACAACTATTTAAAGTTGTAAAGGCTGGAAAAATATATTCCTTCAACAACTGGAAGTCACGGTGATAACCGGAAGTAAGATTGGTTGTCAGCAACACTATATCGTTCGGCAATGCTTGAAGTTGATTGCACTTAGCTCTTATCAATTCAAACACATCAGGGTTTTTTTTATGAGGCATAATAGATGAACCGGTTGTAAGCTCATCAGGAAAAGATATGAAGCTGAAATTCTGATTCATATACAAGCAACAATCCATTGCAAGCTTATTTAGCGTAGCTGCAACATTTGCTAACCCCTGTGCAACTATCCGTTCACTTTTACCACAGCTCATTTGAGCATATACAACATTATAGTTCAGATCATCAAAGCCTAATAATTGCGTAGTGTAAGTGCTGTTTAGGGGAAACGAAGAACCATAACCGGCAGCAGAACCAAGTGGATTTTTGTTGATCACTTTATAAGCAGATTGAAGTGTAATAACATCATCAACAAGACTTTCAGCATAAGCACCCAACCACAAACCAAACGATGAAGGCATTGCTAATTGAAGATGTGTATAGCCGGGTAACAGGTGTTCCTTGTATTCTTCACTCTTCTTTTGAAGAAGTTGAAAGAGGGTTTCGATATTATGAACGAGTTGCTCAATTGAGCTTCTTAAGAACAATTTTAAATCAACTAAAACTTGGTCGTTTCTACTACGGCCACTATGTATTTTTTTGCCAACATCGCCCAGCCTTTGTGTTAGCAATAATTCTATTTGTGAATGAATATCTTCTACACCTTCCTCCAGTTTAAAAGATCCACCATCAATTTCTTTATGAATGTTTTTTAGCTCTGCAGATAATACTTGCCATTCCTCTCTTGTAAGCAAACCTATACTTTCCAGCATCTGTATATGTGCTAATGA